>Ga0210405_10001086_pt1 | contig 32826 bp, 44 predicted proteins | sample IncBWH11MmetaG_FD_155492 | JGI IMG/M metagenome (GOLD analysis project Ga0210405, IMG submission 155492) | Forest soil microbial communities from Barre Woods Harvard Forest LTER site, Petersham, Massachusetts, United States - Inc-BW-H-11-M | ecosystem: Environmental > Terrestrial > Soil >...
TTACAAAGATAAATTACGGAAAAACTCTAATAACCGGGCGTGGAAGGCGGCTAATAGAGACAAGGTGCGCGCAAGTGATCTACGTTACCGCACTGAGAACGCAGAACGCGTTCGTGAGTTGGTGCCGGTCGTGCAACTCAAAAAAGAACGCATTAGATCCTTTGGAGTACTCTAAACTAATAGGCCTTTTGTTATGATTACCGGAGTACCGCGATGACAGAGTGCGGTGGAATGAGAACAGCGTCGCTTATTCTGCAACTGCTGTCTGTTGTGGGATTGTATTGCATACTGTGGCTTGGACTGAGTGAGAGTTGTACTGACTATTATTATCCCAAGGGATTGTGCCGACCATATTTCTGGATAGTGGGGCCTCCGTGGCGATGACCGCTGAGATCATCAACCTCGGCTACAAGTCACGCTCGATATTCGCCGGCTTCCACAAACGTGTGCAGCGGTGGGCCTGCAATATTTGCCATCGTCGTGTCGGAAAGACCTATGCGGCGATCATGGACACCATCGACCGTGCATTATCCCTCAAGTTGCCCAATGGCAGGTTCCACTACATCGCACCACTGCGCAATCAGGCCAAGACTGTCGCATGGGATTATCTACAAGCGTTCACTGCGCAAGTTCAGGCTTCCCCACCAAACCAAGCCGAGCTCAGAGTTGATCTGATCAACGGCTCTCGCATCACACTGTTCGGCGCCGACAATCCTGATGCACTACGCGGACAGTATTCTGATGGGGTAGTGATCGACGAGTATGCAGACATTGCGCCTAGTGTGTGGAACAAGATTGTACGACCGATGCTTGCCGACCGCGGTGGGTGGGCGACAATCATGGGCACTATCAAGGGTCGCAACCAACTGTGGGAGTTGTATACTAAGGTGCTTCATGATCCGAGCTGGTACACATCGCTACTGCGTGCGTCGGAAACCGAGGCAGAGCTAACCAAGCTTGATCCGCATTGGCCGGATGAACTGGCCGAGATGAAGCGGATGTTGTCGGAGGACGAGTATGCGGCAGAGTTGGAGTGTGACCCATATGCTGCGATCAAAGGCGCGTACTACGGCAAGGAGATGCAGCAAGCTGAGATGGAGGGGAGGATTTACGAGGATTTGCCTGTTCTTCTTCATGCGCCTGTGCATTGCGCGTGGGATCTTGGCAACGGCGCGAACATGGCCATATGGGCGTTTCAGATTGGTGAGAAGGGGCCGCTGATTCATGACTTCATCCAGATTTCGGGTTACTACTTCGATGATTATATACGGGAGTTGGATAATCGGGGCTATCGCGGGCTTGATTATCTCCCACATGATGCTCGTGTACATTCATTCGAAACCGGCAGAACCCGCGTCCAGACACTGGAGCAAGCCGGACGCAAGCCGTGTCTCATTCCAAAGCACAAAGCGGACGATGGAATTAACGCCGCAAAGATGACCCTGCGGATATCGAAGTTCAACGCAACCAAGTGTGCGCCGGGGTTAGAGGCATTGCGCCAGTACAGGCAGGAATGGAATGAGAGAACTCGTGTCTTCCGTGACAATCCTGAACACGATTGGGCTAGTCATGGTGCTGATGCTTTTCGCTACCTGGCTATGGCCTGGAAGATGATACGCAACGAGTTGCCGCCCGAGAAGCCAAGGCTATTCATTCCGACCCGCGAGCTCACGATTGCGGACTACGTGAAGTATGGGAATAGATCGAGAGATGGGGAGCGCCGGCTATGATGGATGTTCGCAAGCAAATTACTGACAGACTGCGGCGTAATAGAATGGCCATTGTGAGGGACATGGAAATCTTGGCAAGATTGCCTGAACCAAGGCATGCCGTTTGGACCCCTGAGAGACGCAAGAAGATGTCTGATCTAATGAAGGCGCGTCTTGCAGCGAAACGCAACGGTGGGTCAATGTTAGAAAAGTTTATGGATGCGTGGAACGCTGCCGTTCGCAATCACTACGAGGCAAGGGACGGGGAGCGGCGGCTATGACGAAACTTTATTCTCGAACTTGCGATATTGAGTCTGTGGAGGAGGCGGCTATGAGCACACCATGGGACAAGCAGCACAACCAGCAAAAGCGGTGGAGAATCGAACCGATGGACGAGGTCGCTTTGCGGTTCGCCTCGTACTTCTGGCCGGATGAGGATGATTGGTTTGTGATCGCCAAGCGATCGCATGATGGCGTAATTTCGGCCCAGTTCACGCCGACTAAAAATCGTGAACGCTGGGAGCGGCCGGACCTGGCCATGTTCTATTCGCTGCCGGAGCTCGAAGTCGCATGACTAGGGGCGCTCAACCTTATCGCAAGAAGCATTATGACCTGAGGCGGCGGGCGCTGCGGAAGCGGTTTGATCCGTATGAAGACTCGGTGATTTTTGAAAAGCCGCTGCGGCTTTCTCGCGAAGAGAACGTGCAGTTTCTGAAGACGCTAGAGAGGGAAGTTCGCGTTGGAAAGTGACGATCTCGGACTTGGCCCCTCGGACGACGTTAGCGCTTGGCTCGCTAAGATTGAGTCCGCGCGCAAAGATGACGGGATGGCCAAGTACGAAGAACGCTGCCATCTGATCCGGCGGAAGTATCGCTATGAAGACAGTGCGCTGGTCAAAACCCGCAAGTATCAGATGCTGTGGTCCAACATTCAGACAATGCAGAGTGCCATTTATGCCAAGCCCCCGCATGCAGTGGTATCGCGTCGATTCCGTGACCAAGATCCTATTGCGCGGACCGCTACGGAGGTCTTGGAGAGGGCAATCAATTTTACCTTTGACGCGGCCGACTTTGATACAGAGTTCAGAATGGTCCGCGACGAGTTCCTACTGTACGCCAGAGGTGTCGCAAGAGTTTACTATGAACCAGAGTATGAAACCGAAGACGACTCAAACGAGGAAATCGAAGATGCCGAAGACATTGTTGGAGATAGAGGAACTTCACACTACGGTAGCGGCGCTCTTGGGGCTACTGCTGGATTTGCAAGCGGCGCACCGGGAGGCCTTGGCGGAGATATTGGAGGAAGCGGGCCTCAGTTCGGAGGTAGTTATACCTCGCCTGCGGGAAGCGTTGGCAATCTTGGACAAGGCGATCGCGGAAGTCCAGGAGACCGAGAGCCTAAGCTAAAATTCGAAAATGTCCGCATTCGCTTTGTCCAGCGCGCCGACTTCCGGCATCAACCGGCCAGAGTGTGGTCTGAAGTTGGGTGGGTTGCGTTCCGGGCGTATTTGACCCGAGCGGAGGTTAAAAAGCGGTTTGGTGATAAAGTTGGCAAGGACATCTCTGTTGATGCCGATCCGGTGGGCAGCGATGCAGAGGAGGGACGAGAAGGAAGATCAGGACAGAATGCAGCCGAGAACAAAGCCGTTGTGTGGGAGATATGGAACAAGGCGAAGAATGAGGTTCTATGGATTTCTCCGGGCTACGACGACGTGCTTGAGAAAGGCCGTCCCTATCTTAATCTTGATGGCTTCTATCCTTGCCCTTGCCCTACCTATGGCACGCTCACGCCTGATAGCCTGGTGCCTGTTCCGGATTTTGTATTCTATCAGGATCAGGCTGCTGAGATTGATCAATTAACCGCGCGGATTGGGGCGTTGTCGGATATGCTCAAGCTCGTGATGTTCTATCCGGCCGGGCCCGGAGGGGAGGGATCGCCGGAAATCGAAAAGGCGCTATCACCAGGGTTTGAGAACAAGGGAATTGCGGTACCAAGCAACTTTGCGGCGTTCCTCGAGGGTTCGAAGACGGGCGTGCCGGTGGCATTCCTGCCGACCGATGATACAGCCAAAGTGATTCAGGCGTGTGTCGAGCTCAGAAAGCAGTTGGTGGAAGATGTCTATCAAATTATCGGAATCTCAGACATTATGCGAGGGGCGACGGATCCGCAGGAAACCGAGGGCGCTCAACAGCTCAAAGCGCAGTATGGTGGCACGCGAATTAAAGATCGTCAGGCAGAAATCGCCCGCTTCTGTCGAGATATTGCGCGGCTCGTGGGTCAGGTTATCGCCCAATACTGTTCTCCCCAAACCATCATGGAAATGACCAACATCAAGCTGCCCTCGAAAGTGGACCTGATGATGGCCCAACTGATGCAGGCTAGCGCCGCGGGGCAAGCTGTACGGGAGCCGCAGCAAGGGATGAACGTAGCCAACATGCCTCGGCCAATACCCCCCACTGGCGCGCCACCGCAGGCCATCCCAAGGCCGCTGACGCCAATTCCAATGGGAACGCGATGATAGGAGGAATGAATGTCCCTCAAGGACCTGGAGCGGGAGCAATGGGACCGCCTGGGGGCGGCTTACCTGGCGCGCCGCAAGGAAATGGAATTGGCGCGAGGCCCGCTGGTCCGCCTACTCAGGAGGATGTCTTTGGGCTGCTCAAAAAGCCAATCAGCAGATTTTTCAAGATCGATATCGAAACCGACTCAACCGTCGCCGGCGATGAAAGCCAAGAAAAGCAGGACCGAACAGACTTCATCGAAGCAGTGACCAAGTTTATGGAATCATGGGGCCCTATGGCCATACAGAAACCGGAACTAGCGCCGCTCGCTGGGCAATTGCTGCTGTTCGGAGTGCGTGGGTTCCGAATTGGCCGTGAGCTCGAAGAAGTGATCGAAGAGACAGTTGATCGGATGGGGCAGGCGCCGCAGGGGCAGCAAGAGGATCCGAAGGTTACGGCCGAAAAGATCAAGATCCAGGGCGCCCAGATCAAGGCGCAGGGCGAACAGCAGAAAGCCCAAACGGAGGCGCAGACCAAGCAACAAGAATCCGCAATCAAGTTGCGCGAAATCATCATTAAATCGCAAGCCGAAATGCAAGAGGCTCAAATGAAGCTTGCAGCTCTCGAGCAAGAGCACGGCCACAAGCTCGCAGAGGGACAAATGGCCCACGCTGCCGCGATGGACCAAATGGCGATAGAGCGGCAGAAAGCACAAGTAGCGGCAATGCCTAAATGGCCCTCTGGCCCGACGGGCAACGATCAGGGCTTCTGATGATTCCGCTGTGGCTGCAATATGTATGCGATGGGGCAGCATGGACCTGCTACCCGAGGGCGTGGCTGCAACCGTATAGTTGGTACATTTGGATTTGGCCTATGGCGGTGGTGAAATGGTCCAGCAAATAAACATCAACATGAACCCGCTTACGCCAGGCGTGCGTAATGCGCAGATGATCAATGATCCGCTATTTCCAAACGTGATCCCGTGCAATTTTAACGCCGACCCGACTGTACCCGGGGTGATGCAAGTCACCCTAACCGACGATCCCCTAGCGCCAAATCTGCTCTATTTCATCGATAGCGACGACACGACGTTGCAGCCGCCTGGATTCCCTGATGTTCAAATCCTCGGAACTCTGATCGGAACTGGGCTTCTAGATACCGGCACAGGTGACGCTACGAACCTGCTTCAATCCTCGCAGCAGTCGTTTAACATTCCGGTCGGGGATTGGGTCAATTCAGCGGTTACGACGATTGATACCATTGCAACCGATCCCCTAAGCACCACAACTGCCTCGACCATCACCGAAACGGCGGTAACATCGACCCACTATGTGCAACAAGGATTCCAGACCGCCGTCGTGACGGAGGTCTCGTTCTCGGTCTACCTGAAACAGGGAATAAGGACACGGGCGCAGCTGTTTCTAAAAGACTCTATGACGACGACGAACAGCGCCACGGCAACGTTCGATCTCGCTGGCGGGGTGGTCGGAATTGCTGCGGCAGCAGTCGGGACATGGACGACGCCTCTCGCCACCATTACGGCCGAGGCGAACGGGTTTTATCTCTGCACCCTTTCGGCCACCTTCACCGGTGGCTCAGGGAGCTACTTCTGCCTGGTCTACGCGGACAATAGCAGCGGCGTGTTAGGCTCAAGCATCAGTTACCTGGGCAGCACGGCGGGCGTCGCCCTGACGATATGGGGCGCGAAGGTCAACACTGGCGTTCCGGCCGCGTACACGGTCAAGAATACGAGCCTACTTGGCGCGGTCGGGACTACGGTTCAGCAACAGTTCCAGCCGAATGGGACAACTACGGCATTTTGGGGAACCCAGACGGATAACGCTTGGATAGGCTTCGATGCCGGGGTGCCGGTTCAGTGGACACGCTACCGGTTCGCGCCACGGCCCTCATCGGCCACAACCCAGACCTATCCGAACGCGCCGGACTACGCGGCGTTCATCGTCGGAACGGTCGTTCAGACCGATGTGGCGGATTCGACCTTTGCGACACCAACGCTCGCGGACACAATAACCGGCTCGCCCTATTATCCTCGTTATTGGTTGGCCGAACGGCCGATATCCGCTTCCCTAGCCCAAGCGCGCTATATCCGGATGAAGACTCCTTCAAACGTTTACGGCGGCATTTCCGCATTCCAGGTATTCGCCAAGATCGGAACGACAGCCAATGCGCGCCCGGTCGAACCTGTCATCACCCCTAACGGAGGGCGATATCCTGGGCTGACGACGCTCGTCACCATGCAGAGCAGCCAAGGGGCTAAGATCTATTACACCATTGGCCAGGGCTCCACCCCCGCAGACCCGACCACCTCCAGCGCGCTTTATACCGGTTCGTTCAGCGTCACGATCTCGGCCGGCTCCTATGCTGTCGTCAAGGCGATGGCAAACATGGCTGGGCTCTCGACGCCTAACTCTACGGTCATAACCTCGGCCCCATACTACGGCTACGGCTACGCGCCGGCGGATAATTGGTACGATCACATCGGCCAGCTAATCGAGGCCCACTCGGGGAGCATCATATGGGACCCAAATTCCAAGTACTACTATTGGATGGGGCAGTTTCAGAATATCAATTCGATCCAGAGACCTGGGCATGTAGGAGAACCTAACGGGTTCCCTGATACTTTCTTGTATCGTTCAACTGATCTAATGAACTGGACGAATATGGGCAGTGTGTTGCCAAATGTGTCGCCTACCTTGTTCATTGGCGGCAGATATCACTTAATGTACAATGCGCTGAATAACAACTATGTTGTATGGCTGCAGCCGCAGGATAATGCCGGTAACTCCACACTGTTCGAGGCTAACACCCCAATAGGAGGCGGCAACATACTGACCGGCTGGGCGTGGAACATGACGCCTATCATCTCCAACACGTTCTACGATTACGACCTGTTTCTCGACAGTGACGGAATCAGTATGTATTGTTTTTGGCGCAACGGCATATCGACCGACATGAGAGTACAGCAACTCAATACCAGTTACACCGGGTTCACTGGTTCGCCTACGATCATTCCGTATGTGGACACTACGCGCGAGGGTCCCGCATTCTTCAAGTATCCCTATGCGGCAGGCGGTACGTACTTCATTGTCACATCAGTGAATATCCCATACGACTCAGTGGGAGTGGATGCAAACTTAAGATATATCGTGAACACTGGCGCGACGCCACTTGCCAATAACTGGACGCCTCTCGACGGCTCGCTTGCGTTTGCCTCAGATCCGTTCGGGGGCAATTACAACTTCCAACCGACCCATGCTTTCGTTCCGCAAGGCAAGGTTCAGCCGGTGATAATGGGAGACTTCTGGCATAATGACCAGAACTACAATAGCCGCTATGTCTTCGCGCCGGTTGTCTGCATAGGCCAGCAAATGACGATTCAGACCCCTACCTCATGGGACCCGAGTCAGCTTGCATCGGCATACACTCTGAACACTCTCAATCTGACAGCTAATGCGTTCACCGCAGGAAGCGCACAAGGGACCGCAATAGGCGGTATACAGGGGACCTTCCAAAGCTCTGGGCTTGGCTTGCTCGACAGCCATGGCGGCGCGGTTCAATTGAGCGGGTTCAACCTTCAAGTTGGCCCCACGCCTCCCGCGGGCGCCGGAACGTTCAATATCACACTGCAGGAGACAATCTCACCAGGTACCAACTCACCGAACAATACGGTGCTGTCGATCAATGAAGTGGCGGCGGGCGGATATCTGAGCGGGGCGGTGTCAACCGGGACAACCACAACGTTCCTTAACCTGACCAGTCTAGGGAGTGTCGATTGGGCAGCCTTCGGCTACAATTCGAGCGCTGCCTCGATCGAGCGGAAGTCAACCGGCGGATCTCTGATAAGCACTCTTACTGCGGTCGGAGGGGTGCTTGCTAACTTCAACGAGGGAGTCAACCCACTTTATTCGTCATCCTGGCAGGATGGCAACGTCCATCCATCAGTCGCTAATGAAAACTATCTCGTTTACAATTCCGGCGGCAATGGAACCGGCATGTCATTGACTGTGCCAGCTGGCATAAAAGTGCAAACACTGACATTGTATGTCACGGTTAGCTTCAATGCGGCGACTTTAACACAGGGGAAGCTTACTGCGACATTGAGTGACGCCAGCGCCGGTCCGTACACTGATACATCGGTTCAAATGACCAATGGCGCGGCCAATCTGCTTGGCAGATATATTCTCACGTTTGCTGCCGCATCGAACAGCCAGACACTTACGGTAACGTGGGTGAACAACACAGCTAACTCACAGAATGTGCAACTATTTGCGGCAACTCTCAACTAAGGAACTATGCCAATGATACGGAATGGTTTGTTATTCAGTCTTCTATCCGTGATCCTTTGCCCCAGCTATGGTGAGGCGTGCGAGTCCAACACTTCAGTTATGAACACAATGGCTATTCAGAGCCCATGCGTCTCCAATTTGGATGGAACCGGATTCGTCATCACCCAGAATCAGGTTACGCCTCACGTGACTAACGTGCCGGTCGCGGATGCCAATATGTTCATTCCGGCAAGCACGGCGTTACCGGTCACGGTGCAGGCTCCAGGCGCTGAGAATGTGGAAGTATGGATGCACGGCGCACTGGCAAAGAGGCTGGTGTTCAGCAACGGCGTCTGGACTGGCACGGTGGACACAACCAAAACGCAGCTATGCGCGCCGCCGTTCCCTGGGTTCTGCAACTACGAAGGGCCGATGTTGATGGAGGTCCTGACATGGAATACGCCTCCGGGCGATAATTCTTTCACGGTGCACCTTGCCGCGTCGTTCGATGTATGGGTGCACAATACGCTCAATAGCTGGTATCCATTTATCACGCCCAAGGGTGCCGGTTCGATGCGGCAGGTTTTCTTTGATCGGTTTGGAACATTAAACGCAGAAGCGTGCGGGGCTGGCGTATGGCCGAATTGCACAGCGCCCGCAACAGCGGCGGACGGCAAAACCTATTGGGAAAACAAGCCGCGCGGGGGAGACTTTGGAAACGCCGCGAACGAACATAGCGACGGGCCATACAATCCGTTCAACACCGTAATTGGATCAATCAATATGCTGCCAGGGCAAGTCGGGTTCCTGCGTATTCGATCGACTTATGACCCGAACTATGTCGATCCTTACGGGTTCAATCGGCACTGGCGCAGCGGGTTCCTGTCCACTGCATTCAATGATGGCACGTCCAACGTTCCGACCATGACGAATGGCGGCTATTGCGAGATCAGGGCCAAGGTTCCGAAGGCGGACGCGGCATGGAACACGGGCGCGAGCGGCGGCACCTGGCCGGCATTCTGGGCGCTCGATCGCGACGCAATCACCAACGGTTCGATCGGAAACGTCGAATGGGACATTACCGAAATGTATGGCGTCGATAGTTCCGTATGGCACAGCAATGTGCACAGCTACGCGCCAGCAACTGGACCAAACCAGGCCATTTTTGACGGGCGCCCTGACGTGACTGAGCCCGATCTATCCTTGGATTTCCACCGCTATGGGTTGCTTTGGACGGCCACGACCACAACTGCTTATTTTGACGATGTGCCATTTGGCTCATTGCCGATCAGCCAGTTTCCAAATGGCAAGAAAATTAACCCGTATCTCCTGATCGATCTCCAGCAAGGCGGCGGCTGGCCATCTAACCCGCCTCCGGCCGGATATAACGACATGTGGATCGATTACGTGAAGTGCTACGCGCCATGAAATGCGATTGGGGTGAAGTAGTCACCGGTTGGGGGCCTCGTAAGAGGGAGATTGATCTCACAACGCGGGTACGTCAGCTAGAGGAACGCGAGCGGGAGCGTGACGAGCTGCTTCTTAGCTATATCCGTTCCGATATGGCATCGCCATGGATGGCCTCAGCTAAGGAGTTAGCGGCGTTTCTAGACAGGCCATTGCCATTCGAACGGATAAAGAAATGAGCGAAAAGTTCGTTTGGGACACGCTTGAGGGGAGACTTCGGCCATGGGCCGAGGTAGCGGCGCGGCGGCGGGAGAGGGCCCGTTCCTCGCTTGCCGCGCCGTCGATCATCCGTGACGGTCTCGACAATGTGGTGAATCCGGTGGACGGGAAGGCATATGATTCGAAAAGCGCGTATTATCAAGCAGTTAAGGCGGCTGGCTGTGAGATCGTGGGCAATGAGGCTGAGAAAATGGTTGGCCCCTCGAGCGCGCGGTCGGATGTGAATAGCGCGGATATCGGTGAGGCGCTTCACAAGGTGAAGCAGGGTTATAAACCGTCGCCTGAGCCGTACACATCGGATTTAGATCAGCTAATTGGGAAATATCCGGCGCAAGAATGGCCAGAAGGCATGACACAAGAAGATATAGAGGCTGAACGTGGCTGACGACATTGAAGACATTGGCGGTGGCGATTCTGCCCCGTCCAGCGAACCCGCGTCTGATCCGGCCGAGGAGCTATCGTCAGAGATACGACGCTCTATCGACTCCCAGCGGGACCGGGGGCCGGACGGCAAGTTCGTAAGGAGCGAAGCGGGGAAGCGCGAAGCGGGGTGGTCTTCCGATGCGCCAGTTTCTAGCCGAGCTAAAGGGGTTGCGACGGGAGTATCTGATCCTAATGCAACGCCGGATCGAACTGGCGCAGCAAACCGAGCGGCTAAATCGGGAGATAGCGGCCAACGAGGCGGAACTGGAGAAGCTGCTCAAAGCCTTCTTCCGCCACCGGGCTATTCTGTCGCTGCTAAACAGGCTTGGGATACCCTACCGGAACCAGTAAAGGCGGATATCGTCAAGCGCGAGCAAGAGGTCAGCGCTGGCTTCCAGCGCTATGGCGGGCTTCAGAGATTTGCTGAGAGAGCAGAGCAAAATGGGACAAGCCTTCTAAACGCGGTTAATGATTATGATCAGGTCGAAACCGCGCTGAGAAAAGACCCAATAGAAGGCGTCGAGTTCATGTTCAGAAAAATGGGCAGGAACCCGATTGAAGTGCTTAAGGCTTGGCTTTCAAAGTATGTGCCAAGGCAGGGTCAGCAAGCGAGCCAAGGCGCCTACGGCCAGCCGCAACAGTATCAGCAGCCTATCGATCCCAACGCGATTGCCAGCCATGCCGCCAATATGGTGAGGATGGAGTTTCAGCGCGGCCAGATCGACAATGACATCGCCGCGTTTGCGGCCAATCCGGCAAATCGGTTCTTCCCGAACGTGCGGCGGGACATGGCGGTCCTCGTCCAAGCCGGGAAGGCAGCTGATCTCCAGACGGCCTATGAGGCGGCTTGCTGGATGCACCCAGAGATCCGCGCCATTATGCTACAAGATGCGGCGGGCGGACAGAATAAGGTGGCCATGCGCACCGCGCAGCGGGCCCAGAGCGCCGCCAAGGCGGTCACGGGGGCGCCATCGAACAGCCACGCCGGGGAACCGCCAAAGCGGCGCGATCTGTCCCTAGACGAGGAAATTAGGGCGAGCATCGCGGCCCAAAAAGGGCTCACTTGACAAATGGCAATATTAGTATAAGTGCATAGTCATCACCTTATCAACGGGTGAAGCCTAGCGCCTTCTCAACTGGCGCGCGGGCAATGGTGCGGATCGAAGCCTTCTCAACGGGCGATCAGATCAGCGCATGGCGGCCAGCCGAAACAGGCAATACGACATGAGTGAATCCAAAGCGGAAATTGGCGCCGACTGGATCGCATTGCGATCTATCCCGGAGCCGAATTCTGGATGTGTCTTATGGCTAGGCGAACTCAATTCCGCCGGTTATGGGCGCATCAGCCAAGGCAACAATCATGTGGGAAAGCGCGTCAGGTATTTGGCGCACCGAGTCTCATATGAGCTTGCCAAAGGGCAAGTCCCTGAGGGGATGGAGTTGGACCACTTGTGCAGGGTTCGGTGTTGCATAAACCCCGAACATCTTGAGCCTGTCACGCGGTCCGAAAACAACCGTCGTGGCGATCTGATGAAGCGCCGTGATGTCCCTAGAGCCGAATGGCAGAAAAGGGGCATCTCATAATGGGTTGAAAACATTATGGCATCACCTCTCGTTACGAGCGTGGATTGATACCCTAGTCCACGTAAAACCGGGTGAAACGGGGAAACTCTCCCAGGAGACAATCCCGTAGGAAACTCCATATGTAAGCCGAAAGGCCAGGGATGGAGAACCTCTAACGACTAGGCTCCGCGCGAAAGCAGTAATGAGCCCATGAGCCCCCGGCACCGCGATGGCGGTGATGAGATAGTCTAAGCTGCATGGCGACATGCAGAAAGTAATGGATAAAGAGCCATTGCGCCGAATGAAATTCGTGGGGAGATGTGGTCACGACTACGCTTGAGAATCGCTCGCGTAAGCTCGCGGACAACATCACCAATAACAATGCCCTGCTTGAATTCCTGAAACGTCGCGGCCGTCAAACACCGTTCCATGGCGGGCGCGAGATTATGCAGGAATTGCGCTATGCGCAAAACCAGACCTTCCTCTGGTATTCCGGCTATGAGGCACTGAATATCGCCCTCAATGACACCATGACCGCTGCCAGGTTTGCGATCAAGCAGGCAGCGATTGCGGTGGTGATCTCGGGCCTCGAGGAAATCCAGAATACCGGCGAGGAAGCGATGATTGAGCTGGTCAGGGCTCGCGTCGATACGGCCGAGGATACGTTCTGGAATCAGATGAGCGCATCCATCTACTCTGATGGGACAGGGTTCGGCGGCAAGCAGATTGGAGGCCTCGCAATCCTGATCTCGAAGGCGCCAACGTCTGGAATTGTTGGCGGTATCGACCGGGGCGCGCAGGTTTGGTGGCAGAACTTCGCAGTTAGTTCGGCTCTTGATCCGCGCGGCGCAGTCACCGCCTCGAATATCCAAAGCTACATGAATTCCACGACGATCTCGCTCAAGCGTAACACCGACGGTGTCGATCTGATCGTCGCGGATAACAACTTCTACCTGGCCTATCTGTCCAGCCTCCAGACCATCCAGCGCATTACCGAGGGCGGTGGCTCGAAGGATATAGGGTCAGGCTTTACCAGCCTGAAATATTTCGGCGCCGGAAAGAGCGTCGATGTCATTCTGGACGGCGGCAAAAACGGCCAGATCCCACTCAACACGATGTACTTCGTCAACACCGATTACCTCTATTATCGCCCGAGCTCGGAGCGGAATTTCAAGGTGATCGGCGGCGACAGAGCGAACGTCAATCAGGATGCCATTGTCCGGCTCTATGCCTGGGCGGGAAATCTCACCGTCTCAAATTCATCGCTTCAGGGAGTGCTCTTCTGATGACCATCAGTCTTTATCCTATCGACCCAATGGCTGGTGGAATGCATGTCTATTCACCAGAGGGTCCCTTCGGTACCGCAGGCAACTTCCCGCTTCCAAGCTTCAAGCCTGGGCAGGTTCTTATTGGCGACGGCGAAGCGGAATATGTCTACTGCCTGTACGCGGTCCCTGCGGCGGTGACATGGAACCAGGGAGACTTCTTCTGCTGGGACAATTCCTATAATGTTGGCCCGGTGGGCGAAATCATCGCCGCCTCCGAGTACTTTCCTGGAGAAGCAGTCGGAACCTTGTTCCTTGGCGGCCAGGTTCCGATGATGTCCTCGACAATCCCGGGGTCGATCCCTGGCAATATCTGGTCGTTCACCTTCCAGCCCGGCGTTTACGGCGTCTGGATGCAGCGTTACGGCACGTCGCTTGGGCAACTTGCTACCCTCTCGACAGGTGCAACCCTGACCTTCCCGGCGACTACCGCCACCAAGGGTCAGATCACCATGCAGGCGGCGGCGGCGCTGACAACGTTCAGCTCTTGCCCGGTCGGATCGATCTGCAATTGCCCGCTGTCCCGCACCTTCACCGCGAACACCGTGAACGGGTCGGCGGTCATCACTGCGGTCAACACGCCAAAATATCTAGTCAAGGGGATGCAGGTCACTGGGACCGGCATTCCGGCAATGTCCACGACGGTTCAGGGTACGTTCATTATCGACATCCAGGGCTCGACGGTTACTCTGAGTCAGCTGTGCACATCGACCAATACCGGCTCGACAATCACTGCCAAAAATAGCCAGACGGTTGGGCAGGTGACCAGCGGCTCAAAGCAGATTACCGGCTGCATCGCGGTGCCTGGGCTCTATCCAAACCAGATCATCACCGGGACCGGCGTTGTCTCGCTGACGATCCAATCGATCCAGGGTGTTCCTGGCAACTACACGATCAATCTGACGACGGCGGCCACGGCCGGCGCCGGCACTAACCTAATTCAGGTCACGCTCGCGGCGGCTGGCACCAATCTGTATTACGAGGTGTTCCTGCGTGGGCCGTACTTTAACATTGCTCTGTGAGGCAATATGGCTGCTGCTGATGGATTCGACCAAAGTCGATTACAGTTCGTAATTGACGCGCTGCGCACTATGTCGTCCGCAACCGCCATCGATCTGACGACGGTCAAGGGGCGCAGCGTTATCAGCACGAATGACGATCTGTTGCGAAGCAATGGCCATAGGGCGATTCGCAATAACGACGGAACAGGAATGACGCTAGCGCAGATTGCGACGGCGTCAGGCCTCACAGCGGCGCAAGTGCTGGATCTGGCCGGGAGGGTATAGCAATGTACGAAGGTTCGGCTTTCGCGACCGTCAATGATCGTGGGGGGGTAGACTACGCCCCGCACAATCACGGAATCACCCCGGTCTTTCGCATAGCGACGATTATTGACCCAGCGGCCTCAGAAAAGGCCGGGCGCGCGATCCATGTCGCTCGGGAAGAGGTCACGCTCTACATTGCCGGCGATCAGCTATCCGCCGCGACGCATCCGGCCGATGTGCCGGTTTGGGGAACGGTTACACCGAAGCAACGCTTCGAAGAAGCCTATGAGAAATGGAAGGGCAAGGGGCAGCGTTTCATTTCCGGCACACCGTTGGACAAATGGCCTCTCGCCACGCCTATCTTCATCAAGGAAATGGAATTTCTGAACATCTATTCCGTGGATGACTTGGCGGGCGTCGCTGACGTGCATCTTGACCGGATAGCCGATGGTCGGCAATGGCGCGACAAGGCGGCGGCATGGCTCAAATCGGCCAAGGATGGCGCGGCGGCGGCTCAGTACGCGGCCGAGAATGCGCGGCTGAGGGAAGAGATGGCGGCGCTATCTGCAAAGGTCGAGAGACTATCCGGGGTGACAAAAAGAACGCCGCGTGAAATCGAGAAGGCGCATGATGAAGAGATAGCCGCGATGGAACTCGAAGCGCAAGAGCGCCCCAAACCGCGCAAGAGACCGCGCAAGAGGATGTCTAAAACGTTCCGCGCGGCGGCCAGCGAGCGGGCAAAGGCCATGTGGGCGGCTAGGAAGCGTCGTGAGGCTCCGATGAACCTTGAAGGCGACGATTAATGATTGGGGCGCTCATAGGACTCATTTTCGTCGTCATTATCATTGGCGTCGTTTGGTGGGCGATTCAGACGCTTCTACCGCTTATCCCGATGGCCGAGCCATTTAAAACAATTTTGCATGTGCTGATGGTGTTTGTTCTAGTTTGCATCATCATGTGGATCATATGGCAGATTCTCTTGGCGTCTGGAGTTATGGGAGCGTCGCTTCCTAGTTTAAGCGGCTCTCACATTGGAGGGTGGAAGTAATGGCAACCGGAATGATCACCCAACAAGTCAATGATGTGCTGCAGCCGCTCTTGATGATCTGCATGGCTCCGAAGGGAACCGGCCAGACCCTGATTAACCTGACTGAGCTCGCTGCGGCTCTAACCGCGTTCCAGGCTGTGGTCACGACGGCCACGACACAGGCGACGAACAATCCATAGGCGGAGGCCGGGATGCTCGATGACGATTCTTTCGATAGTCCAAGCAGCCTCTATCCGCGCCGGCTTCCCGTCTGCTCCTACCTCGGCCGTTTCCAGTACTGATCAAGACACCCAGCAAATGGTGGTCTTCGCCCAGGATGCTGGGCGAGAGCTTATGGAGCGCGCCAACTGGGTCAATCTCGACACTGCCGGCACCGTGACCGGGGACGGTGTCTCAACCCTCTTCCAACTTCCGCAAGATTGGATACGATTCAGCCCGAGTGATAAGTCGCCGCGGGGGGCGCTGGTCTCGAATAAATATCCGCTATGGCCGCTTTACGGCCCAATCAACACCGAAGATCTGAACCTACTCAAAGCGCTGCCGGCGTCAACCGTGCGGCCGGTGTGGCGAATCATCGGCGGTGCGCTTGAGATATGGCCGGCTCTGGCCCTGGCCGAACTTGTGACCTTCAATTACTATTCGTCCTTTTGGATCATGAATGCGGCGCGCACGGTGTCCCGCGCGGCCTTCGCGGCGGACGACGATTTCTCGCTTATCCCAGAGGATACCGTGATGAAAGGCGCCGTCTGGCGTTGGAAAGCGAGCAAGGGTCTCCAGTACGCCGAGGAATTCCGGGCCTATGAGCAATCGCTATCGCGGAATAACGCCCAGCAGATGACCGAGAGGATTGTCGAGACTAGCCGCAAGTGGCTTCCCAACGAACGGATGTATTTCGGGACGATAACTGATCTCACTACGCCGATCACGGGGTGATCGATGCTCCAAACCGCGATCTTTGACAAGTCCAAGCAGGAGCCGAGATCGCAAATCTCGATCTCGCGGACGCTTGTTGCCCCTATCAAGGGCTGGTACGTAGGAAGCCCGCTCGCGCTAGCGCCAGACCAAACGGCCGTCCTCCTCGAGAATGCCTTTCCAGAAATTGACTTCGTGCGAGCTCGAGGCGGGGCTTCGGCGTTCGCTACTGGGATGCCAAACGCGGCCGTTGACACGCTCATGCCGTTTCGAGTCGGCGGGGCCTACAAAATGTTTGCCTCATGCAACGGCTCGATTTACGATGTGACGAACACGGGCGCCGTGGGCGCCCCGCTTGTGACCGGGTTAACCGCTGGCGCCAAATTCTCATATGTCCAGTTTGCAGCCACTGGCGTTCAATTTCTGCTCGCCGCGAACGGCGTAGATCCACTCCAAATCTATAACGGGACAACATGGGGCACTACTCCTGCGATCACGGGCCTAACTGGAAGCCCACTAAATTACCTCTGGGTCTTTCAGAGCAATATTTGGGGCCTGCAACCTGGGTCGCTTAATGCTTGGTACCTGCCTGGATCTGCGATCGGTGGCGCTGTTTCTATCTACCCAATGGCACCGCTGTTTCGGCTTGGTGGGCAGCTAATAGCTGGAGGAACATGGACTATTCAAACAACGGCAGGTTTAGAGTACGCGACAATCTTCGTTACGGATCAGGGAGAAGTTGCGATCTTTGCTGGTACTACGCCAGCTTTGACGTGGTCCCTTCAGGGCGTCTACAAGATAGCCCCACCGCTCGGCCCAAGGTGCATGTTGCAGGCGGGCGGCGATCTCGCGATCATGACCACAACCGGGATCATCCCGGTTTCTCAGGTCCAGACAGTCGATGAAATCGCGCTCGAAAACACATCACCAACGATCGCTATTTTGCCGGCATGGCAAGCTGCGGTTAATGCTCGACTTGGTTTAGCTGGGTGGCAGATTCTCGAATGGCCGCTGCGAACCATGGTCATCGTCAACATGCCTCAGACAACGTCGAGCCTGAATACCCAATTTATGGGCAATGGCCGAACTGGCGCATGGTGCCGATATATTGGGTGGGATGCGCAGTGTTTCGAGATTGGGGGAGCGAACCAGGATAAGCTATTTTACGGCACGTCGGACGGTCGGGTGATGCAGGCGGAATTTGGCGGCAATGATGACGGCAAGACCTACACCATGACGATATTTCCAAGCTTTACGGACATGGCCAAGACTGATTATGGCTTCCCCTCGTTGTCGCAGTCATCGGAGCGGAAGCAGACGAAATTGATCAGGCCGAGGATTCAGGCGAATACGCCGGTAGCGCCTAAGGTGACTATGCGGGTCAATTACGATCAGTCAATCCCTACCGCACCGTCTCCTTCCCAGCCTGGACCGGCTGGCGGGGCCTTGTGGAACGTGGCCGATTGGGGCGTCGATACATGGCCGCAACCGGCGTTCTTGTCGCAAAACTGGCTGCCCGCGTTCGCGGTCGGATCAACGATCTCGCCGGTCGTTCAGATGACTTTTGGGCAAACATCCTTGCCAATTGTCAATTTGACCTCTACTGATGTGCTTTTCGAGACGGGGAACCTTTTCGGGTGATTAAAATGTGGTGGAAATGGCAAAACGGCGTGCTTTGGTGGAACCCGCTCTGCGACGAGCTTTATCCTGGCTATTGGGGGGCATGAATGATCAAGGTGTCGCAAAAGGCGAGTTTGGTTCCATTCGAGCGGGCTGCGGCGCGGATCTTGGCCAAGGTGGCGGCCGGTGCTGATATTGAGGTTGAGGTCGAAAACGAGTTTTGGAAAGCCAAAATAGCGAGAATGAATGACCGTAATTTGCGATGACGAATCCGCCAAGGCGATAATTGAGGCGGCGCTTATTCGTAAGATATGCGAGCCATTCCGGGGGCTTGTGGTAAGGCGCGGTCTGGAGGTTATAGGGGCTATCGTCTTCAACAATTACGATGAGCTCGACGTTCATTTCACATGCGTCATGAACGCGCCGATCAGCATGAAGGATGCAAGGTATGTGGCAAGATACGTATTCAAGCAGTTGGGTTGCAAACGGTGCACTGCCGTTACAAGTGAACTTAATCTTGCCGCCCGCCGCGCCCTTCTACAGCTGGGATTTAAGTTCGAGGGGCGGCTCCGTGAACATTTCGATGATGGCGACGGACTTGTCTATGGCGTGCTCAGGTCAGAGCAGAAAATCGTGAGACTATAATGGGCTCCGCACCTACCCCTCCAACCCCTCCCGACCCGGCGCAGACTGCAAACGCGCAGGGCTTTGAGAATATCAACGCGGCGCTCGCGCAAGCGCAGCTAAACGATATCAACCAAATCACGCCGTACGGGAGCATTACATATTCCCAGAGCGGCCCCGGAACATGGGTTCCGAATCTGCCGACCGGCGGCGGCGGCGCGCCGTGGACTCCTGCCGATCCAGCGGGCACGCCGTCGGGTGACGCGGAGCGTGCGCACCCTAATGAAACCTTTGTGCCGCAGTACACTGCGACTACCCAGCTGTCCCCTGGAATGCAGCAACTATTTGATACTACCCTAGGGGCATCTCAAACTAATGCCAATACTGAGGCAGCTCTTGCCAATAGTACTGAGGCAATGCTTTCCAAGAACATCGATCTTGGGCCCGGTGCGACACAAGCCTATCTCGACAAGTTAAACACCCAGACTCTAGATCCGCAGTTCGCACAAGCCCAGACTGCATTAAACCAGCAACTGGCAGATCAAGGGCTAACTCCAGGTTCGGATGGATGGAAATATGCGCAAACGCAATTCGGTTTGAACAAGGCGAACACGTACAATAATATGTACCTTCAAGGGCAAAATACGGCCGTTCAGGATCTTCTCGCGCAATACAATGAGCCGTTGAATGCAATGGATGCGCTCAAGAGCGGCGCTCAGGTGAGTCAACCTGGCATAGGCACACTAGCCCCAACGCCGCAAGAGCAAGTGCAGCCTGCGCCATATGCTAGCCTCGTGCAGAGCAACGCCCAGAATGCGACGAGTCAGTTCAATGCTGAAACGGCGGCGAATGCCCAGATGATGGGCGGTCTGTTCGGTCTTGGCGGGAGCCTACTAGGTGCAGTCGGCGGCCTCTCGGATCGCAGCGACAAGACGGACATCGAAAAGCTTGGCGACAGCGGTGGTCTGCCGATGTACGCCTATCGCTACAAGGATGATCCTAAGACGTACCCGAAGACGGTAGGGCCGATGGCTCAAGACCTCGAGAAACAGCAACCCGGTTCCACTTTTGGGATCGGCGGGCATAGGGTGATAAGGAGCCCAACATGAGTTTTTGGTGGTACGATAACCCTGAAAATGATGTTGATGGATGGCTGTGCGAAATCCCCGATGCGCCGATCATACGCCATTATGATCTTCCCGATAATAGGTGCACCTTCGTCACCACAGTCGTCTTCCCGCAAAGGAAACCATAATGGACAATTCTCAATTCGGCCCCTCGGTTAACCCTCTCGCGGCGGCGCTCGCCGGTGGGAGCGCTCCTAGCGGCGGCGGCCTATCTTCGCAGTTGCAGTCACAGTTGCCAGGTGGCACACCGGGCGGCCTGCCTGGGCTTCCGCCCGGCATGCTCCCGCCAATTAGTCCAACCCCTGGGCAGGGAACCCCGAATATCGGTGGTCCGGGCTCTGGCGGTCCATCGAGTTTTTCGCCGTTCGCTGGCGGCGCGAGCGCGATGCCTAGCCTTCCTGGCGGCCCGAATATTGGCGGCATAAACAACGGTCCAGGCTTCCCGTCTGGACCGCAGGGGGCGGCCGTTCCGTTGAATCTGCCGACGCCAGCGCTCCCCTCGACGCCGGGGGCAGGCGGGCCATCTCAGCCGGGGGTTGGGGCTCCTCCGTTCTCTTCGTTTGTGTCTAACGCCGGATATGGGCAGGTTCCAAAGGCATTCACCGATCAACAGATTGGCCAGGTTGCCAGCGGGGTACCGCAATTGCCGCCGTCCATGACGGATAATGGGGTGCCGCAGATCCCGAGTACTGGCGCGACTGGTCCTGCCTGGAATCTGCCAGCTAATCCAATATTCGGGTTTGGGACATTGCCGGGGCAATAGATGATCATCAACCCTGACATCGAGGAATGGTTTAACAAGCTCCAGGGCAGGGCGGCCGGCCATGGCGGCGGCGCGCGCGGGCTTCCCGTGCCTACGGGCTCTGCCGCGCTCCAGGGGATCGTTCAACCTGGCCATGGCATGTTCGGGTTCACTGCCCCTCCTATCAGCGGGCATTACGCTGCAAGGGCGCCAGCTCCTAGTCCATCACTCCCGAGCCCGATGGGCGGAACGCCGAATCAGATCAGCATGGCGAATCCAGGCACACCGAACTTAGGCGGCGCGGCTAAGGCGGCCGGGCTGGAGAAGCTTGGTCAGGGTGCCACCCAAATGATCAAGGGGCTTGGCTCCACACAAAAACGGATAGCTGATGCTAGGCAGTATGATACGCCTCTATCGAAGCTTGTAGGCGGGAATCCAGGCGCCACAATGCCAGGACCGCAGGGGCCGCTCTCGCAGCAGATGGCGAACAATCCCGGCGCCACGATGCCGAATATTCCGGCCGCGCCGCAGATTGCTGGGCCCGCGCCATTACCGCCAACTAGACCAAATTTCTCTCCAATTGGGCAATCATCTGATCTGCCTCTTGGCGCGCTGGGCAGCGGGTTTCTTGGCGGGGGCGTTCAGCCTGTCCCACCAATTGGTGGGGGAGGCGGGCTGCCGACTCTTGCCCAGGGAGTTCCCAGCGGCGGCCAGTCAGCGGAAGCGCTAATCCGCGCCGCAGCCCCGCCGAGGGGAATCGACCCTAACACTGCCGTAGCAGTTGCGCGATCAGAGGGGCTTAACGCCTACACTGGCGATAATGGCTCGTCATTCGGGCCGTTCCAATTGCATTATGGCGGTGTAGCTGGCGGCGGAAACGCGGTGCCTGGACTAGGTGACGAATTCACGCGCCAGACCGGCCTAAATGCCCGTGATCCATCGACAGTCGGCTCGCAGATTAATTTTGCTCTAGATCAGGCGGCTAAGGGAGGGTGGGGGCCATTTCATGGCGCGGCGAGGTCTGGAATAGGAGCGCAACAAGGCATCGGCTTGACTCCAGGGAGCCCGCTTCCCTCTAGTGCTGGAACTGGCCAGGCTGCCTTTGCCGCGAAGCCGCCAGACTTTACGGGGCCTAATGCTCCTGCTTTTGCTGGCCCAGGGTCGCCGCCTCCTGCATCGAACCCTAATCCTCGCGAGCCTCCGACTGATCGGCCTGCCTCGAATGATCAGCCTGGCATTCTGCATGGTACGTATAACGGCCAGGATTACATCTATCAGGCCCCTCAAGGCGGCGCGCCAGCTGTTCCGCTTCCACCCGCGCCGACACCGTCATTAGATCCAACTGCGTACACCGCCAACGCTCTAGCTAATGCCCTGCCTACATGGCAGGATATTGCAAACAGAGCGCCGGTCATCGGCGGGCGCGGTTCTACGCCATCATCTGATGAGGCTCAATTTAGGTCAGTAACACCTAGCGATATTCACCATCAGATTTCAAGCATTACACCACAAAGCAATCAGTCCGGCGGACTTGCGTCGTCTACCCCACAGGATCAGGCGCCAAGCGGTGCAACCCCTCATATTCTACAGCAAATTCCAGACAAGCCGCCGCAGGGTACTGGTAGCGGTTATCAGCCGATTCCGACAAGCGGCAATGCGCAGTTTACGCCGATCAGCAACACGCAGCCCCCGCCGCCACCTGTGCCTCCGCCTCCTGATCAGGGGTTAGGGCAATTGCAGGCTATGGGCGATCCTGGGCAGAATCAGCTTGCGGCGGCGCTGGCGGGCGGTGGAATGCAGGGACCGCAACTTGATCAATCGGCCATGCTCGCCATGGCGCTGTCGCAGCCGCCACCATTACCGGACTTCTCGACGCTAGGCGGCGGCATGTCGGACTTCGGCGGTGGGGGAGGGATGTTTGGCGGACTCTTCGGCTGACAGCGATCTAACGAGGCGGCAATTAATGGCCGCTGCGCTTGCTACCGCGGCGGCGCGCGGTCCAGCCGTGCCTAGCGACGTGCCGTCGAGCGATCTTGACGAGGGGCCGGATATGGACGCGTTGCCGGTCCCGAAAGAGGGTCCATATATACCCCTGATCAATCGGCCTCCGCCTCGGGGTGGCTATGAGCCTCCCGGCGGTGGGATTCAATATCCAAATAACCCGAGTCAGAATGTCGCCCCTAATCCAAACATGCTCGCCATGGCTCTTGCGGGTGGCGCTGGGTTTAAGCCGATTTCCGGCGATACGTCGGATATAGAAGACGACGAGCCTGCGGGCGGCGGGGCTCCCCCGACTCCCCTGCCTGCGGGAAAGGCGTCGGCTGGGGTGAGTCCTCGCATCCCTCAGTCGGCGCCGCCCTCCCATTACGCCCAATTGCCAGGGCCTCCGCTGCTGCTGCCGGGGGCTGGCAATGTGGCGACGGGGATTAACGCTCCCTCTGGGCTACCCCCGCAAGAGAACCCGCTGGCGGCCATTGGCAGGATGTTGGGCATAGGGGGTACGCAAGGTGCCCAGGTGGCTCCAGCGTCCTCCGCTGGCGCGCCAATTGCCGGTCAAACTAGCGATATGGCGCCCCAAACGCCCCAGCAAATGGAAATCTTCAAAGCCAGGCAGGGACTACGTGCCCAAGAGGCGGCGCTTACCGCGCAGATAAACAGCACTGGTAACGCCGATCTTGCCGAAGCCCTAGCGAAGCAACGGGCTGCCTTGGCCGCGCATGATATGCAGCTAGAGCAATTATATATTGGAACGCTTAAGCAAACGCGCACATTGGGCGATTCAGAGCTTACCAAAGCCGAAAGAGATGCGGGTGGCGAGTGGCAAGTTGATGCGGCGGGGAATCGGTCGATAGTAGGTGGTACGGAAGAAGACACAACTCGCGAACCGAATGCACAAGAGGCGGCTAAAATCGTGGCGGCCGGTGGCAATCCTATTGAATGGCAGGTTAACGACGGGCAGCTTGTCCATACGCTCGGGAAGACTCTTAATACAGAAATGGTGAAGCTTCCTGACGGGACATCTCAACTCGTCAACAAACAGACAGGTGAATTAATTGGGAAACCGATAGGTGCTCCAAATACTTCTGGCGAACTTAGTGACTCGGCTGTCGAGGAACGTGCACAGCGCGGTGCACAGGGTGATGCTACGGCTTATTCCGGGCTAGGTATCGGAAAGATAGGATCAACTAATCGCGCCAAAGTAGCTAATCGTGAAGCCGAAATAGTTTCAGGGCAGCATGGCGGGGCAATGGACGAAGCCGCAACAGCGCAAATTAGAAATCAGGTCGGGCTCGGAGGCGAAAAGCAGGGCGCGCGGACTATGGGGGCAATGGGGGCGCGGATCAATACTTTTGCCGAGGAAGCGAAAGGCACGTCTGAGGAAGCTCTTGCCCGGTCTCGTGAGCTTCCCCGCGAGGCTTGGGTTCCTATTGAAAAAATTATTCAAGGCGGCGAGAGCATGACGAACGATCCAAGGTATGTCCGGCTGCTTGCGGCGAATAACGGCTTGGCGAACACTTATTCCAAGGCAATCAATCCTAATGGCATCCTGACGGATGAAGGCAAGCGCCAAGCATTCGAAATTCTGAATGTAGCAAGGAGCACTGAGGGTTATGAAGCTGCCGTTAAACAGGTTCTACGCGAAATGAACATTGTTCAAAATTCGATCGGAACCTCGCGGGCGACGCAACTTTATGGTGGCCAATTGACACCATCAGTTCCGGGCGCGGTAGCGCCGGCCACTCCTGCCGCGCCAAGTGCACCTAAGAAACGTGGCGTCTATGTTCCAGGCAAGGGGATTCAGTTTCAATGACAACCATCACCGGACCTGACGGCGCAGAAATAGAGTTTCCTGACGAGACCTCGGAAGCGGAAATGAACGCGGCCATGGCGCAAGCGTATCCGCAACCTCAAGGCGGCATCATGGGCGCGCTGAAGGGCGCCTCGCGGGCGCTGGAGGCAAATATACCTGGCGTAGATCGGATGGTTGCGGCTGCAAAGGGCGGCGATTACGCGCAGAACCTGGCTAAAGAGGAGGCAACCAATACGCAGTTTGCGAAAGACAATCCTTGGACTAATACCGCTGGCGGTCTCGCTGCATTATCGGCGGGAAGCGGGGCTTTCGCTTTGGATGTGCCATTCGGCTTAAGTGGCATGGCTGGTCGCGTCGCTTCATCGGCTGCGCCATGGGCCGTAGGTGGGGGGTTGCAGGGCGCATTAAGTTCACCAGATCTGACGAACATTCCAGACACCGCTAAGCGCGCCGGGCTTAACGCTGGGATTAGCGGCACCATTGGCGCGGCTGTGCCCCTAGCCGGCGCTGGAATCGCTAAGGCGATCTCGCCATTGCTGGCCGCTCCAGAGCGCCAAGCCATGGTGGAGGGCCTGCAACAAGCCGGCGTCACACCTACGGCCGGACAGGCTACGGGAAACAGATTCGTTCAAGGACTCGAGGGGCCTTCAGAGGGCGGCTGGACAAAAGCACTTATGGATCAGGGTGGCATTCCAGCAACCAACGCAACACAGCCGTCATTGCTCGCTGCAAAGACGGCAATCGAAGGGAAGCTAACGGACGCCGCCTCACGCAACACACTTATCCCTGATGAACAGCTCGCCAAGGACCTTGCTGGCGCGCCTGGAGAATTCAACAAACTGATATCGCCGTCGCCAGAGGTTGCCAATGTAACAGACCGCCTTATGGCTAAGATGAGCCAACCTATCTCAGGGGAGGAATATGCGTCTTTGAGGTCACAGCTTACCAATCAGGCTTTCGCGATCAAGAAGACAAACCCAATTGACGCACAGGCTTATCGAAGCATGAGAGACGCCCTTGATGATGGCATGGAGCGATCGATCGAGGCCAACAATCCAGCTGATCTAGGTGCCTTTAGGGAAGCGCGGAGAAGCTACGGCAACTTTCAGGACATCTCCAAGGCAGCTTCAAAACTCACCGGCGAGAATGCGGTGCAGGGGACAATTCCTCCGTCGCGAATGCAGGCGGTTCTTTCGAGCGGCAACAAGGCGCCAGCCTATGCGGCGGGGCAGGGGGATCTTGCCCAGCTTACGCGGCAAGGGGTCGGGATCATGCAGCCTCAGGAGGCGGCCATCAACCCACTTGCCCGTGCGCTTATGAGCCATACCATGGGCGGCTATGCAGGGGCGGCGCTAGGCCACCTTCCCGGCATCGGCGCCTTGGTCCGCACGCGCCCGGTTCAATCATTTCTGGCGAATCGTGTTATGGCTGGAGCCGGGCCTAGAAGCGGCGCCGATCTCGCGGCCCTCGCCGCAGGACTATCCGGCCGTCAATTGCTAATGCCACAAGGAAACACGCAGCGGTGACTAACGCGCATAGCAACATGCCAATAGGCACAGATTCTGACACGGCCCACTTTAGGAAGCTGTGCAAAGAGCCAATTATGAAGATGAAAAGCGATATGCGAACAACGGCCAGAAATACATTGATCAAACTGATCATGGAAACTCCAGATGCCAAGGAATAGCTCAGGGGTATACGTCCAGCCGGCGAGTGATGTCAATCCTCCGATCGCGGGGACGGTCATCGACCCGGTGGCATTTGCTGCGGCGCTCACAGACATTTCGAGCGAGATCACCAACTCGCTTGACCGTCTCGGCCGTGCCCCTATGCAGGCCATTCTCCAAATGGCGGGCTTTAAGATCAGCAATCTTGGTGCCCCGGTTAGCCCAAGCGACGCTGCAAGGCTTACGGATGTTGGGGGATATTTCCCGCCTGGGCTTATTGGATGGTTTGCCGGCTCAGTGGCGCCGGCTGGGTGGCTTCTTGGCGACGGTAGCGCAGTCTCAAGGACAACTTACGCCGGTTTATTTGCCATATGCGCGACTACGTACGGGGCGGGTGATGGGTCCAGTACGTTCAACCTTCCTGACCTGAGAGGTGTCTTCGTCCGCGGGTGGGACAACGGCGCGGGGAAGGACCCAGCGCGCGTGTTCGGTAGTTATCAAGCTGACATGTTTGCGTCTCATACCCACATCCAGAGCGCACACACCCACCAGTATAACACCGTGACGGCTGCGAGCGGCGGCGGCGGCATCGCCATTCCGGCCGGGGCTGGTTCGGTAGCGACAACGACGGCGGCGGCCGGCCTCAACCAAGTGACCGGCGGTGTCGAAACGGCGCCTAAAAATATTGCGCTATTGGGGTGCATAAGGACGTAGTCATGGCAGCCGGTCAAATCATTGTCTTTCCTCCGATCGCCGGGCCTCTCGCTCTTGCCACGGTCGCACAATTGAAACAGGGGCTCGCTGTCGCTGACCCGGCAGGGCTCGTCAAGTTCAATTTGCCGGCGGACCCTACTAATTCGGTGACGGTTGGCTGGTATGAAGACCAGTTTAATAATTCTGGTGCACTATATACATTTATCCAGACTCAATTAGGATACAATGCATCGCAGATGATAGCCTTCTACAATAGTTTGTCATCCTACCCAGCTAGGCCGTGAATCATGATCACAGAGAAAAGACTTAAAGACTTTTTACATTACGATCCCGCATCAGGCGATTGGGCCTGGAGGAGATCGCTAGGTAGAGCGAGGGCTGGAGACCTAGCTGGCAACAAAGTGCATAACGGTTATAGGACTGTCTTCATCGATGGTGTCCGTCATTCTGCGCATAGGCTTGCCTGGTTCTACATGACAGGAAAATTGCCGAAGTCTGAGATTGATCATATCAATATGGACCGCGCCGACAATCGGTGGGACAATTTACGCGTGGCGACAACCTCGCAAAACAAAGCTAACTCTGGCAAGCGTAGTAACAACACGTCTGGATTCAAGGGGATTTGGTGGCACAAGCGGGCAGGCAAATGGGCGGCCTCAATAATGGTTTCAGGAAGTAAGCGTTCATTGGGCCTCTATACGACGCCAGAGACCGCTCATGCAGCTTACACGGATGCCGCTAAGAAATATTTCGGGGAGTTCGCGAGGCCGTGAGAATGACTCCCGCCTGTTTCGCCGCGCTAACGCAGTTGATGCTATCGGCTGTGTGTGCCGATGCTGCCACTGTCATGCCGGTATGGACGAATGACAATGTGGCGAATACGATTTCGTTCAATGACACCTTTGGTCACACGGTCATCATTGGCACGTATAGCCCGTCTACAGGGACCTGGACATCTACCGGGTTAGCTGGCGGATTTACAAACCTGACGGTAAGCGGGAGCAGCACATTATTAGGGATCCTGGCGGTAACCGGGGCAGTGTCCGGCGCCGGGATGGATGCTTACACCGCTACCCGCATAGCGGCCGGTCTGCCTGGGATGTTCTCGACACTGGCGGCAAGCGGCTTGACCGGGCTTACTGGCGGATTGAACGTCAGCGGTGGGGCGCTGACCTCGAGCGGCCTGACTACTCTTAGCGGCGCCCTGAACGTCAGCGGCGCTAGCGGCGCGCAGCCCACGGCGAAGTTCACTGATACCGGGGGCGCAACACTTCCGGCAACCGGAGCCTTCTATTTCCTTGAGTCCGAAGCATACGCCAGCTTTGGGAGCACGAACACGCACATGGGGCTCGTCGTCCAGGCGACCAAGAACGTTTCCGGGGCAAACTCTACCGGCTCGAGGCAAGCCTCGACGTTCCAACAGTTGGGGGCTGGCGGAACATCGGCGGACTTCTTTACGGCTGGTTTCGAGCTCACAGAGCCGTGCCTCGCGCCAGTGACGTGCAACGGGTTCAACCTATCCGGCAATTTCACGGGCAATAATCCTTACGTCTACATTCCGGCTGCGATGACGCCCACTACAGTGGTCGGAGAAGAGGTGGACGTTACGGACCTTTCGGCTGGCGCGACGGAGCGCGAGGGGCTACGCGTCGTCGATATCTCCAGCACACAGCACGGAACGATTGACGCGGCCATGAACATCGTCAACGGCGCCGGTGTAGGGTTCAACACCGGGCTTTATTTCGGGGATGGCACAAGCACGTTCGGAATCACTGCTGGCGGCACGTTCTTGGATACGCCGGCTACTACGGTCGCTCTGTCGAGCCTGATGAACTTTGCCAATGTCACCGGGGTGCCGACTCTCGGCGGTATTGTTCTTTCGGCCAATACAGGCCAAACTATCGGATGGGGCACTCATACAGCATGCTGTGCCGGTGGGCAATTCGTTTCAAACACGACATCCGGCGGCCCATCATTCATCTTCGGGAATGGCTTTGCGGCATACCAAGTGCCACAGGGAACGAACAGCGTTCTAATCGAAGCCAAGGGTCAGATTTATCAGGTGCCTCAGACGATCGCCAATGTTCTCGCGGTCACATGCAACGGCGCCAGCGAAGGGTCGCGCATGTACGTTAAGGACAGCGTCGGGTCTGCGGCGGCAACCTTCCATCTGATCGTCGCCAGTGGCGGCGTCGCGACAATAGACTCTCCAGCCTATTGCGACGGAACAAACTGGAGATACGAATGAAGCATGTAATTGTTATGTCTCTGCTGGCAGGGATCGTGCTGAGCAATGAGCTCGTAGAGGAAATCTTTCGCAACCTCGCGCAACAGCCATATGGCACGGTCGCGCCATTGATCGCCAAGATGCAAAATGAAGCGACGCACCAACCGACGGCGCCAAAACCTGAGCATTCTACCATTCCTGAGCCGATTCCACCGGAGCCAAAATAATGCCTTGGAGTGGTAAGGAATTTGCCTCACGGCACAATCACAAGCTGAAAGGTGCGGCGGCCGACAAGGCGGCCAAGCAGGCAAACGCAATCCTTCGCTCTGGGGCTCCCGAGGGGATCGCCATAGCGACGGCGAATAAGCATGCAGAGAAAGGTAAGACAGTGGCAAGGTTGACATCGAAAGAGCGGGCGAAGATACCGCCAAGCAAGTTCGCGGGGCCCGGCCGCTCCTACCCCGTCGAGGATAAAAAACACGCCCATGCAGCCATTGGCCTTGCGGCCATGCACCATGCGCCGAATGAGAAAGCTATCGACCGCAAGGCCGAGGCAGTTCTTCACAAGGGCAGCCGTTTCGACCGGATGTCGAAGAAAAGCGGAAGCAGCAAATATTGAAAAGGAACGTGACAAATGGCAACGAGTGGTAGAGAACACGGCGGTCCCGGACCTGGCGGGCGCCCCAAGAGCGGCGGCGAGCATGGCGGGTTGCATATGGCCGAGCGCCATCCCAAGGGCGTAGCGCATGGCGGCGGCCTGCATATGGCCGAGGGCGGCATGGGTAAGCCGCCAAAGGGTGGGATGCCTGGGCCTAAGATCGGCGGCAAGGCGGGCATGCGCAGCGGTACGACGCACGCTACTGGCCAAATGGCAAGCCGGTTCGACAAAATGGCCAAGAAAAGCCCATATAGGTAACATGCGCCCTTTTTGAGTTGGCTATGGTTGAATTGGTGGGTAGCGGGGCCGATCTCGGTCGCCGTATATCGATCGGATTGGCTTTGGCTTTGGCATCACATACCGCACACCTACATACCAGGGACTTGAAAAATGCTTACCAATTGGCAAACAACACTTAGCGGCATTCCGGCGCTATTCACCGCGTGCTTTTCGGTATATCAGGCGCTCAAGAATGGCCAGGCGCCGGCTAAAGAGGAATGGGAAATCATCGGCGCTTCGGTGTCCGCGTTCCTGATCGGCCTTAACGCCAAAGACAAGAACGTGACTGGCGGCACGGTCCCGCAAACGCCGGAAGCAGTGCACCGGGTTGTCGATCTACAAAACGCGCCGCTCCCTACTCCTCGGCCGCGCGCATGACGGCGCTTGCGGACCGGCAAAAGGAGTTCTGCGCCGCGCTCATGGCCGGCTCTCCTGTGCTTAGCCTGCCAGGGCTCCCGATGCGTTCGGCTGCGGCGATCGGAGGCAATGCGACGCAGGAGAACCTTTGCCAAGCGGTAACGCTAGGCCCCAAAGATCACGACTCGGATGGCGTGCTGCAATGGCGTCAGGAACGTCTAACCGGGCCTGATGGCCTACAGGCGTGGTGCGCGTCGCATGGCATCGAGTGGAATACGCTCGCCGGCCAGGCCCTATTCACCTTGCATGAACTAACGCAACCTAAATATGCAGTTCTTGCGGCGGATTTGAAGGCTGGAACGAAATCACTAGAAACGCTTACGCTAAACTTTACGGATACGTTTGAGCGGCCGAGCGAAGCTGGGCGTGTTCCAACAGATCGCATTCGCTACGCCCATGACTGTCTTGCCATCCTGATGCGGGACACCGCACCGGGGCCTTTTCCCGCTCCGATTCCTACGCCTCCCGCGCCTCAAGTTCCCACGATCCCCATAGGAGACTTCCAGATGCCCATCGAACTTATCTTGCAGCTAGTAGGCCCGATCGCAGAGAGCGCGTTCTCTGGCCTTCTTAAGGCGGCCTTGGCGCACGCTGCGGCGGCCGCTCCTATCCCTGCTTTGCCCCCCAAGGTACCCGCTTCCCCGCCTGTTTTGTCTGGGCTGACGCCAGCTGACTTGGCGCAAATCGAGGCGATGATCGAGGGGGTATTCGCCAAGCTCTCGAAGCCTGCGGCGTAGGAGGATACCATGACCCCAGAGGCTGCAGCATGGGTCGCCGGGTATCGGCTCGGGCGTGATGGAAAGCCCCCAGCGATGTCGATCGACATGCTTGAGCATGAACTAGCTGCAGTTGAGGGTGATAATTCGCCGTCTGACGAGACATTCAAGAACTACGATTGGCTCTGGCACCTTATGGGCTGGTCCGTAGGTCAAGAGGTTGGGGCATATCATTTGGGGAAGCTATGAAGAAAACATTTCTGATCGTGATCGGATTGATCGCAACCTTCGTGATTGGCGCGCTGTTCGTCATGGTCTTCGCCCTCGCGAGAATGTAAGATGGCAATGCCTGAAAACATCCCTAACCCGGATCCGTCGCTTGCGACCAATGAGCGGCTTGCGAACGCCGTCGGGCTGATCGAGAGCCATCTTGGCCGTAATAGGGATGAGGCAAGGGGGTGGGTTGACGCGCTCCAGGTCTTGCTAGAGGAAAAAATCAGGAGCGCAGAGGACAAGACATCGAACCTTGATAGAGTGGTTCAGACCAGGCTCGCCGGAAGCGAGACGGCCCTCAATGCCGCTATGGCTGCTTCCGACAAAGTTGTGGCCAAGATTGAGACTGGGGGAGGGGCTATCATGGCCGAAATGAAAGCCAATTTTTCCAGGCAAATCGATTCTTTAAATGACAAGATCGAGGATCTAAAAAAGCGCGTCTTCGAGACCGGGGGCCAAAGGCAGGGCGTAAACCAGATGGTTACAATCATCATTGCTGGGCTATCGGCGCTTGCTGCGGTAGCCTCGATCATTATCGTGTTGTCTAAGGCTGGCTAGGCCCCCCAATATCCAGGGAACGGCACAAGCGACTGCTCGCTCCACCACAAGTCACCATCTTCGAATGACCAATGGTAAAAGAGCTCGCCGTTCTCCGCTCCGACCATCCATGAAAATCCTGGGCTCAAGCGAACTTGTTCCAATTACCCCTCCAGAATTTTGTCGATCATGGCTCTAAACACGGCTGCGGCGTCCCAAGCTAAGGCGTCATAGTAAGCGGCGTGTATCATTTCTTTCGTAGGCTCGCGGATCGCGGCAATGGCGGCGCGAGCGGCGACCTCGAGGGTTTCCTGCGTTGTCTTCTGGTTTAGGGTGTCGCCAATGGCGTCGGCGGCGCGGGCAAGGAGTTCACTCATTCCGGAGGCTCTTCAATCCCGCATCCAACGCTAGTTATTTCAGTAATGATCCATCCATCAAAATTGAGAGGCTTTTCCTTCCCTCCTGCCCAACGCGGGGCATGTCGCTGCCACCAACTACGGCAATCCTGGTCTGGGATATGACTTATGCGATCCCCAACGCGGAGACCATGGTCTTGTTCTAGCTCGCTCATTTCAGCGTTTCCATAGGAATTCACGGACCTGTTATGGTATAGGACATATTTAGGACAGTGGCTTTCTTCATCTTCATTTCCCGTCTTATGTGTGGCGGACCTGGGTTCCGCATTAATCAAAGGCT
>Ga0210405_10001091_pt1 | contig 32663 bp, 23 predicted proteins | sample IncBWH11MmetaG_FD_155492 | JGI IMG/M metagenome (GOLD analysis project Ga0210405, IMG submission 155492) | Forest soil microbial communities from Barre Woods Harvard Forest LTER site, Petersham, Massachusetts, United States - Inc-BW-H-11-M | ecosystem: Environmental > Terrestrial > Soil >...
GGAATTATGCCTCCACTATGCGTTCGGAAAGAAGGGCAATGCTAAGGAGATAAACGCGATCATTGCTTCTATGTTGCGATTGGGTATCCGCGATTTCAGGAACAGTTTTAAGGCTGCCGAAGCATCCATCTCGGGTCCGCATCGCGAATTGTGGGCCCTGCGCAAGACCGCCTGGCTCTCGCACGGCCAGATTGCCGAAGTGAACCGTTCCATCCACAAGCTTAATCGGGAAATGGCCGCGGTGGGTCGCCATGGGCGGCTCTACGCCGTTACCGTCGTCTTGACCCCCTTGCCTCCACCGCGGCCACGTCGGTAGCGCCCACACGCAAATCCCGCGTAGCGGCCACCTTCAGGTGGCCCAGCCTCATCTCTGCCCCACCCCCGCCGCCCTCACCGTCAACTCCTCCGGCATCCGCGAATGATCTGGAAAATTCCCGTACAATTTCTCCCCTGGCTCTCCAGTCGTCACCGCCAGAACCAAATACCGTCCGCCCACAAAACACCCCTTCCACGATTGCCCCACGCCGCCAAACACCTCTTCCCGGTCCCCTCGAGACTTGATCGAATTAATCCCCACCTTGAACGCCCGCAACTCCTCCGCCACCCGCCGCGCAATCTTCGCGTCATCGCACGCAATCGAAGACACTAGCGCCCCGTTCGACACGTTCATCTCCGAAATCAGCTCCTCAATATGATCCACCACGACAATCGTATCAATCGGCCCAAACGGCTCGCTGTGATACAACCGGCAATTCTTCGGAATATTCAGCAGCGCCGCCGGCCCCACGTATGCCGACGTATCCTGGTTCGGAAAAATCATGCTCTCCTGCACGCCGCCCTCAAACAGGCTGATCGCGCCCTTCCCCAGCGCCTCCACGTACAGCACCCGCAGTTCTTCCACTTTCTTGCTGTTGATCAGTGGCCCGAAATCCAGCTTCGGCAGCGGGTCCGTCTCCTTCTCCACCATCACGGGATTCCCATAACGCAATCCCCGCAGCAGGGGGAGATACATCTCCAGAAATTGCGGAAACAGTTCCCGCTGCACCACGTATCGCACGTACGCCGTGCACCGCTGCTTCCCGTAATCAAATCCCTTTTTCAACTGCTGCCCCAGCCCCGCCCAATCCGAAAATTTCCACACACCGTACGTGTTCACTCCCTCCATCTCCAGCATGTACCGCTTGTTTTCGTCATATAGAGACGAAGCGATCACCCCGCCATTCGTCTTCCCGCCCACAAATGCCAGGCAATCCACAAATTCATTCCGCACCAGCGCTTCGCTCAACTGCCCGCCCGACCCGCTCACCAGCGATACTGGCAGCCCGCACTTCCGGGCCACGGCATGCGCCAGCGTCAGTGCGTACAGCCCGCCGTCCGTCGGCGTCTTCGAAATCGTCGCATTCCCCACCAGCGCCTGAACCAGCACCGCGTGCATCAGCACCGACATCGGATAATTCCACGAGGCAATATTCGAAATCAGCCCCAGCGGCACGCGTTTCCCCAGCATGCTCTCGATGTTCGTCACATACCATTCCACGCCGCTGATGCACCGCTCAATATCCGTCAACGCCTGCGCGTACGGCTTCCCGATTTCCCACATCAGCAGCAGCGCAATCAACTCCTTCTGCTTTGTCAACCCTGCTAGGCAGTCGTTCACGCGCCGCCGCCGCTCGTCGAGGTCCGTGTTCGCCCAGCCCGCCACTTCCGCCTTTGCAAACTTCACCGCCGTCCGCGCCGTCTCCAGCTCAATCATCGGGATCCGCCCCAGGCTCCGCCCGTCAATCGGCGATTCGTAGTGCCTCCCGAATCCCGGGTCCTTCCACTCCCCCTCAATCAAATTGAGAACGCGCCCCTCGGCATCAAACGCCTCCGGCGCTTCCGTTTTCATTCGTGCAAACAAACCGTCCCACTCGGCAACAGGCGCAACAATAGGCATGCTCGGCCTCTTTCCCTCAGCAAGGAGGCATAAGTGTATCTTTACGTTGTGCTTGTTATTTCTTGAGTTTTTCTTATAGTTCGTAGAAGGGAATATACTGGCTCGAAAACTCATTCAGCTCAATTTCGTCGCCTACTAGTGCCCGCCCAGTTTGGCTTTGCCGCCAAACCTATCCGATCTCGGGCAGTCGCCGGAACGGTTTGTTCCTGCTCCAGCGATAGAAGTCGAAATCCCCGTCCAATGTGAGAATCTCTCCCGTCGCGAACTCCTGCGCCATGCAAATCAGGCATGCGTCCGCGAGGTCGATTCGCCGATCCCGATACTTTCGCAGGCAATCTCTGACTCCGCTTGTAGCCCCGGAAAGTTGAAAAGGAATTTGAAAAATACCCGTCGTCACATTGTCCATCACTACTTCCGAAGCCCCCTTGAGGCGCCGCAACAAGAAGCAACTCTCGGCAATCACCGCTTCGCAGGTAACCATCGGTCTTTCCAGCCGCCGGACAATTCGCGCACACGCTTCATGATTGGACTCGCTGCGATCAAGCAGTGCGACGATCACCCCCGAGTCCAAAAGGACCGGCTTCACTTTCCGAAATTCCGCAGATGTTTTTTGTTCGAACCAAGGTCTGTCACGCCGGAACGGAATTTCCCCAGGCCGATCACTCCGCGCTTCTTCCGGCGCAAGTAACCTGCTTCCAGAATGCGCAACCCCTCCCGTAAAACCTGCGAACGGCTCAACCCAAGAGCCCGCGAGAGCGCCGTCAACGTCTTTCTCGATTTATCGTCCAAACGAGCCTGCACTGTATTTCCCATGATTCTTCCATTGTAATACAAGTCTACTATTGTAGTACAGAGCCACGCCTTCCCGCCGTTCGCCCACCTTACTTCCCGGCGTCTGGATCCTGGATTCTCTTCGCAATCATTTTCCAATACCCCACCGGCCGCAACCGCTGCAGAATATCTGCCTGCTTGCAATCCCGGCCAATCAGCACCCGTGGCTCGTATTTTTCCACGCCCTTCAAGATCCGTGCCGCCGCGTCCTCGGGCGTCGTGATCGCCACCCGGTCAAACCTTGAAACGCTGTCCGGATATAAACTTGCTTTCGCCCGCGCCCCCAGCCTCGCTCGCTTCGCAATCGCCGTCTTGATCCCTCCGGGATGCACGCTGGTAACGAAAATGGTCGTCCCCTCCAGTTCATGCCGCAGCGATTCCGTGAAACCTCTCACCGCGAACTTGCTCGCGCAGTAAGCCGTCTGCCCGACCACCCCCACCAGCCCGAAAACGCTGGATGTGTTCACAATGTGCGCCCGCCGCTCCTTCCTCAGCAGCGGCATGAAATAAAACACGCCGTAGATCACGCCCCAGAAATTGATTTCCATCAGCCAGCGAATGTCTTCCAGCGACAATTCTTCAAATTTTCCAAGCACCGCCACGCCCGCATTGTTAAAAAGCATCGTCGCCCGCCCGTGTTGCGCCGCCACCTCGTCCGCGAACGCCTTCACCCGCGATTCATCGGCAACATTCACAATATGCTGCGTCACCTTGCCCTTCGGCGAACCTAGCAATGCCGCCGTCTCCGCCAACCCCTTCTCATCCACATCCGAAATCGCCAGCGACGCGCCCATCCCCGCCAACTGTTGCGCCAGGCATCGCCCCATCCCGGACCCCGCTCCCGTGATCACCGCTACGCCTTCGCTCAGAAATCCCATCGGCACACCTTCACATTTGGATTCGCAGCCAACCTGCCCGAAATTTTCATTTATGCGGAAATCCCACGAACCGCACTACTATCACAATTCTCAGGAAGCGGCCAGTGCGGCAATCAGGGGGGAAATGTTCCGCTCATGGCTGGGGATAACATACGCGGACTGTATTGCGCCCGCCGCGCTTTGCTTCATACAACATCTGGTCGGCCTTGCGCACCAGCCCGCCAAACTCCGGCGTATCCTTGCCGGCGCACCCGGCGATGCCAAAACTCGAAGTCACATGCACGCTCTGTCCCTGAAAAGGAAACGAAAGCGCCGCAAACTGTTCCCGGAACCGGTTCACCGTCGTTTCGATATGCGGGGCTTCTACATGCGTCATCACCAGTAAAAATTCATCCCCGCCCAGCCGCCCGCAAATATCCGAAGATCGCGTGCAGCGTTTCAGGTAGTCGGCAAACGTTTTGATCACTATGTCCCCGGCGTGATGCCCGAAAGTATCGTTGATGGTTTTGAATGAATCGATGTCCGCCACCACCACCCACAGCGAAAACCCGTGCCGCGCCGCACCGCGCAACTGCTTGAACGCCCACTCCTCGATCGCCCGCCGGTTCGGCAATCCCGTCAGAGGATCCGTCCGCGCCGCCTCTTCCAGCTTCATGCTTTTCGCCGCGAGCTCCCGGTTCAAATCAATGATCCGCCGGCCCACACCGACGCGCGCCAGCATTTCTCCCGGATCGAACGGCTTCGCCAAATAATCGTCGGCCCCCGCCTGCAGGCCCTTCACCACATTCCCCTTTTCCGTGTTGCTGGTCATCAGAATGACGTAGGTGTACGGGCGGGACTGGTCCGCTCGGATCCTCTGGCACAATTCCAGCCCAGAGAAATCCGGCATCATCCAGTCCGTCACTACAATCGCCGGCGAAAACTCCGCGATAGCCTGCAGCGCCTCTTCCCCGTTCTGCGCAAAGTGCAGGTTGAACGGCTGCGATTCCAGCACCTGCTCGACCAGCTTCCGGTAAACCGGCGAGTCGTCGACCACCAGCACGTCGTAGATGGATCCGGACGCATTCATGCAGTTTTGCCGCGTCCAACGGGGCGGCTATCGATTGCGTTTCCCTGTTGCGGCGTTCTTAGACCCAACTTAGCAGATGGAGAGAAGAATCGTGGACTTGCCTGAAGCAATTCAACCAAAAAGCCAATGCCAGTTAACGAATCAAATGTAACCCTTCCCTCACTGACCCGTTCCAACCAGTTTTTGTAGCGGCCGCCTTCCGAGGCGGGCGCCTTTTGCCCGTCCCAAACAGTTTTACGGGACGGGAGCCCTTCCTGCTTTACGTCATCCCTTCACCCCAAAAACCAGCAGTGCGCCCTCCGCCTTGAAGGCCCGCAACTGCGCCGCATCGCGGAACCACCGCCCGCTGTAGACCTCAGGCGATGAAGACGGATCAACAACCCGTTCATGAGCGACCCTCGCGAATCCGGCCGCACGGAAAAGTGCCGCCCATTCCCCAGCAAGCAAAAGATGCGTCGGCACGGCCAGCAAGGGTCCCCACTGGTGGCAATGCGCATTGTCCCGGTAATAATTGATCAGAATCCAAGCCGCCCCGCCCGGCCGCAGCACTCGAAAGATCTCCAGAATCCCCGCCGCAGGCTCCGGCCAGTAATACGCCGACTCCACCGATATCGCATGATTGAAAAAATTCGCTTCCCACGGAATTTCTCCAACCTCCCCGGTAGCATAAAGAATATTCTCGAAATCCAGACTCGTGCGCCGCGCAACGCGGATCATCTCATCCGAAACGTCCATCCCCACCACGCGGCCTTCCGGCACCCTCTCAGCCAGCCGCCGCGCCAGCCATCCGGATCCGCACCCCACGTCCAACACATTGTCCGTCGCCGCCAGCCGCATCTTCTCCAGCACCGGCAAAGTTATCGGCAGGTGATCCTGCTCCATCCCCTCCCCGCGCCCAGCCTCCGCCCACCGGTTAAATTCATCCCTCAAAGCTGTGCTCATCGCGTGAACCAGCTTGCCAGGCCACCATAGGGCCGAAATCGAGCAAATCTTTTGACCGCATCTGTAGGAACGGTTTTCATCCACACGCCCGAATGCGCGCAATCGATGAGATCTTGTACCGCCACCTGCGGGCGTTTGGTTTTGGCACTGCGCTCACGCCAATTTCCCCAGAAGCCTATCAGAAACATCCAAAACACTAACGCCGCAATAGAACAGAGCCATTCGGGGACGCGTGGAAGCATTTCAACGAGGACTAGCGCTATCAGAGCCGTGGGGATGATGACCACTAGCACGCCCGAGATGGGAACACCTTCAGGACAAAAGTAAAAACTCCAATCGCGGCCAAGTTCCTGCAGGTCCACTGCAAATTTTGTGTGAAATTTCTCGAAGAATTCGACAGCGTCATCGCCCTCAATCCCCAAGTCGTGGGAAAGTGTTGTTGCGGGACGGATCTTTTCTGGCTTCACACCGGTCTGCTCAGAGACAAAAGCGAGGACCCGCTCCTGCAGCGAGGCTTCCATTGCTGCTACGCGCCGGCGCCTTGGACCTTCACGAGGAGCTCCGCAAACTTCTGCTTCCGCTCCGCCTGGTCTTTCCCGCTCTCCGCTTCCGCCAACTGTGTAATGTTCATCGAGCAGAACTTCGGCCCGCACATCGAGCAGAACTTCGCTTCCTTATAAAAATCATCTGGCAAATTCTCGTCATGCATCGCCTTCGCCGTCGCCGGGTCCAGCGACAGCTCAAACTGCTTGTTCCAGTCGAACAAAAACCGCGCATAGCTCAACGCATCGTCGCGGTCCCGCGCGCCCGGCCGGTGTCGTGCCACGTCCGCCGCATGCGCCGCAATCTTATAAGCGATCACGCCCTGCTTCACATCCTCCGGATTCGGCAATCCCAGGTGCTCCTTTGGCGTGACGTAGCACAGCATCGACGCCCCATGCCACCCGATCATCGCCGCCCCAATCGCGCTCGTGATGTGGTCATACCCCGGCGCAATGTCGGTCACCAGTGGCCCCAGCGTATAGAACGGCGCCTCGTGGCACCATTCCATCTCCTTGTCCACCTGCTCCTTGATCTTGTCCAGCGGAATATGCCCCGGCCCTTCGATCATCACCTGTACATCATGCTCCCAAGCCTTCTTCGTCAACTCGCCCAGCACCTTCAATTCCGCAAACTGCGCCTCATCGCTCGCATCCGCGATGCACCCCGGCCGCAAGCCATCGCCGAACGAAAAGCTCACGTCGTGCTTTTTAAAAATCTTGCAGACCTTCTCAATGTTCTCGTACAGGAAATTCTGCTTCTTGTGATGCTCCATCCAGTGCGCCATCAGCGATCCGCCGCGGCTCACAATGCCCGTAATCCGCTTCCGCACCAGCGGCACATGTTCGCGCAACACTCCCGCGTGAATCGTCATATAATCCACGCCCTGCTCCGCCTGCTCTTCGATCACTTCCAGCATCAAGTCAATGGTGATATCTTCCGGCCGCCGCACCCGAGAAATCGCCTCATACACCGGCACCGTTCCAATGGGCACCGGCGAATTATTGATAATCGCCTGCCGAATCTCCGGAATATTTCCGCCCGTCGAAAGGTCCATCACCGTATCCGCGCCGTAATGCACCGCGTGATGCAGCTTCTTCAACTCTTCCTGAATCTCCGATGTCGTCGCGGAATTCCCGATATTTGCATTGATCTTGCAGTTGAACGCAATCCCGATCCCCATCGGCTCCAGGTTGCGGTGATGGATGTTCGCGGGAATAATCGCACGCCCCCGCGCCACTTCGCTGCGGACCACTTCGGGGTCCAGCTTCTCGCGCTTCGCGACGTACTCCATCTCCTCGGTAATCACGCCGAGCCGAGCCAGATGCATCTGCGACATATTCCGGCCGCCATTCAAGCCCGCTTGCGCCGCTTCCCTCTTCTCCACCCAGCTATCGCGCATCGCCATAAATCCCCCTAGAACAGTGCTCCGTGACCAGCCCCCTGAACTTAGCCAGAATCCCCCGGCGTCTCCGCACTGTAAGCCTGAAATTATGGCACCGCAGCCCACTTAGGACAACTAACGGCATACCGTGCCAACGCGAGCCAGCGCCCATGTAGCACAGGCTGCAGCCTGTGTCTTCGATTTCCGTTACATCACCCAAACAAACGAACTTGAGGGTACCCCACCCTTCGCGAATTTCCCCTCTTTACGTCCTTACGTCACTACCTCTTTATTTCTCTCCTCCAACTCCGCCCATCTCGCATACATCTCGTCAATCCTCTTCTGCGCCGCTTCCAATTCCAGCGACAACTCCCGCAACCTCATCGCATCGCTCATCACCTGCGGATCAAGCAGCAACTCATGCTTGCCCTGCAACTCCTTCTCCGCCTCCCCAATCCGCTCTTCCATCGTTTCCAATTCCCGCGTTTCCTTGTAACTCAATTTCTTTTTCGATCCCGCCGCAGCGCCGGACGCTTTGCTCTTCTCCGCCCCGCGCTCTTCACTCCTTGCCGCCGCCAACTGCCCCCGCTGCCAAATCTCCCACTGCGCGTAATCCGCAAACCGCTCCGCGCCACCCAATCCGTCCAACCCCAGCACCACCGTCGAAACCCGGTCCAGCATGTACCGGTCATGAGTCACCAGCACCAGCGCCCCGCGATACTCCAGCAAACTCTCCTCCAAAATCTCCAGCGTCGGAATATCCAGATCGTTCGTTGGCTCGTCCAACAGCAGCACATCCGCCGGTTGCAGCATCAGTTGCGCGATCAACACCCGAGCTCGCTCGCCGCCCGAAAGCCGTCCCACCTTCTGATTCAGCGCTTCGCCCGAGAACAAAAATCGCGCCGCCCACGACGCAACATGAATCACCTGCCCCTGATAAATCACCGCGTCGCTGTCCGGCGCCAGTGCCCGCCGCAAAGTCACGTCCGGATCCAACTCCCGGTTCTGGTCGAAATAGACAATCTTCAAATTCTCCGCCGTTTTAATGCTCCCCTGCTCCGGCTTCTTCTCGCCGTTCAGCAGCTGAAGCAGCGTCGTCTTCCCGCTGCCATTCGGCCCCACCAGGCCAACCCGCATCCCCGACGTAATCACAAAATGAATATCCCGAAACAGCGTCCGCCCGCCCAGCCCGTGCGTCACCGCGTCCAGCGTCACTAGTTGCTTCGTCTTCCGGTCGCTCGCCGTAAAATCAATCTTCGCGCTCGTCGTCCGCGTCCGCGCGTTCAACTCCGCCAGGTTCCCGATCAACTCGTTCGCCTTATCAATCCGCGCCTTCGATTTCGTCGTCCGCGCCTTCGGTCCGCGCCGCAACCAGTCAATCTCCGTGTGCACCCGATTCTCCAGCGCCTCCTGCCGGTTCCTCTGCGCGTGCAGATACGCCTCTTTCCCCTCCAGAAATGTGCTGTAATTCCCTTCGACCCGAAAGATCCCGTTTTCATACACGGGATTGATCTCCACGATCGCCGTCGCCACATTCTCCAGAAAATACCGGTCGTGGCTCACCACCACACACGCAAATGCCGCATTTTGCAGCACCCCTTCCAGCCACTCGATTCCCGCTAAATCCAGATGATTCGTTGGCTCATCGAGCAGCAGCACGTCCGGCTGCTCTACCAGCGCCTCCACAATTCCCAGGCGCTTCCGCCATCCGCCTGACAGCGAATCCGCCCGCGCATCCAAGTCCGCAAATCCCGCCCTACCCAAAATCTCTGCTTTCCTCCCCGCCCGCTCCGCTTCCGCCACCTTCGCCCGGTCCAGCGCCGTCGCAATCACCGAGCGCACGGTATCCCCCGCCGCATACTCCGAAATCTGCTGTACCCCGCTGACGCGCATCCCTTTCCGTACCGCCACATCTCCGCTGTCTGGCAACACCCGCCCATCCAGCATCGCCAACAGGGTCGATTTTCCCGACCCGTTCGGCCCCACAATTCCGATCCGGTCGCCCTCCGACACCGTAAACGAAATCTCCCGGAACAGTGGCGTAGCCCCAAACCGCTTCCCCAATTTCTGCGCGCTAATTATCGGTGGCACGAAATCCTTATCCCCTAAAAACGAATTGCTTATCTCAACCAAGCGCCGGAGGCGCTTCAGACATTACCCAGTGCGTCTGCCCTGAGCGAAGCCGAAGGGTAAGCACTGGGAAAAAATCTTCTGAGCGCCGGAGGTGCGACAGATTTCTTCCTGCGCGCAAATCCGCAACGAATCAAAACGACCATCACTCGAAGAAACCCAACTCCAGAGTACCAGCCACCTCGCTCACTCGCGAAACGTGCCACTATGATTGGCCTGCCTCCGCAATCTCCATTGACACTCCGTTACCCGAACGACTAACGTACCTCGACATCAAACGGAGGCTCGCATGCAAAAATCCTTTTTGTCCTTCACTCTGCTTGCAATTATTGGAATTGCCGTTTCCGCGCAGGAAACCCCCGACGCCGCCGTCGTCGCCAAAGGCATGTCCGCCAAATTCGCCGCCGTTCCCGGCGTCCCCGACTGCGCCTCGCTCGCCGTCCTGAAAGGCGATCCCGGTAAAGGTCCATCCGTCGTCGAAATGAAATTCACGCCCGGCTGCATCGTTCCCTGGCACTGGCACACCCCCAGCGAAAGCGTCGTTCCACTCGCCGGCCTCCTCGAAATCTCCATGAAAGGCGAAAAACCCGTTCTTCTCACCAACGGCGACTACGGCTACCTTCCCTCGAAGCACATCCACCAGGCCAAATGCACCGGCTCGAAACCCTGCGCGGCAATTTTCTTTCTCGACGCGCCCTTCGACATCCACTACGTCGACAAATCCGGCGCCGAAATTCCCGCCGCCCAGGCCCTGGCCGAAGCCGAAAAACTCATGACCAAGCCGGGCACAAAGCCAGCCGCCAAACCCTGATCAAACCCGAACCGCCAACCCTTGTAAGTGGCTGTGGCACAGGCATTCCTGCCTGTGTCCTTGGGTTTCTCCGCTCTTCTCCGCGCCCCTCTGCATCCTCCGCTTGGCCTGAGCGATTTATCGGAAGGGCGCCTCTGCGTTATCCTTTTTCCTTCCCGCGCGTCCAAGCAGCGAAGCAGTGTCCGGCGGACCTGATGACGCGTGCGGCCTCGTCTTCTGCGCATTCTTCGTTGACACCACGTATCCGGCAAGACTAACGTACCGCCCTGCGCCTGGAGGCAAACATGAAAGCTGTCCTTTTCTCCGCGATTTTAGCGGGAATCCTGGCCACACCCGCTGCGGTGCCCGCCGCCGATGACGCAAAGGATGACGCAAAGAAAGACCAACCCCTGCCCCTGAAACCCACTCGCAACATCGATTTCAAAACCAGCGAGGGCACCTGGCTTTCCCTTGACGTATCCCCCGACGGCAAGACCATCCTCTTTGAGCTTCTTGGTGACCTGTACACAATCCCCATCACCGGCGGCGAAGCCCACCGACTCACCTCCGGCATGGCCTTCAACTCCCAGCCGCGCTTTTCTCCTGAGGGCAAGAAAATCACTTTCCTCAGCGATCGTGGCGGCGCCGAAAACGTCTGGATCGCCGACGCCGACGGCTCCAACCCCAAACAGCTCAGCCAGGACGAACAAAGCGAATTCGCCTCACCCGTCTGGACTCCCGACGGCTACTACGTCATGACGTCTCGCTTCACGCAATTCCCCATCGGAGCCGCGGAACTCTGGATGTATCACATCAAGGGCGGAGCCGGCGTTCAGGTCACCAAATCCCACACCAAGCCCGACACCTCTCCCCGCAAATGGATCAATGCTCTCGGCCCCTCTCTCTCCAAGGATGGCCGCTTCCTTTATTACGCCTCCCGTCAGCACGCCGATGGCTTTTACAACGTAACCTTCCCGCTCTCCCAGATCGTCCGCCGCAATCTGATCACTGGCGATGAAGACACCGTCACCCAAGCTCCCGGCAGCGCCATGCGTCCCGAAATCTCTCCCGATGGCAATCTCCTCGCCTACGCCACCCGCACCGAAACCGAAACCGGCCTCCGCATCCGTGATCTCAAAAACGGCGAGGAGCACTGGCTGAAATATCCCGTCCAGCGCGACGATCAGGAGTCCCTCTTTACTCGCGACTTTCTTCCCAACTACTCCTTCACTCCCGACGGCAAGGAAGTCGTCGCCGCATACGGCGGAAAAATTCATCGCATCTCTGTCGCCACCAGCGCCGATACAGAAATCCCGTTCACCGCAAAAATCTCGCGTGAACTCGGCCCCGACCTCAACCTCGACCTGCGGGTCGAGGAAGGCCCTGTCAAGCTTCGCCTCATCCAGCAACCTGTCCAATCTCCCGACGGCAAGCGCATCGTCTTCTCCGCCCTCACTCATCTTTATGTAATGGATATTCCCGGCGGCACGCCCCACCGTCTCACCGCCGCCACGATGCCCGAATTCATGCCCGCCTGGTCAGCCGATGGCCAGTGGATCGTCTTCGTCACCTGGACACAGAATGGCGGACAGATTTGGAAAATTCGCTCCGATGGCAGCGGCAATCCGGTGCAGCTCACCCGCGTCTCCGCCTACTATCGCGACCTCAATTTCTCACCCGACGGCAAGCGCATCGTCGCCCTCCGAGCGCCGCGGCAAGGCCACGTCGAGCAGTTCGACGAGTGGGACGTCACGCCGGTCAACCTCGATCTGATTTGGCTGCCCTCCGAAGGCGGCGATGCCACCCTCATTCTTCCCGCGCGCGGCGCCGCTCATCCTCATTTTGGTCCCGAGCCCGACCGCGTTTACGTCTCCTCCGACGCAGGCCTTCTTTCTCTTCGCTACGACGGCACCGACCGCCGCACCATCGTCAAGGTCGTCGGCAAAGTGTGGTTCCCGGATCCCGACAAACCCGACGGCGCGCCCGCTGACGATATCCGCATCAGCCCCGATGGAAAGTGGGCTCTGGCCCAGGTCAGCAATCAGGTGTACCTACTGGCCGTCCCGCGCGTCGGCGGCGAAACTGTCACAGTCGATGTTTCGAAGTCGCCCGTTCCGCTTCGCAAAATCACCGAAGTCGGCGGCGATTACATGGGTTTCGCCGATGGCGGAAAAGCGCTCACCTGGGCCGAAGGTTCCACCTTCTTCCGCCTGCCGCTCGATCAAGTCGAGTTCGAGTCTCCCAAAAAGGACAACGAGCCGGCCAAGCCAGCCGAGAAACCAGGTCCGACTTCCTCATCCGCTTCGTCGTCCTCCGCGTCTGCTCCCGGGGACACCAAAGATGACGACAAGAAAAAACTCCCAAAGTTGAAACCCGAAGCCATCGCGGTCAACCTCACCTTCCCGCGTCACACTCCCTCCGGCCAGGCCGTCCTCCGCGGCGCGCGCGTCATCACCATGCACGGCGATGAAATCCTCGAAAATGCCGACATCGTCATCAAAGACAACCGCATCGTCGCCGTCGGCAAGACCGGCAGTGTCACCGTCCCTGCCGCTGCCAAGGTCATCGACGTTTCCGGCAAAACCATCGTTCCCGGCTTCATTGACATCCATCCGCACTGGACCGAAATCCGCCGCGGCGTCCTCGATCTCCAGAACTGGAGCTTCCTCGCAAACCTCGCCTACGGTGTCACCGCCGGTCGCGATCCGCAAACCGCCACCAACGACATGTTCGCCTATCAGGACCTCATCGATACCGGCGACATCATCGGCCCCCGCCCCTACTCCACCGGCCCCGGCGTTTTCCCCGACACCGACTTCCAGTCCCTCGACGACGCCGACGATGTCGTCCGCCGCTATCGCCAGTTCTATCGCACCACCTACCTCAAGTCGTATCTCGTCGGCAACCGCAAGCAGCGCCAGTGGATGGTCATGGCCTGCAAAAAAGAAGGCGTCATGCCCACCACCGAAGGCGGGCTCGACATGAAGCTCAACCTCACCCACGCTATAGACGGGTTCAGCGGCAACGAGCACAGCCTCCCCATCACACCACTGTTTGACGACACTGTTCAGTTCTGGTCCCGCTCCGGCATCTTCTACACGCCCACGTTGATCGTCGCCTACGGCGGTCCCTGGGCCGAGAATTATTTCTACGAAACCACCGAAGTCCACGACGACCCCAAAGTCCGCCGCTTCCATCCTCACAATATCGTTGACGACCGCACTCGCCGCCGCCGCATCTGGACCCGCAACGATGAACTCGTCTTCCCTCGCCTCGCCGCTCAGGATTCGAAGCTGATCAAGGCAGGCGGCCGCGTCTGCATCGGTAGCCACGGCCAATTCCAGGGCCTCGGTTTTCACTGGGAAATGTGGGCGCTCGCTTCCGCCGGCGCCTCCAACCTGGACGTCCTACGCTCTGCCACCGTTCGCGGCGCCGAGGCCATGGGCTTCGCGCAGGACCTCGGCTCGATCGAACCCGGCAAACTTGCCGACTTCGTCGTCCTCAATAAAAATCCCCTCGACGACATTCACAACACCAACACCATCCAGTACGTAATGAAAAACGGCGAACTCTTTCAGGGCGACACCCTCGACCAAATCTATCCGGTCCAAAAACCTCTCCCCCCACTCTGGTGGTGGAACGAAAAACCCTGATCTTCGCATCTGAGTGCCGCACCCTGCGATTTTCAGGGTGCGGATTTTTGTTCTCCGCGTCTCCGGGTTATCTTTTCTCCGAATTCTGCTTCTGCCCTATCCCCTCGCCTCCCGATGCGCATCAAACCACCCCGCCCACCCCAACATCACCACCGTCGCAATCACTCCCGTCCAAGCAATCTCCCGCATACTCTCAGGCGGCCCCCCAAACCGGTCCGCCACATAAAAAACCATCAACGCCACGACATACCCCCAAAACAGATACCGCCCGATCCAATCCCGCGCTCGTGTAGCCGTCGCATAAACCCACACCCCCGCCACCAACATCACCGTCTCCACCACCATCGTCGCCGCAATCGAATTCCACAACCCCAGCCCAAATTTCGGCCCGCCCGGATACAACGGCATATCCGCGCGGTGCGTAATCCAATCCAGCACCCAGTGGCTCACCACGCCAATCCAGATCGCCGCCACACCCGCCCATTCCCTCTTCCACAAAAAGTAAGCTCCGCCCAGAACCGCCCCCCACACCATCAACATCACCAAACTGTGCGACCACGGGTAGTCATACAAATCGAGCGGCGTAAATCGCGTGTCCCCCACCGCGATCCGCGCATGCTCCCACCCCGTCAACAAAAACACGGTCCACAAAATGTCCGCTAACAACGGTGCCGCCACGAGCGCCCAAAGCGGCGCCCGCGGCGCAAACCGCTTCGACCCATATCCCACCGCAAAATGCCCAATGAACATGCGCCCCTCCGCGCCCCAATTCTATCCCGGTCCTCTTGCGCCAAACTCTGTCATCCCGAGCGAAGCGGCCCGACTTTTTCTTTCGCGCCGCACCATGGCGCGGCCCTTCTTTCCACAACATTTCCTCCCCTGTGGATTACCAACCAGCAAATTAACAAAATTTAGCTTGACATTCAGCGAAACTAAAGCGAAACTTCACATTCCTCCTCGCCTCCCTTCCCACAGGGACGCGACGGCACCGGAGTTCCCGATGTCCGACACCGCGAGCCTTCCCGTCCCCGACTCCCGCTTCTTCGACGCCCTCAAACGCTATTGGGGCTACGACGCCTTCCGTCCCCGCCAGGAAGAAATCGTCCGCGCCCTCGCCTCCGGCCGCGATGTCTGCGTCGTCATGCCCACCGGCGGCGGCAAATCCCTCTGCTACCAACTTCCAGCCGTGCTCCAGGAAAACCGCACCGCCGTCGTCATCTCCCCGCTCATCGCCCTCATGCAGGACCAGGTCGCGCAACTCCGCCAGATGGGCATCTCCGCCGTTTTCCTCAACAGCGCCGTCGTCGAATCCGAACGCCGCGAACTCAAGCAAAAAGCCATCGCCGGCGAATACCGCCTCATGTACGTCTCTCCCGAACGCGCGGTCATGGAAGGCACGGCCGACTGGCTCCGGCAAGTTCCTCTCTCCTTCTTCGCCATCGACGAAGCCCACTGCATCTCGCAATGGGGCCATGACTTCCGCCCCGAATACCGCCAACTCGGCAAGCTCCGCGCCCTCTTCCCCGATCATCCGATCGCCGCCTTCACCGCCAGCGCCACCCGCCAGGTCCGCCACGACATCGTCGGCCAGCTCCATCTCCGCGAGCCCCTCAAATCCGTCTCCAGCTTCCGCCGCGAAAACCTCCGCTACTTCGTCCGCCAGTGCAAAGGAACGATGCAGGACGATTGCGTTGTAAAAGCGGTGAAGAGGGCAAACGTCGGCAACGTCATCGTCTATACCCCAACCGTGGCCCGAGTCGGCGAAGTCATCGATCTGCTCGAAGAAAACGGCATCGCCGCCGTCGGCTATCACGGCCAGATGGACTCTTCCGCACGCCGCGAGAATCAGGAAAAATGGATGTCGGAAGAAGCCCGCGTGCTCGTCGGCACCGTCGCCTTCGGCCTCGGTATTAATAAGCCAAATGTCCGCGCCGTGGTCCGCCTCGGATTGCCCGAAAGCATCGAGCAGCTTTATCAGGAAACTGGCCGCGCCGGGCGCGATGGCCTGCCCGCGGACTGCTACATTTTCTGGGAGAAGAAAGACAACGGGTTGCGCGCTTTCTTTATCAACCAGATCGGCGACTCCCAGGAAAAAGACCGCGCCTGGGATCGATACCATCAAATCCAGCAATTCGTCGGTGCGCGGAAATGCCGGCAAAAAGAAATCTGCACTCACTTCGGCGAAGTGACGAAATGGGATCGCTGCGGAGTCTGCGACGTGTGTGCCGGCACGCCCAAGTGGCTGGCTGGCATCAATCAAAACTCACCCAGAACGCCCCAGCCAATCCAGAATCCAAACCGTATCCTCGAAGCCTCCGAATACCAATTGAATCCGACCGTCCAGGTCAACGAAGAACTCCGCGAATTCCTGCGCGAATGGCGTAGAAATACCGCCCGCCAGAAGATGATCGCCGCCTTCGTCGTTCTCCACGACACCACTCTCGACGCCATCTGCCAGGCCCAGCCTCGCAACCTCTCCGAACTCCGCCAGATTTCCGGCATGGGCGAAAAAAAATGTGAACTCTATGGCGAAGAAATCCTCGACGCCCTCCGCCGATTTTCCAATGGAGAACGGGCCACCAAGGAATGGCATGCGAAGGCCTCAAGCCCGTCCCAGGAGACCCGGGAACTGCTGGAGCAAGGCCGCACCTTCGAGGAAATCGCCCAACTCCGCGGCAGAAAGGTTTCTTCGGTTGTAGCTCTCGTCGCCGACCTCATCGAAAAAGACGAAACCCCATTCCGCCCCGATTGGGTCCACCCCATCCACCAGCAACACATCCTCGAAGCCAGCGCCCGCCTCGGCTTGGACTTACTCAGGCCCATCAAGGAAGCCGTGCCCGAACAAATCACCTACGAGGAAATCCGCCTCGTAGTAGCCCATGCCCGCCTGCATAAGGCCAGGGTGGCAAGGCCGGCATTTGGTGCCCAATCCGCTACTTAGACTCTGGACCGTTGGTACCATCCGCCTATCGACGCCCGCGGATGGATGGCTGAAATTGGCCTTAACGCTTCGCGTGTGCTGAAGCTGCGCAAGCGAAGATCTAGCGACGGAACGCGGCGCTTGTCCGCCGCGCAGGAGGGCTTCATGCGACGGCCGTTCACGATGTGCCTGCTCTTTTTGACCGCGGCTCTGCCCGCACTGGCGGAAGAGATTGTTTTGAAAGACGGAACGAAACTCGTCGGCCACATGACGGGCATCACCTCCGACAAGATCGAAGTGGAAACCTCCTACGGCAAGGTGCAGCTGAACCGCGGCGACATTCTGACCATCAACTTCCCGGAGAATGGTTCCGGCAAGGCTCCCGACGCGACTGCGGCGAAGCAGGCCCTCCCCAAGATCGATGAAATCCTGACCGGCACCCAATACCTGAATCGCACGGCCAAGTTCTCGCTCACCCTGCCCCCGGAATGGGCGATCGACCTGAACCTTCGCAACTCTCCCAGCACCCTCGCCGGCCTCAGCTCCAAGGACAAAATGCGTTTCGCAATGGTGGTCCAAGAAGACTATCCGGGCTCGATGGACAGTTACCGGGAGCTGACGATGCTGGGTGCCCGCCGAACCCTGTCGAATTTCGAGGAGCTGGCACACTCCAACGCCACCGTCGACGGCAAACCCGCGCTTCTGGTTTTCTATCGTGGCGCAACGCAGAAGGGCAACAACCTCCCCATAGAGTTTCTATCTGCCTTCATCCAGTCGGGAAACACCTACACCAAGATCACCGTGTGGTGCATCGAGCCACTGTTTCACGACATGCAGCCGGTCTTTGAAAAAATGGTGACCTCCTACCGCACAACGGGCCGAATCTCAGCCGCCACCGACACCACAAAACCGTAAGCCGGCAGCCTTTCCGCCTGCGCTCCATTCTGCACTCAGTCAGCGCAGTGGCGCTTTGCCGTTGAAACGGGCCGCGGAGCCGAGTTCTTCTTCGATCCGCAGCAACTGGTTGTACTTGGCGATGCGGTCTGTGCGGGAAGCCGAGCCGGTCTTGATCTGCCCCGCTGCTGTGGCCACCGCCAGGTCCGCGATAAAGGTGTCTTCCGTTTCGCCCGAGCGGTGCGAAATGATCGAGTTGTATCCAGCCTTCCGCGCCAACTCGATCGCGTCAATCGTTTCCGTCACGCTGCCGATCTGGTTCAGTTTGATCAGAATCGCGTTGGCGATGCCCTCATTGATCCCGCGCGAGAGCCGTTCGGTGTTGGTTACAAAAAGGTCGTCGCCCACCAACTGAATCTTTTTCTTCGACGTCTTGCTGCCCACACTCTGGGTCAGTGCCTTCCAGCCGGACCAGTCGTCCTCCGCCATACCGTCCTCAATGGAAACAATAGGATATTTCTCCACCCAGCTCGTCCAATACGCCGCCATCTCTGGCGAGGTGTGCGCGGACTTGTCCGACTTCTTGAACACGTATTTCCCGCTGGCCTTGTCGTAAAATTCGCTTGAGGCCGGGTCCAGCGCGATGGCCACCTGCTCCCCGGGCTTGTAGCCCGCCGCGCCAATCGCTTCCCGCACAATCTCGATCGCCTCTTCGTTGGACTTGCAGCTCGGCGCAAACCCGCCTTCGTCGCCGACCGCTGTGGAATAGCCGTGCTTTTTCAGCGCGGTCTTCAGGGCGTGAAAAATCTCCACCCCCCAGCGCAGCGCCTCTGAAAAATTCGCCGCGCCCACCGGCATCACCATGAACTCCTGAAAATCCACCGAACTGTCCGCGTGCGCGCCGCCATTCAGAATGTTCATCATCGGCACCGGCAGCAGGTTCGCGGAAGTATCCGTCGAATACCGCGAAAGATATTTGTACAGCGGCTGCTTCAGCGCCACTGCCGCCGCGCGCGCTGCCGCCATGGATACCGCCAGAATCGCGTTTGCCCCCAGCCGCGATTTGGTCGGCGTACCATCCAGTGTGATCATCTTGTGATCCAGCGCTCGCTGGTCCGCGGCATCCAGACCGACCACCGCCTTGGCAATTTCCGTGTTCGCGTTCTGCACCGCTTTCAGCACGCCTTTGCCGAGATATTTCGATTTGTCCCCGTCGCGGAGTTCCAGCGCTTCATGCTCCCCGGTGGAAGCTCCGGACGGAACCGCCGCGCGCCCAAACGCTCCCGACTCAAGGTATACGTCGGCCTCAACGGTAGGATTGCCGCGCGAATCGATAACCTGCCGTGCGCGGACGCGGGTAATTTTCGTAGACATATCTGTAGAGCTCCTCTGTGAAATCGAATTAAAGATTGTAGCAGAGCTTTTAGAGGTGATTAGTGGCTCATGACTGGGGGGAAGAAGTCGGAAGTCGACAGCTAAAGGCTTTGGATCCGTCTCTTGGCTAATGGCTCTGGGCTTTCCTTCATCATTGCGATTCCGGTTCCTCAATGAGCGACTCTTGCCGCACGACGACAACGATGCCAGAAGGCGTCACGTGGAACCGCCGCTTGTCCGCTTCCAGATCGTACCCGATCTCGGTGTGCTCCGGCAGGCTCACATGGCGGTCAATAATCGCCCGGCAAATCCGCGAATGCCGCCCGATGTTCACGTGATTGTAAATGATGGAGGCGGTCACTTCGCAATAGCTGTTCACGCGGACGTCATAGCCCAGCAGCGAATTCTGCACCCGCCCGCCCGAAAGGATCGACCCGTGGGCAACAATCGAATCCAGTGCAATACCCATGCGGTCGGCGTCGGCAAACACAAACTTCGCCGGTGGATACTGGTGCTGCCAGGTGCGCAGCGGCCACGCCTTGTCGTAAAGATTAAACACCGGCGAAACGCTCACCAAATCCATGTTCGCTTCGTAGTAGGCGTCGATCGTGCCGACATCCCGCCAGTACAGCGATTCCTTCGAGTTTTCGTCCACAAAGTTGTACGCAAAAACGCGATGCTTGGAAATGATGCGGGGAATAATATCCTTCCCGAAATCGTGCGCGGATTTGGGATCCTCCGAATCCGCCATCAGCGTCGGAATCAGCAGTTGCGTATTGAAAATGTAGACGCCCATCGAGGCATTGCAATGCGTGGCCTTGTGCGGCGAAGTCTTCGGCGCGGCCGGCTTCTCCTCAAACCCAACGATTCGCCAATCCTTGTCCGTCTCGATCACCCCAAACTGCCGCGCAGCCTCTGCCGCTGGCACCTCAATCGTCGCGACAGAAACTTCCGCGCCGGAATCGATGTGCTGCTGCAGCATCTTGGCGTAATCCATCTTGTAAATATGGTCGCCGGACAAAATGAACGTGTATTTGGATCGCTCGCTGCCGAGCGAATAAATATTCTGGTACACCGCGTCGGCCGTGCCCTGATACCACTGCTGCGACACGCGCATCTGCGGCGGCAGCACTTCGATGAATTCGCCAAGGCCCATCAGCGGCGACCAGCCTGCGCGGACGTGCCGTGTAAGGCTTAGCGCTTTGTATTGCGTCAGCACAAAAACGCGGTGCAGCCCGGAATTCACGCAGCTGGAAAGAGTGATGTCGATGATTCGATAGAGCGCCCCGAAAGGAACCGCGGGTTTGGCGCGATCGCGCGTCAGTGGCCACAAGCGCTCGCCCTGACCTCCGGCGAGAAGTACTCCAACCGCATCGCGCATATCGGGCATGGAGGTCGGCTCCCGAAGCAGAATTTTGAGGCTCCCCAGTGTACCAGCAGTGGCAAGCGGGTGGCAGCCGGGCGGCTGGTTATACAAATATTACGAGTAACTCCAGAGCTATCTATCCGGCCACGGGCCCCGTTTTACCGAAAGATTGCTTGACTTGTGGAGGTGAATTGACTACAAGAAGCCAACAACCTCGTGCGATACTGTACTCAGGCGCAGTGCGGTACAACAGCGACGGCACTGCATGCAGGCAATCCGAACCGGAATTGGGGTGAAGTACATTGGCAGAAGTAGTCATTCAGGAGAATGAATCTCTTGAGAATGCTCTGCGCCGTTTCAAGCGCAAGGTGCAGCAAGAGGACATCATCAAGGAAATAAAGAAGCACAGCTTCTACATGAAACCCGGCGAGAAGCGCCGGGCAAAAGAAGCGCTTTCGCGGAAGCGACTGCGCAAAAAGCAGCGTCGCGAGCAGGATTAATCACCTGTTTTAGACGCGGCTCGGCGCCGCACTTCCGGGATCAGGCCCCTATCAGGCAGAGCAAGTTGGGTATTTGTTCTAATTCTATGCCCGCAGGCCCAAGGGATCCGCGCCCAGCTGTCCCGGACTACAGGTCCAAGCGCTTCATTCGGCCCGACGTGCAAGAGCCCGGCCCCCCGCCCGATACGGGTCCAGGGGGAGCGGGGTCATGGAATTCCACGATAAGGTCCTGAAGTGTTCGGAGTGCGGCGCTGAGTTTGTTTTTACCTCCGGCGAACAGATGTTTTTCGCCGACAAAGGTTTCAAGAACGAACCCAAGCGCTGCAAGGGTTGCAAAGCGAAGCGGGCGGAAGGCGGCGGTGGCGGCGGGGGTTCCGCTCCACGCGCTGAAACAAAGACCACCTGTTCGCAGTGCGGGAAGGAAACCACGGTTCCCTTTCGGCCAACACAAGGCCGCCCGGTATTTTGCCGCGAATGCTTCCAGGCCCGTCGCTCGATGGGAGCAGCTTAACAAGCTAGTCGAGCCGGAATCTTAGAAGGACGAGAAAAGGGCACCCGCAAGCATGGGGTGCCCTTTTCTCTTTTTCAAAATTGTTGATTGTTGATTTTTTCATCTCACGCGGAACGCGCGAAAGAAGCCGACTTCAGATAAGCCTCAAACTGCGCCAACGATTCCGGCATATTCTTCCGTCCATAACCAAATCGGATGTGCCGCGGCTCGTCGTAGACCGTGCCGGGAAGCAGCAGCACACCCGCATCGCGCACCAGATTCTCGCACCACTCGTGAACATCCAGCTGCGGCTTGAACCGCGCAAACCCGATCGTCCCTGCGTTCGGCGCAGTCCACTCAAAGATGTTGCTGTCGTGCGCGAAGAACGCGGTGAGTAGCGGTAGATTACGCAACACGATCTGCAGATTACGCTCCGTGAACTTCTGGCGGTGCCGGAACGCCAGCGCCGTCAGAAACTCGCTTGGGGCGCTCGCGCAGATGGTCGTGTAATGTTTCAGAGAGATGATCTTTTGCAGGAATTCCTTGTCGTGCGAAGCGAGCCACGCCAGGCGAAGTCCCGGCAAGCCGTAGCTCTTGCTCACCGAGGCGAGGCTGATGGCACGATCGTAGAGATCGCAAGCCGCGGGCAGTCGCGTGGCGGGGTCGTGCTCGAGTTCCCGGTAGACTTCGTCGGAGAAGACATAGATGTTGTGCTTCGCGGCCAGATCCAGCACGCGACGGAAGATTTCCGGCGGCATCAGCAGCCCCGTCGGATTGTGCGGAGTATTGATGTAGAGCGCGCGAGTGTTCGGCCGAATCAGGGCCTCCAGTGCTGCAAAGTCGTGAGCCCACCCATTTTCCGGCTTGCGGCGCCATTCGCTCACGGCCGCGCCAGTGCTCTTTGGCAGCGTTAGCGCGCTTTCGTAGCAAGGCGTTTCGACAATAGCGTGATCCTGCGGCGTAAGCAGCGCGTGGTAGAAAAGGAAGATGGCCTCTTCGGCGGCCGAGACAACCACAAGCTGGTCGGATTGGATCGTCTTATAGATCGTCGCCAGGACTTCGCGCAGCCACGGCGCTCCGGGCGATTCGGTGTACCCGCACCAACGCTTAAGGAAAGCGTCGTGCGCGCCGGGCTCAAGCGAGAGAATCTCCTCGATGGTGACGGACTCGGCGTCGGAAGAGGAGAGCAGGTACCGAGCGGAGAATTCATGCTTGCCCATGTACTCTTCAATGCGAAAGGGCGTGATTTGCATAGGAAAAGTGTCTCAGCAATTGCGCATTTACGTCGAGAGCCAAATTGACGGACCAATTGAGATAGAATGCGCGTGAGCTACCCGGAGAGTCCTATGAGTCGCCTGCTGCAGATAGCCTCGAAGCCGATCTTCTTATGCGCGTTGTTGAGTTGCGGCCTGGGAGCACGCTGTGGCGAGCCAACCGCAAAAGAATACTGGGTGAAGCTGGTTTGCGAGTCGGCCGACCGGATCGCCACAGTAAGGTTCGGACCGGGCGGAGCTGTGGTCGAGAAAACGACGGAGACGAGAATTCTACAAAGCGATATCAGTGGGCCGCATGGAATTGCATTCTCGCCGGACAAGAAGAATTTCTTCGTCACCATTGGCCACGGCAGGCCGTACGGCACCGCCTTGAAATATGAAACGGCGACCGACCACGTTGTGAAACAGGTGACTTTGGGATTGTTCCCCGCGACCGCCGACGTGACCCCGGACGGAAATTTTCTTTTCGCGGTGAATTTCAACCTTCACGGTGATCCACTGCCAAGCAGCGTTTCCGTGGTGGACACCAACGAAATGGTAGAGGTGGCGCGGATTTCGACCTGCATCATGCCGCACGGCTCCAGGATTGCGCGCGACGGGCTGCACCAATACTCCGGGTGCATGATGAACGATCTGCTGGTGGAAATTGACACCGAAAAAATGAAGGTTTCCCGCAGTTTCCGACTCAGCGCCGGGAAAGAACAAGGCTATACGGGGATATCACAGGAAAAAATGGAACACCGCGAGGGCATGACGATGCCCATGAACATGGCGGGGATTACCTGCAGCCCCACCTGGGCGCAGCCGTCGAGCGACGGCAGCCGGGTCTACGTCGCCTGCAACAAATCGAACGAAATTGTGGAAGTGGACACAAAAGAATGGAAACTCGTTCGCCGGATTCCGGCGGGTAACGGCGTCTACAACCTCGGTGTCACCTCAGACGGCAAGCTCCTGCTTGCTACAAACAAGCGGGATGCCTCCGTTTCCATTTTCGATGCCACGAGCGGGAAGGAACTTGCCCGCCTGCCGACGAAACGCAAAGTGGTGCATGGGGTGGTGGTTTCGCCTGACAATCTGTTTGCCTTCTTTACCGTGGAAGGCATCGGCGAACAACCGGGCACCGTCGAAGTAGTCGACCTCGACTCCAAAAAAATCGTGGCGGAGGTTGACACTCCGCCACAGGCTGCGGGGATTGATTTTTGGAAGATGGAATGAGATGCGTTGTGGCCACTCGCGTTTGGCGACGACGGCGCGATTGAAGATAATCTGCCGCCCCTCTGGGGCTTGATTTTGTCGGGATTGGAAACCCAGCGCTCGCGCGCTGGGCTAACGTCTTCCGCGCCTCTGGCGCTTTCAATCGCTGCGCCGGCATGACAGTCGCGGAGAGAGTTTAACTACTGAAGCGGCGGATCGGTGGTCATTGAATAGGGTTTCGCCCTGCCGAGCTTGATGATCCACATCCCCGCGTGAACATCGTTCACGTAGATCAAACCTTTGTATGGAAACGCGCCCCACGCGAAAGGAAGGTTTGGCCGGAAGCCCTGCGGATCGGCGCTCCAGAAATGCGCGATTTCCCTGCCCTGGTTATACAGCTCACCGCGCAGCTCGCCGGAAACATCCAGCACCCGCGCTCCGCCGCTGTAGTAGCCCATGTAAAGCACGTCGTCCACAACCCAGATGTTGTGCGAGCCGCCTTCGGGCACGCTGTACGTCGCCACTTCCCGCGGATGGGCGAGATCGCTGATGTCGAGCACATGAGCAATCCCGCGGACCGGAATCCGATTCCGTGAAGCCAGCTCAAAGTTCCCGGGAAACACTTCATCGCCGACGAACAGGTAATTCTTGTAGCGGAAAATCGCGTGCGCGCCCGCAAGCCACCCGGAGCCGTACAGTTCGTCGTAATTGAAACGGTAGGTGGAGACGAATTGCGGGTGCTCGGGACTTCCGCCCTTGATGCCGTTCCCGACGTCGAGAATAATCGCGCCATCGCGCCAGTAGGCAAGATACGCCAACCCGTCAATAATCTGCAGGTCGTGGAGATAGCGGCCCGCCATGGTAAATCCGCCTCCCTCTTCCGCGGGAAGCGGAATTCGCATCTGCCCGGAACTTTCCACCTGCCAGCGCCCCGCTTCCTTGGGATTCTTGACGTCGGCGAAATCGATCACCCGCATGGAGCCCGTGGCATCGTCAGTGAGATATACGTAATGCGAGTTGATGTAAGCGCTGTGAACACCCCCCGTCACCGTGGCCGTATATTCCGAAAGAACCTTGGGATGCATCGGGTCGGAGGTGTCCAGAAAAACGATCCCGTTCTTGCGGCTGGACGCGCCCTCGCGGGTTATCACGCCAATCTTGCCGTCGGGCGTGACGCTGACGTCGTTGACGATTCGCGCGTCAACCTTTAGCGGATCGGCGGTTTGCGGATGCGCGGGATCCGCGATGTCATACAGGTATACCTTGTCGCTGATGCCCGAGAGATAAGCATAATGGTCCCAGATCCATTCCTCGGCAAACTGCTCGTCCTTCGGCATCACGTGCCCGACAACTTCGGTTTCGCGCGCGATATTTCGGGGAACAACCACGACGCTCGCGGAAGCCGCCCGGTCACCAACCGCCGCCTGAATCGTGTATGTTCCGGAGCGCTCGGCGACGAACGAACCATCCGGCAAAATCTCCGCGCCAGGATTCTGCACCGACCACGCGATTTCTGTGGAGATGGCGCCGCCTTTCTTGTCCTTAGCCGCGAAGTGCAATACGTCGCCAGTCTTTGCGTTCGCGGTCGCCGGAGAAATATCCAGGCTTGAGACGGAATTCTTGACGACGCGCATGGAAGTTTCGCCAGTGGCGCCGTCGCCCGCAGCGCGAATCTTCGCATCGCCCGGCTTGAGCGCGTGCACCAGTCCCGCGGCATCCACCGTGGCAATTGAGGGACTTTCCGAAGTCCAGGCCAGCGCAATATCCGTGCGCGGATCGCCGTCGGCGTTGCGCGGCGTAGCCGTCAGCCGATGAGTAGCTCCGGCAGCGAGCGGCGCAGATGGCGTAGACACATCAATGCGAGCAATGTGTGGCCTGCCGACAGTGACATGGGCATAGCCAATCTTTTTGCCAATCACCGCTTCGACCGTGATTTCGCCCGGCTGCACAAAGGAAACCTCGCCTGTCTCTTCGGCAACCGCGGAATCAAACGGCGCCGCGTACCAGTGCTTGATCGGATTCGGCAGCGGTTGGCCATTGGCGTCCTTGACGACGGCCTTGAATTGCAGCTTCGTGCCGACCGCGGCTGTGGATTTGGAGGGAGTAACTTCGATGCTTGCCACCTTGGGATCCTCTTCCGTTTTCTTGTCGGGTTCCTGCGGCAGCTTGGCAGCGGCCAAACCCGCCAACGGCAAAGACACCGTCAACAGCCAAGCTACGGAAACAAAACCCTTCGACAGCAAGGAACGATTGCTCATCGACACCCTCAATTCCGCATTAAAGATGATTGCATCCGGCAAATGATCCGACAGCGCGCGAGTCTATGGCAGGCGCCGAACCGTGTCAATGGACCGGCTTTTGGCGGCCGCGAGTACGATGTGATTTTTAGAACGGTAGGAGTATGATATGGCTCCGAAGTCCCCACAAGAGACCCAGCAGCCGGGAGGGCCACAATGGCTCACCGCTTCACCATCGGTGTCGAAGAGGAATTCCAGATCATTGATCCAGAAACCTTGGAACTTCGCTCGCACGTGGTGCAGCTCCTCTCTTCCGCGGCCGCGCGCGGCGTCGGCGACCTGGTGAAGCAGGAAATGCACCAATCCATCGTCGAAACCGGCACAAAGATCTGCGAAAACGTCAGCGAACTGCGCCTCGAGATGCACCGCACGCGCAGCGAATTGGTGATGGCCGCCGAAAGTACCGGACTACGAGTAGCCGCAGCGGGAACGCATCCGTTTTCCAGCTGGATTGACCAAGTAATCTCCCCGGGCGAACGCTACCAGCACATTGTCGAGGAGATGGGGCAACTCGCGAGGTCGCTGCTGATCTTCGGCATGCACGTGCACATCGCCATGCCGGACAAGCAGACCACTATCGACATGATGAACATGGTGCGCTATTTCCTGCCGCACCTGCTGGCGCTCTCGACCAGCTCGCCCTTTTGGATGGGCCGGAACACCGGCCTGAAATCGTTCCGAACTACTGTTTTCCGCCGTTTCCCGCGCACCGGCATCCCGGAGGTTTTCGAGTCCTGGAGCGAGTATGAGAATTTCATCAATCTGCTGGTCAAGCTGAACTGCATCGACACGGGCAAGAAAATCTGGTGGGACGTGCGCCCGCATCCGACCTACGGCACCCTGGAATTCCGCATGTTTGACACGGCAACTCGCGTGGAAGAAGCCGTTGCAATCGCAGCACTGACCCAAGCCATCGTCGTCAAGCTGCACCGGTTGTACACGCACAACCAGAGCTGGCGTCTCTACCGCCGCGCCCTGATCGAGGAAAACAAGTGGCGTGCGGCCCGCTACGGCATTGAAGGGAAACTCATCGATTTTGGCCGCGAAGCGGAAGTGCCGATGCGCGAGCTGATGTTGGAGCTGATGGAATTGATCGACGACGTGGTGGACGATCTCGGCAGCCGGAGCGCAGTTGAATACATCCATACAATTCTGAACGAGGGAACAAGCGCGGAGCGCCAGTTGCGCGTCTACCAGCAGACCGGCGACCTGAAGGACGTGGTGCGCCACCTGGTGATGGAAACGCGCGCCAGCGTCCAGGACGCGAAATCGAATTCGGCAGCCGCAATTAACTGAACCGAGAGATTGCGCTGTGCGGATGAACGAAGCAAGAGGAGGCTCCCATGGTTAAAGTCGGATTGATGTGCGGACGCGAGTTCAGCTTTCCTCCGGCGTTTATCGCGCGTGTGAACGAACTCGGAAAAAAAGACGGCGTGACGGCCGAGTTTGTGAAGCTTGGCGGCACAAAGATGGGTGAGCCGGCCGAGTATCGCGTAATCGTGGACCGCATCTCGCATGAAGTCGAGTATTACCGTGGCTACCTGAAGCACGCGGTGCTGCAGGGCAGCTATGTGATCAACAATCCGTTTTGGTGGACGGCCGATGACAAGTATTTCAACTATTCCGTAATGGCGAAGCTCGGCATCGCCATTCCGAAAACCGTGCTGCTGCCGCAGAAGGGCTATCCCGCCGATGTGGACATCAACTCGGAATCGCTTAGAAACCTGACGTATCCGATGGATTGGGACGGGCTGCTTGATTATGTCGGACGGCCAGCGATTCTGAAACCGTTTTCAGGTGGCGGCTGGAAACACGTCTACAAAGTGCACAACAAGGAAGAGTTGCTCGAGGCGTACGACAAGACTTCGCCGTATTGCATGACGCTGCAGGAGTTCATCGACTTCGGCCAGTACGTGCGGTGTTTCACGTTCGGCAAAACGGATATTTTGCCGGTGGCCTACGACCCCAAGGAACGCAAATATCTCGTGGAGCACAGTTATTTGTCGAAGGAACTAGGCGCCCGCGTGGTGAAAGACGCGCAAACCATCAACCTGGCGCTGGGCTACGAGATGAACACGATCGAATTCGCGGTCAAGGACGGTGTGCCCTACGCCATCGACTTCCTGAACCCCGCGCCGGATTTTGAGCGCGACCGCATCACCGAATTTTATTTCGAACACGTGGTGGAAAAGATGTCGCGGCTGGTTATCGATCGCGCGCTGCACGGAAATATCGCGAACACCTGGCCACGTTGGGAAGAGATGCTGGGCATCGGCGCCGCTGCGGGCTTCACCGGAGCGCCGCGCGCTGCCCAAGCGGCGCAATCCGCACCGTCGGGAACCACGAAACGATGACGGCGAACCTCACTTCCGCCTCCGGCCAGGACCCGGCTGAATCCTGGAATGAACTTCTCCGGCCCCTGCTCGAGGAGTCTCCTGATTTTCCGAAAAAGTTTCTCAAAGAATTGCAGGATGCCAAGCTGACCTTTGGCAACAGGGTCCACTGTCCGTTTCTCCGCCCATTTTTCCTTTCGCCGCAGGATGAAGTCCGGGTGCGCCATGCAACGGAGACTCTCGCGCGGCTTGGCGAACGCCTGGCAAGCTCGGCGCTGGAGGACCAAACTCTCTTTGCCCAATTTCATTTGCGGCCGGAGGAAGAGCGCTTAGTGCGATTGCCGGCAGGAAATGGACCTGCGAGCACGGCCTCGCGCGTGGACGCCTTCCTGTTGCCGGAATCTCTGAAATTCACGGAATACAACGGCGAATCGCCCGCGGGATCCGGCTACACCGAAACGCTCTCGGAAATATTTCGCGGATTGCCGGTGATGAAGGAGTTCGCCGAGCAATTTGAAGTTCACAGTTATCCGTTGAGCGCACGGCTTCTGGACGCGCTGATCGGGACGTACCGCGATTGGGGCGGAACTTCGCAACGACCGCAGATGCTGATCGTGGACTGGAAAGAAGTTCCGACCTGGAGCGAATTCGAGATTCTAAAGGAACGCTTCGAAGCCCTGCGCGTGCCCGTGGTGCTGGCCGATCCGTGCGAACTCGAGTGGGACGGCAAGAAGTTGTCGGCAAAAGGAAAAAAGATCGATCTGGTTTACCGCCGCGTCCTGATTAATGACATTGTGGCCCGACCGAAAGAGTGCGCCGCACTGGTGCAAGCATACGAAGCGCAGGCGGTTTGCGTGGCGAACAATTTTCGCTGCAAGATTCCTCACGTTAAGGCGTTCTTCGCGGTTCTGACGGAACAGAAGAATGCAAACCTGTTCTCCTCCGAGGAATTGGAAGTGATTCAGCGGCACGTGCCGTGGACACGCGTGGTCGAAGACGTAAGAACGGATTATCAAGGCGTGCCGATCGCGTTGCTCGACTACGTCCGGAAAAATCGGAAAGACCTGGTATTGAAACCCAGCGACGAATATGGCGGGACCGGAGTGACACTCGGCTGGGAAGTGACGGCCAGGGACTGGGAAGATGCGATCCAGTCGGCTCTTCCCGGCGGAACGTCGGCGATGGAGCACGGTTGCTGGATCGTCCAGGAAAAAATTGCCATGCGGCGCGGCGAGTTCCCTTACATCGGCGCCGATGGAAAAGTGGAGTTCCGCGACATGCTGGTGGACCTGGCGCCGTACATGTTCCGCGGCAAGTTGGCTGGGTTCTTGACCAGGTTGAGCGCCAGCAGCCTGGCGAATGTCACCAGCGGCGGCGGGCAGATTCCAGCGTTCCGCGTCGAACCCAAACGGGCGGAAAAAGTGGCTGGACTGGGCAACTCGTAGTCAGTGCGTTTTTGGCCTGGCGCAAGAATCAGGTAAAATAATGAAGATGTCCTTTGGATACGCCCCAATCGAGCTGATGGCCGGCGCGGAAAACGCCATTGACGTATGCCTGGCTGTGCAGCCGGGCGAACACGTGGCGCTGATTGCGGACGAAATCAGCCGCAGTGTGGCCGCCAGCCTCGAGAAAGCCGTGAAAGAGCGCGGCGCCGAATTTACTGGTCTGCTCCTAGAGGATTTTGGTCCGCGCCCGATGACAGGCGCGCCGGTACCCGTGCTGGAAGCCCTGGAAACCACCGATGTCGGCGTGCTTTGCATGACGCCGCAACCGGGCGAATTGAGCGCGCGCATGTCCATCGTGAAAGTAGTTGAGCGCCGGCAGATTCGCTACGCACACATGGTCGGCGTCACTCCCGAAATCATGCAGGAAGGCATGCGAGCGGATTACCACATGGTTGACCGATTGAGCGACAAGCTGCGCGAACGCATGCTTCGCGCGGAAACTCTCACCGTGAAGACCGAAGCGGGCACTTCCTTTTCCGCGCATTTCGACCGCCATCTCGACTGGGTGAAGACCAGCGGCCTCATCAGCCCGCGCTACTGGTCCAATCTGCCCGCGGGCGAAGTCTTCACCACGCCCGTCACGGTGGATGGCACATTCGTGTGCGATGCAACTGCCGGCGATTACTTCAACGGAAAATATGGCGACCTGCAGGAGACGCCGCTGGTGCTTGAGATCGTTGGGGGGCGCTTGGTGCACGTCGAGTGCGCACGCAAGGATCTGGAAGACGAATTCTGGCGCTACTGCCACACCGACGAGAACAGCGATCGCGTCGGCGAACTCGCATTCGGCACCAACCTGGGCCTTACCCGAATGATCGGCATCCTGCTGCAGGACGAAAAATTTCCCGGCGTCCACATCGCGTTTGGCGATCCCTACGGCAGCCAGACCCACGCCGACTGGAAATCACGCACTCACGTGGACGTGCTCACGCGAAATTGCGACGTATGGATCGATCAGGATCAGATCATCGAAAAAGGCCACTACCAGATGGACCACCTCGGCCTCGCCTGAAAAGTTTCCCTAATACAATTTACTGACGTATTCGCGCATCTGGTGCTTCCAGTAGGGCCAGTCGTGGCCGCCTTCGGGGCCCCAGTTGTCCACGGAGTGGCGGATTCCTTTGCTCGCAAGCACTTCCGAGAGGCGGTACGTCGGGCCGCTGTGTTCCCACTGGCCCGTGCCGGTGATCAGGTGAATGTCGCAAGAAGCGAGTTGCTCAAAATACCAGGAATCGGAAAGATTCGCGAGATAATCGACCGGATTGTTGAAATAAAAGTTGTCGTCGTACATCCCGTCCATGAAATTCCTCAGGTCGTAAACCCCCGACATTGCGAAGCAGCGCTTGAAAATGTCGGGATGTTTGAAGAGTGTATTCGCCGCGTGATACGCGCCGAAGGAAGCGCCCATCGTGGCGATCGCCACGCGCGACTGGCAGTTGTCCCAAATGAAGGGCACAACTTCTTCCCGCAGGTAGGAATCGAAAACGGATTGCACGTAGCTCCGGTGAAACGGATGCGCGCCCTTGTTATAAAAGGTGAGGCCGTTGATGGAATTGACGGTGTAAAACTTGATGCGCCCGGCGTCAATAAACTCGGCGAGCGCCCCCACCATGCTCTGCCCTTCCAACTCCGACTCGTCTCCCGCACTGGTCGGAAAACCCATCAGCGGTGGCCCCCAGTGGCCATAGACCACAACGCCGAGTTCGAGTCCGAGCCGTGGGGAATGCCAGCGATAATATTCGCGTTTCATTGTGCGTTGCTCTCCATGCTGCGGGAGACGAGTATGCCAGCGCCCAACGAACAGGGCAATGAATTTACGAGTTCTCGCGTGGAGGCGCGGAGAGAATCATCCAGACTTGCAAGCCAATAGAATGCAGGTAGGATAGAGAACGGAAGTAGACGGATTTTGGGTGATTTTCGTCGGCGCAACAGCCAGTTCAGGTGAGGACATGATCCAAATTGAAAATGTCAGCCGTCGCGGTTTTTTGAAAGGGATTGTTGGCGCGGGCGCGTTTGTGCTGAGCGCGCGATATTTGCCGAGAAATCTGATGGCAGCCGCAGAGCCGTCGGCCGCAGATTCTATGGCCGCTGCGGCGCTGCAACCAAACGTCTATCTCGCGATCGCGACGGACGGAACGGTTTATATCGTTTGTCACCGCGCGGAGATGGGCAGCGGCAACCGCACCGGATTGCCTATGATCGTCGCCGATGAACTGGACGCCGACTGGAACCGCGTAAAGGTCGTGCAGGGCGGCGGAGACGCGAAATACGGCGACCAGGACACGGACGGCTCGCACTCGGTGCGGAGTTTCTTCGACACGCTGCGCGAATCTGGCGCGAGCGGGCGCCTGATGCTGGTGCGC
>Ga0210405_10001092_pt1 | contig 32649 bp, 17 predicted proteins | sample IncBWH11MmetaG_FD_155492 | JGI IMG/M metagenome (GOLD analysis project Ga0210405, IMG submission 155492) | Forest soil microbial communities from Barre Woods Harvard Forest LTER site, Petersham, Massachusetts, United States - Inc-BW-H-11-M | ecosystem: Environmental > Terrestrial > Soil >...
AATTTGCAAATCCGGTGAAACTTTCTATGGCAAAGCGTTTTTATCGCGTCATCGTGCCGTGCGCGCTGTTGGGCATCGCGGCCACTTCCCTGCTGGCGGAGCACACGCGGCGCTGGCGGCAATCCACATATGAAGAATTTCAGAAGGGCAAGGCGCAAGGCGTGGCGGTGCGCAGCGACGGGCATCTGGAGTTGGCGCCGAAATTTTCGCTGCTGGCGGATGCGGATGCGTCGTATCTGTGGTCGTTGAAGACGGATGCGAATGGCGTATTGTACGCGGGCGGGGGATCGCCGGCGAAGGTGTTCCGGTTTGAGGGCGGCGGGAAGCCGAAGACGGTGTTCGAATCGACGGATTTGCTGGTGCAGTCGATTGCGTTTGACGGGAAGGGCGCGCTGTATGTGGCGACTTCGCCGGATGGGAAGGTGTATAAGGTTTCGGCGTCGGGCGAGAAGAGCGTGTTTTTCGATCCGAAGGCGAAATACATCTGGGACCTGGCGTTTGGCGCCGACGGCACGTTGTATGTGGCAACGGGCGACAAAGGGCGGATTTACAGCGTTGCGCCCGATGGAAAAGGTGAGTTGTACTACGCGAGCGATGAGGCGCACATCAAGGTGTTGGGCTTCGACGGCAAGGGCAATTTGCTGGCGGGGACGGAGCCGAATGGGAGAATTTTACGCATTACGCGCAGCGCGGAGCGGGCGGCCAAGAAAAAGACTGCCGAGGACAGCGTCGCGGACGGATTTGTGATTTATGAGACGTCGAAGCGGGAAGTGACTTCGATTGCGGTGTCGGCGGATGGCACGATTTATGTGGCGGCAATTGGGGAGAAGAACCGGCCGGGCATCGCGGCGCCGTCGGCAGTGATTACGACTGCGCAGGGCACGACGACGATTACGAATGTCGCGCCGGGTGGAGTGCAGGGAGGCGTGCCGTTTCTGGCGTTCCCGCAGGCGATTTCGAGCAGCATTTACCGAATTGCTGCGGATGGCGCGCCGGAAGAGATTTGGAGTTCGCGGGATGAAATTGTGTATGCGCTCGGACTGAATTCGGATGGGCGGTTGCTTGCGGGCACGGGAAACAACGGGTCGCTGCTGGTGATTGATGGGCGCGGCGTTTATGCGCAATTGGCGAAATCGGGATCTTCGCAGATTACGGGGATATCGCGGACGAGCGGCGGAATGGTGTATCTGTGCACGGCGAATCCAGGGAAAGTTTTTTCGCTGGGGCCTGAATACGAGGCGGAAGGCACGTTTGAGTCGCAATCGTTTGACGCGAAACTGTTTTCGCAGTGGGGACACATGGAATGGTGGGGACCGCCGGCGATGAGCGCCGCTGCGAAGAGCGGCAGGGAGAGCAAAGAGCCGCGGCTGGAATTTTTTGTGCGCAGCGGGAACACCGAAGATCCGGGGAAGGAGTGGTCGCGCTGGTTTGGGCCGTACACCACGCCGGGGACGCAGATTGAGGCGCCGGCGGCGCGATTTCTGCAGTGGAAAGCGGTGATCCACGACGGCCGGCCGGGGGACGGTATTGACTGGGTGAGCGCGGCGTACTTGCCGAAAAATGTGGCGCCAGTGATTGATGGCATCGCGCTGCAGGAGCCGGGGACGCGTGCTCAAACGACGGTCGTGATTACGGGGCAGGCGGCGAATGTGGTGCTGAAGCAGCCTGCGGCGCCGAACCCAACGGGGACGGTGATCACGACGACGACCACCAAGTTTGAGCAGCCGCCGCAGGGCGTCTATCAAAAGGGATACGCGACGGTTCTGTGGACGGCGCACGACGACAATGACGACGAGTTGCGTTACGCTGTTTATTTTCGCGGGGAGAATCAGCGCGACTGGCTGCTGCTGAAAGACAACCTGGACCAGAAATATTATTCGTGGGATGCCACGGCGATGCCGGACGGGGCTTATTACCTGAAGATTGTGGCCAGCGATTCGCCTTCGAATCCGCCCGCTGCGACGCTGAAGACGGAGCGCGAGAGCGAGCGATTCGAGATCGACAATACGCCGCCGGTGATCGAAAACTTAGAATCAGTTGCGGCAACCACTCGCGACGGGACACTTCCCCTATTTCATACCGCCATTGCAAAGTTTACGGCGGCGGACGCGACAAGCGCGATTGAGAGGGCGCAGTACAGCGTGGACGGTGGGGAGTGGATTTTGCTGGCGCCGGTGCAAGGGATCAGCGATAGCAAGACGCAGAGTTACAGCTTTAACGTGCGGGGGCTGGCGCCGGGAGAGCATACGATTGCGGTGAGAGCCTACGACCGGTTTGACAATGTGGGCGCTGGGAAAACGACGATTAACATTGAAGGAATAAAGAAGTAGAAGAGGTAGGACTGGGCGGGCCGGCAGGATGCCGGCGCCACCTTTGCGAGAATAACCGACCATCACAGGCTGAAGCCGGTGCGACCAAAGGCAAAGGCGCCCGCCTCGGAAGGCGACCGCTACAAATTCATCAGGGTTTTTTGGGGGCGGGGGGCTTGACCAGTTCGGGGCCAGGAGTTTTTGGCTTGTCGGGCTCGATGTAGGCTTCGATTTCGGCGCCGAAGCCCATGCGGCCGTCGCTGTAGGAATCCGCTTTTGCGTGCACTACTCTCGCCTTGCAATGCGTCTCGTCGGGTTTGCCACCGGTGACTTCGGCGGGCATGCGGATGGTCGCTTCAATGGGCATACCTACCTGAAGCGGGGCCGAGGTAACAAAGAAAAATCCGCCACGCGAGACGTTGATGGCTTCGGTGAAGTGTTCGCTTTTGTCGCCGGCGAGATTAATGGCGCGGAAGCGCAGGGGAATGCGCAGGCGGTAGCGCTCGAGATGTCGGCGTTCGGAGGAAGGAGCCATGTCGTTTTTCGCGCGTGCAGCGGGGAGGGGGCACGCGCCCACGCAAGTCCCTAGGCTTTAAGAGTAGCACTCGTGGACTGGTGGTCAAGGGGGTACGAGGGGGTACGAATGGGCTATGACATCCTATTGCCGGAAACAGGCGCAGCTGCGGGTCCTCCGGATTTGGCCAAATGGAGCGAACAGGGTCCGCTACCTTCCGGCCACGCCGATTGCTCTGGCGGGGACAATTTGCACTACACTGAGGGTATGGCGAGCACCAATCCAACCCCGGACCTTTCGGGCACCTCGATGGAGTGGAAAACCATCGAAGAGGCACACGAGCGGATCCGGCCGCGGATTCACCGCACTCCGGTCATGACCAGCGAATCGCTAAATGCAATGAGCGGCGCGGAACTTTTTTTCAAGTGTGAGAACCTGCAGAAGACCGGGTCGTTCAAGATTCGCGGCGCGACCAACGCGATTTTTTCCTTAAGCGACGAAGAGGCTTCGCGTGGCGTGGTGACGCATTCGAGCGGGAATCACGCGGCGGCAGTGGCGCGGGCAGCGGCGTGGCGCGAGATTCCGGCTTGGATCGTGATGCCACGGAACGCGTCGGCAGTGAAATGCCGGGCGGTGGAATCGTATGGCGGGAAGATCACATTTTGCGAGCCGAAGGTTTCCGCGCGCGCGGAGACGGCGAAGCGTATTGAGACGGAGACCGGTGCGGCGATGATCCATCCCTACGATGACGACCGCATTATCGCCGGGCAAGCGACCGCGGCGAAGGAACTGCTGGAAGAGATTCCCGATCTTGACGCGGTGCTAGCTCCGGTGAGCGGCGGGGGACTGCTTAGCGGGGCGTGCCTTGGCGCGCATGGATTGAATCCAGAGATTCGCGTGTATGGTTGCGAGCCGGAACTTGCCGACGACGCGTACCGGTCGCTGAAAACCGGCACGCTGCAGACGATGGAATCGAGCGACACGATCGCGGACGGATTGCGCGCTTCGCTGGCCGGGCGCACGTTTGCCATTTTGCGGAAGCAGGTGGCGGGGATTTTGCTGGTGGGCGAAAAAGAGATTGTGGAGACAATGCAGTTGGTTGGGCAGCGGATGAAGTTGGTGATTGAGCCGTCGAGCGCGGTGGCGTTGGCGCCGCTTTTGCGGGCGGGCGGAGTGCCGGGGTTGAATCAGAGGGTGCGCAAAGGTAAACCATCGGCGAGGATTGGGATTATTATTTCGGGTGGGAATGTTTAGGGAGAAGAGCGGCCCGCTCGCCGCAGCAAGCGGGCCCTACGAGAGCAGAAGAACCCAAGAGCACAGCCAGGAATGGCTGTGCCACCGGAGCACACTGGCCCGAGCGTACGTGCCTGCGCCGCGCTAGTGCTTGGGGGTTTTCACCGGGTCGGGGGAACGCGGTGGAAGCACCTTGGGATTTGCCTGCAGCGCCTTCAGGATTTCGGCGATGCCGCGCTCGAGTTGCGGGTCGCGCCCCTCTATGACGGATGCCGCATCGTTTTCGACGACGATGTCCGGATCAACGCCGTGGCCTTCGATGACGTATTGGCCGGCAACGGAGCCGGTGGCAGCTTCCGGCACGAACACGGTACCGCCATCGAGCAGCGGCCCGCGTCCGCTGATGCCCACGACGCCACCCCACGTGCGCTTACCAATTAGGGGGCCAAGCCCCGCCTGGCGGAACATGTACGGAAAGATGTCGCCGTCTGATGCAGACGTTTCGTTGATCAGGCAAACCTTCGGACCGTAAAACACGGCGTCGGGATAAGTCTCGGTCTGTTTGTCCAGCCGATCGTACTCGGTGCCCAGCAGTTCGCGGCGCAGACGCTCGATCAGCATCTGCGAAATATTGCCCCCCCCGTTGCCGCGCACGTCCACGATCAAAGCCTGCTTGCGGATCTGCGGGTAGTAGGTCTTGATGAATTCGCGGATGCCATCGTCGCCCATGTCTGGGATGTGGATGTAGCCGACCTTGCCTCCGGTGGCCTTGTCCACGGCTTCGCGGTTGTGATTCACCCATTCGAGATAAATCAGGTTGGTCTCGCTGTTGATGGGCCGGTAAGTGATTTTGTGCGAGCCTTCGAGGGTGGGCTTGGAATTCACGGTCCACTGCACGGGGCGATTGGCTTTGTTGCGGAGAAACTGGTAGGGATTGTCTTTGGGGGTCAGACCTTGGCCGTCAATCGCCAGAATGTAGTCGCCTTCCTTCACGTCCACGCCAACTTCGGTGAGCGGTGAGCGATAAATTTCTTCCTGGTTCTGACCGCGGAAGATTTTGGCGATACGGTAACGCCCCGCCGCGGCGTCGAACTCGATGCGCGCGCCGGGAAGAGCGACCTGGGGCCGCTTGGGAATATCAAAGTCGCCGCCGGCAATGTAGGCGTGGGAGACGCTAAGTTCGGCGACAAGTTCGCCGAGGACGTAATTCAGATCGGAGCGGTGAGCGACGTAGTCCACCAGCGGGCGGTATTGCGCCAGCAGCGCGTTCCAGTCGTAGCCGTGCATGTTTTCGACGTAGAAGAAGTCACGGTAACGGCGGCCGACTTCGTTGTACATTTCGACCCACTCTTCGTGGGGCACGCGGTCGACCATGAGGTTGGCGGTGGAAATGGTTTTGGGACTGGCCTTCCCTTCCGGCTTGGCGTCGAATAGTTTGAAGCCGGATTCATCGCGGACGATGACCTTGCTGCCATCCTCGGAGACGTCGAATCCCTGAATTTTCTCCGCCAGCGTGGTCTCTTTGCGATCTTTCAGCGAAAAAAGGACCAGGCTGGTGTCGGGATAAGAATCGCGTCCGTAAAAGGGGCCGCCGTCGCGGGAATAGAGCAAATAATCCTTGGTCGCAACGATGCGGAAGAAATTGTCCGCGTCCACAGGCACGCGGGTAACGCGATCGGCGAGGCCGTCGAAATCAATCTTGATGTATTCCTTCTTTTTCTCGGGCTTTTTCTCTTCTTTCTTTTCTTCTTTCTTCGCGTCTTTCTTTTCGTCTTTCTTGTCTTTGTCGGCGTCCTTGCCCTTGTCGGAGCCGGCTTCGCCTTCCTTGATAACGGTCACCTCGTCGCTTTCTGGCGGGAATGGATTCTTGGTGTCCTTGCGCAGGGCGAGAGCGTACAGGGAATTTCCACGGTTGGTGGCGTAATTGAACTCGATGAAGCTGAGTTGGGGATAGAACGTGCGGGTGCTGATGAAATAGAGGTAGTTGCCCTCGGTGTCCCAGGCGGGAGCGCCGAGGTTGAAGAAATCGTCGGTGATGCGGTGGCTCTGGCCGTCGACGGCGCTCCAGATGTAGAGCGAGCTGAAATTATTGGGATTGTCGAGGCAGTAGGCGAGATGGCCGCCGTCAGCTGACCAGGCATAATCGTGAACGCGGTCGCGGGGATTCTCGGCCACGGTGGTGACTTTTTTGTCGTCAAGCGTCAGGACGTAAAGTTTGTTTTTCGCGTCGCTGAAGGCAATGCGCTTGCCGTCGGGAGCCCAGAGTGGCTGATAGAGCATGGCGTGAAAGCCGTGGGTGAGCTCTTCGGGCTTGCCGGAGCCATCCTGACTGATGGTGTAGAGCTCCTCTTCGCCGTCGGCGTCGGAGATGAAAAGGATTTTCGAGCCGTCGGGCGACCACTGCGCCGACTTCTCATGGGCGTTTGAGGAGTTGGTGAGATTGCGCGTCGGGCCCTTTTCGATGGGCGCGGTGAAGACGTCGCCGCGGGCGACGAACAGGGCGCGCTCTCCCTTGGGGCTCAGGCCAAAGCCTTCGATGTTGTGGGCTGCGGAAGCTTGCGATGGACGCATGGCGAGAGCGTCGGTGGGAACGGTGATGGAGATTTGCTTCGACTGGCCGCTCGCGATGTCGTAGATATTCAGTTCGCCGCCGGATTCGTAGACGATCTGGCTTTTGTGATCGGTGCTGGGCCAGCGGACGTCCCACTTGGTGCTGTGCGTGAGCTGGTCGGTCTTTTTGGTCTTGACGTCGTAGGCGTAGAGGTTGAGCGTGTCGTCCTTGTCCGATGAATAGAAGATTTTCCCGCCGACCCACATGGGGTCGCGATGCGCGCGCGGGTCGTCGGTGATTTTTTCCGCGGCATGGGTTTTCAAATCGAAAATGTAGAGCTGCTGGGCCCAGCCGCCGGAATACCGCTTCCAGGTGCGGAAATCACGAAAGAGCGGCGAGTAGACGACCTCGGAGCCGTCGGGAGAGAAGTCGCCGGCGCCAGACTTGGGCATCGGCAGGGCTTGCGGGAGGCCACCGTCAACGGAAACAGTGTAGAGGCGGTTGTCGCCGAGATCGAAATGCTCGCGCAGGGAGCGGAATACGATGGACTTGCCGTCGGGAGTCCAGCCGTAAACCTGATTGTCGTAACCCCAGCGTGGAGTGAGCGGGCCGCGCGCGGGGTAGAACGTCAGCTGCCTGGGAACCCCGCCGCTCACAGGGATCACGTAGACCTGCTCGTCGCCGTCATACTGCCCAGTGAAGGCGATCCACTGGCCATCGGGAGAGAACTTGGCGAAGACTTCGATGCCGGGATGCGCAGTCAGGCGTGTGGCCAGCCCACCGGAAGTGGAGGCCAGCCAGAGATCGCCGGCGTACGTGAAAACGACTTTGTCGCCGTGAACATCGGGAAAGCGAAGAAGTTTCGTCTGGGCGTTGGAATTTGCGGCGAAGCTGAAGGCGAAGCACAGGCACAGCAAGGCAAGCAGTTTGCGAGGAGACATGGAGACCCTTTCCAGTGCACGGTGGTTCAAGCGAGTGCGGAACAAGAGGAAGGTATTCAGCAGTCCCGCTTGACCCCAAGAGAGTGCAACGAATTGTACACCGAGTTGCGCGAGGATGGGGAATCATCGCGGCAAAACAGGAGCAGGTGAACTAGACCAATGCAGGAGCGCGGCGGTGCCGCGGCAGCAAAGAGTGGAATGGCTGGCGCAACTTTTTGGAGGGTGATGGGTTTGTGGTGAGTTGCATTACGACTGGTCGTATTCTTCTAAAAAGGTCGTAGTGGCTGTGCATGAGAGCTCAAATTAATGCAATTTTGTTACAACGAAAAAGCCGGCAGGCATGTCAAATTGAAGTGGTAACTGGCAAACCTAAGCTTCTTATTGTGCATCTGAATAGACGCAAGAACCGTGTTCCTCGCATGGGGGCTGGGAGCCCGCGATTCCTGCCAGGTGGCAGTGGTTGATCCGGAAGTATCCAAACTGAGGAGCCGATTCCGAACATGAAAATCAGAATGAAAGCGATGTGTGCCATTCTTGGACCTTTGGCCATCGCGCTATGCGGAGTGTCCCCCGTTGCAGCACAGACCCACCCCGTGCCCTCTCGGGTTACAGCAGAAGTGGACGATACGCGCACCGTGCAGTTGAAAGGAAATGTTCACCCCCTGGCGCGGCCGGAATTTGATCGCGGCGCGGTTGCCGATTCGCAGCCGATGACGCGGATGCTGCTGACGCTGCAGCGCAGCGCGGAACAGGAAACGGCGCTGCGACAATTGATGGACGCGCAGCAGACCAAGGGATCGGCGAGCTATCACGCATGGCTGACGCCGGCACAATTCGGCACGCAGTTCGGGCCGTCCGACGCGGACGTGCAGGCAGTGACCGACTGGCTGACCCGGCAGGGATTCCAGGTGGCCAAAGTGGCCGCGGGACGTGGCGCGATTGAGTTCAACGGAACCGTGGCGCAGGTGCGGAACGCGTTTCACACGGAGATTCACAAGTTCAGCATGAATGGCGAGGAGCACATCGCCAACGTGAGCGAACCGGCGATTCCGGCAGCGCTTGCGCCGGTGGTGAAGGGCGTGGCCGCAATGAACAATTTTCCCAGGCGCGCGCACTTGCACAACAAGGGAGTCTATCGCTGGCAGCGGGACACCGGCGCGATTAAGCCACTGTTTACGTTCGGCACAAACCCGGTGAATTTCGCGATGGCGCCGGGTGATTTCGCGAAGATCTACAACATTCCTGCGGGAGCCGACGGCACAGGCCAAACCATCGCGGTTATCGGGCAGTCCAACATTGATGCGAACGACGTGATTGCGTTCCGCACTCTTTTCGGCTTGCCGCAGAATTTCGCGCAGACGCCAAACCTGGCAACGAACACCGGAGGCGTCATTGTGAACGGCCCCGACCCGGGCTTGCAGCTTGCCACCGGAGACGAGGGCGAATCGGATCTGGACGTGGAGTGGGCCGGAGCAATTGCGCCGAACGCAACAATTTTGCTGGTGACTTCATCCACCACGCAGTCCAATTCCACGCAAACGCAAATCACCGCGGGAATTGATCTCTCCGCGCTCTTTGCGGTAGACAACAACGTGGCATCGGTCATCAGCGAGAGCTACGGAGCATGCGAGCCCTCGTTGCTTTCGGCGGGGAACGCCTTTTACAACTCATTGTGGGAACAGGCAGCCGCGCAGGGAATCACCGTGGTCGTTTCCACGGGAGACAGCGGATCGGCTGGATGCGACCCGACCGGAGTCAGTCCGAACGCCGCGGTCAACGGGTTAGCGGTGAGCGGCATCGCTTCCACGCCATTTAACGTGGCGGTCGGCGGAACGGATTTTGACGCTACCGCGCAGCCGGTGACACCTCCGAACCAGTTTTGGAGCGCGACAAACGGGCCGACGTTCGCCTCCGCGCTGTCCTACATTCCGGAAACCACTTGGGACGATTCCCTTTGCGCAATCAATTTCCCTCAGGCCTGCAACGCCGTGGATCAGCAGGGAGCCGACCTGGCCGCTGGAAGCGGCGGCCCAAGCAATTGCGCCATCTTCTCGGGCAGCAATTGCAGCAAGGGGTATGCGCTTCCCGCCTACCAGACAAATTTTCATACCAGCCAGTTTCCAACTGTGCGCACACTCCCTGACGTATCGCTCTTCGCCAGCAACGGACAGAATGGCGTGGCGGTGATCACGTGCCAGGCCGACGTGAATCCTAACAACGCCTCGTGCAGCTTGAGCAGTCCGTTCACGGACTTCACCCTGGTGGGAGGTACGTCTGCGGCGACGCCTCCGTTCGGCGCGATCGTGGCCCTGATCAACCAGGCCAACGGTGGCGGGCGACAGGGGAACGTGAATTTTGGGCTGTATTTCCTGGCGGCGCATGACACCAATTACACAGGTAACGCGTGCAACTCTTCCCTGCCTGCCACTCCGAACAGCGCTTGCATATTCAACGACGTTACCAAGGGCAATATCGGAGTTGCGTGCGTGAAGGGCAGCACGAGCAACGTGGACGGCAGCACGTCGTGGTGCCAGGGCACTGGATCCATGTTCGGTGTCACCGTCGCAAATGGCAGTGTTGCGTACGGAGCTGGCCCGCAATATGACCTGGCCACGGGCCTTGGGTCGGTGAACGTGACCAACCTGCTTGCAAAGTGGAGTACGTTTGTTCGAACCGGGACAACGACCACAGTTACGAGTCCAACTGGCGGAACGCCCTCGGGCACCAGCTTCAGCGCGACAGTGACCGTTACTCCGGCAGGCGTGACGGGAGACGTTTCGCTGATGGCGCTGGCGAGCGATCAGACCACTGTTCTTGGATCACTTGGGCCATCGTTCCCTCTTACCTCGGGAGTTGCAACGGTCACAACGAACCTTCTGCCGCCAGGAACGGCATTTGTTTCGGCCACCTACGGTGGCGACTCCACTCATGGAATGAGCACCTCGACGCCGCTGGCATTGGCGGGAACGGTACAGGGCGCAAACTTCGCCAGCAAGACTACAGTGAATTTTGTAACATTCGACAGTAACAACAACCCGCACCTGAGTACCTCTCCGTCTCCGGTGCAGTACGGATCCCCGTACATCTTGAACGTGGTTGTGACCAAGTCTGACGGCACGAATTGCGCCTTCACCTTCCCCAAGACAGTTTCGCCGATTCCTTGCCCCACGGGCACGATCGTGATGAAGGATGGCACGGCCAATCTGAATGATTTTCCGAGCGGGCCGGCTTCGAATGCGACCAACATTTCCAAGATCAGCAACCAGGGAGGGTTGGTCGACGACCTCAATGTGCAACTCCCCGGGGGAAGCCACAGCATTACCGCTGCGTATACTTCCGGCGACGCGAACTATCTGAGCAGCAATAGCAACACGCTGAGCGTGACGATTTCTCCGGCGGCGACGACGACCCAAGTTGCCAGCAGTATCGGCACCCTCCCCGCCGGGGGAGGCAGCGTAACGCTGGCGGCGGCCGTGGGCTCCAACAGCAACTCTACGCAAGGGCCGACGGGAACCATCCAATTCCAGAACGGAGGCGCCAACATTGGCGCACCCGTGACCTGCACTCCCGCGGGGGCCAATGCAAATGCCATGGCGTCGTGTACGGCTACGCTGAACACAACCATCGCTGCGTTGTTCCCGCCCCCGACCAGTGATCCGCGGCCGACACTGCCGTTGCTTCCGACTCTGTTTGCCTTGCTGAGTATCGTGCTGTTCGCGCTGGGCTGGCGCTGGATGCCGGAAAAGCGGCGCCGGACCTATGCTTACGCGGGCTTCGTCGCTTTCGCGCTGCTGGCTGTCGCGATCGCGGGATGCGGCGGTGGCGGCGGAGGCGGCGGGCACACCGTGACCATAAAAGCGAGCTACGTGGGCGACACAAATTACGCGGCGTCGTCCGGCAGCACCGCCATCACCGTTCAATAAGAACAATTCAATCGAAAAAAGGCGCTCCGCATTCGTGGAGCGCCTTTTTTGTTTGTCTCGCTGAACCTCAAAATGCATGTGTAAAGCACAAAGACGGTTCCATAGACAAGACTTGTACGGAATGCTAATATCCGCCCGCTTTGGGAATATGCCGGCCAGCCCCAGCCGACGAGTCCCAAGGGTTTAATCCAATAACGGTAAATTTATTCCCATCGAGTGGATATGAGCCTCCAACGGGTGGTCCGCCCCTCTTCGCTCCTGCTGGGCATTTTCCTCTGTCAAATCCATTTTCAAACGGCGATGGGACAAGTGCGCCCGCGTGTTGGGGAGGCCGTGGACGATGCCCGGCGAACCACGCTGAGCGGAAACGTACACCCGCTGGCGCGCGCCGAATTTGACCGCGGCGCGGTGGCGGATTCCCAGCCGATGAACCGGATTCTGCTGCTCCTGAAGCGGAGCGACGAGCAGGAAGCCGCGCTGCAAGACATGCTGGCAAAGCAGCAGGACAAAAGTTCCGCGAGTTTCCACCAGTGGCTGACGCCCGAGCAGTTCGGCGTGCAATTTGGCCCGGCCGACGCGGACATCCAGGCGGTGACGGACTGGCTGACGCGGCAGGGATTCAGCATTGGCAAGATTTACAGCGGGAAAACGGTGATCGAGTTTTCCGGCACCGCCGGGCAGGTGCAGCGGGCGTTTGGCACCGCGATCCACAACTATCAAGTAACCGGGAAACTATACTCCGCCAATTCGAGCGATCCGCAGATTCCCGAAGCGCTTGCGCCGGTGATTACCGGCATCGTGTCGCTACACAATTTTCCGAGGCAGTTCTACGCGCGGAGATTTGGGAGTCTTCGAAGAGGTGGAGGAAAAAGCATTTTCGAGCCGTCCACGACGTTTCCGAATCCGTTCGGCCCCGGGAACTTCTACGGCCTGGGGCCGGGTGACTTCGCGAAAATCTATGGAATTCCGGCGACCTGCGGCAACCCGGCGGCGACATGCAACGGGACAGGGCAAACAATCGCCATTGTCGGCGAGACGAATTTCAACCTTAACGACGTGCAGGAGTTCCGGGCGGCCTTTGGACTGCCGGCAAATTTCGTCGCCGCCAATATTATCCTGAACGGCGAGGATCCCGGGGTCACCTCCACGAACGAGGAAACAGAGGCGGACCTGGACACGCAGTGGTCGGGCGCGGTGGCGCCCGGGGCGACAATCAAATACGTGCTATCGGCTTCGACGCCCGCGTCGCAAGGGGTGGATTTATCGGCGCTGTATATCGTGGACAACAATCTGGCCGCGGTGATGAGCGAGAGTTACGGTGCTTGCGAGTCAAGCTTGGGGAGCACGGAGAATTCCTTCGTCAACAACTTGTGGGAACAGGCGTCGGCACAAGGCATCACCGTGGCGGTGTCCACGGGAGACAGCGGGTCGGCGGGTTGCGACGATCCCCATCAAGAAACTTTGGCGATAGCTGGACCGGCCGTGAACGGTCTCGCGTCCACACCCTACAATGTGGCCGTGGGGGGAACGGATTTCGACGAATACGGAAACTGGACAAATTACTGGAGCAGCACGAATGATGCGACGACAGGAGCTTCGGCGTTAGGGTACATACCGGAGATACCGTGGAACCAGAGTTGCGCGCAACTGGGGCCGGTTGGCTGCAACATCAATACGACGCCGGGCGAATTGCAAAACATTGTTGCGGGCGGCGGCGGACCAAGCGTCACATACCCCAAACCAATCTGGCAGGTCGGAACCGCTGGTATGCCGAACGATGGAAAACGCGATTTGCCGGATATTTCGCTGTTTGCGAGCCCGGGTTTCAATGGAACCGGCTATCTCTACTGCCAGAGTGATCTTCAGCCGTATCCATGTGCCGCGCAGACCTCCGGAACATACTTCGACCTCGGAATCATTGGTGGGACCTCCGCATCAGCACCGGCGTTTGCGGGGATCATGGCGCTGATCAACCAGAGCCAGGCGACGGCGCAAAATCTGGCGCCGCGGCAAGGGAACGCGAATTATGTGCTGTATGAGCTGGCGAATAAATCGGGCGCGAGTTGCGCTTCCGCCACGCCCGTAGTCACGGGATGCGCTCTCAACGATATTTCGAAAGGCAGCAGCGCGCTGCCGACCGGAGGCACGGGCATCGGAACGATCAGCGTGCCCTGCAAAGGCGGTGTAGTTGGCTGCAGTGCAACCCTGTCCACGCAAATTGGCGTGCTCGACGACCCAACTAAACCGGGCACGATGGCCTGGAACGCGGGCACGGGATACGACCGAGCGACGGGATTGGGGTCGCTGAACGTTGGGAATCTGGCCACAAGTTGGGGAACGGTTGCGAGCGTGTCGACAACCACGACGCTGACGCTGAGTCAGACGACGGGAATAACTCATGGGGCGGAGAATTTGACCGCAACCATCGACGTGACGCCGAAAAGCGGAACAGCGACGGGAACGGTGTCGCTGCTCGCGAAGATGGCGGACGGTACGACGGTAGGGGCAGGCCAATTCACACTGGGAACCAATGGCAGCGTGACAGGAAATGTGCAGAACTTGCCGGGGGGCACCAACTATTCGGTCTACGCGCACTACTCGGGAGACGGGACCAACGCGCCGAGCGATTCAACGCCGCCGGTTCCGGTCACCGTCGCGCCAGAAAGCAGCCAGACATTTATCGTGATTCCTTCTTTCGACCCCTCAGGAACCCAGCTGAGCGGGAATGCCACGTCGGTGACGTACGGGTCGCGCTACATCATTCGAATGTACGTCACGAACAAAAATGGAAAGATTAACCCGTTGGGCCCGCCAAGCGGAGCGTGCAACCAGGCAAATGCCATAACCTGTCCTTCGGGAACTGTCACGTTAACGAGTGATGGAACGCCGGTCGACACAGGGGGAGGCGGAGTCGGGATTTACAACCTCAACAGCATCGGATACACGCGAGACATTTCACCGGCCGTTCCGGGCGGTACGCACACGCTCCTGGCAACGTACAACGGTGACAACAGCTATAGTCCCAGCAGCGCTTCCGAGACCTTTACGGTCATGCCCGCAACGGTTTCCATGGGCCAGAATCTATTAACGAATCCTCCGCTGGTTGGTACGCCCTTCTTCGACGACATAACGGCCTACTCTTCCGCGGAAGTGGGTGCGGGACCAACAGGAACGGTCACCTACTTCGACGGCGCCACGCAACTCGGCAGCCCTGTAGCTATACAATCTTCTGGGTCGGCAGGAGGTCAACCCGCGTTTTTCGCCTTTGGAACTTTGACCATTAACACCGGGGGCTCCCACACCATCGTGGCTCAATATAGCGGGGACACCAATTACGCATCAGCGAGCGTGTCAACCACCGTGAACGCTCTGTATTCGACTACCTCCACGCTTAGCAGCAATCTGTCGGCCGTGAACTATGGCAGCCCCGTGGTCTTGACTGGTGTAGTGAATACGGCCGTGCCGGCTACGAACGCGGCGCTAAAACCCACTGGGACGATCACTCTTGCTGGGGGTTATGACGGGCCGATCAAGAGCGGCATTTCAACGACAGTAAATTCAGATGCGGGTGGAAACTGGCAGATCCAGGTAACGGCTACAGCCACTCCTTCGAGTACGGAAAATTTCGCCATGGTCTTCAGCGGCGACACCACTTACGCCACCACCACTGCGTTCAGCAACGGGATTGTGGTCAACATCCCCGACTTCAGTCTGGCGCCCGCAACTGGCATCAGCGTTGTGCCAGTAGCCGGACAATCGGGTTCCGCGCAGATCGCGATCGCGCCAGTGAGTGCGACCCAACAACCAAGCACCGTAAACCTATCCCTATCCTCCGGTGTCCCAATTTACGGATATCAAATCTCCGTTAGTCCGCAACAGGTGAGTCTGAACGGTTCCGCAGCTTCGGCAATGCTAAGTTTGACTCCTGCTAACGGAGTGTTTCCTACTGTTGTCACGCGCAGTGTTCGCCATGCCGGGATCTTTGGTGTAGCCCCGCACAGTTGGTGGTCGTTGAGTTTGATGGCGCTTTTAGCTGCCCTATTGCTCTTGAGTATTCGCAGCTCCAGCAAGCGCTGGCGAAGAGCGTTGGGACTGGGAATAACTAGTTTGTTCCTCCTCGTCATTGGATGCGGCGGGGGTGGCGGTGCAGGCGGAGGTGGTGGTGGAGGTGGTGGAGGTGGCGGAGGTGGTGGCGGCGGTGGAGGTGCGCCGGGGCCCTCCAGCGTTGCGTTGACAACTTCTAGTGGGAAAGTAGCGCTTGGCGGCCCGTTTACAATCACAGCGACCGTGACAGGAAGCAATCCAACCGGAACGGTGATCTTCTACGACTATGGGAATGCAATCACCGGTCCATTCGCAATAGTTGCAGGCCAAGCCCAGATTGGTACAAATGCGCTCAATATCATCGGAATACATCAAATCACAGCAACCTACAGCGGCGACGCCCACAATCTTGGTGCCACTTCGCCCGCGCTGAGCCAAGTACTTACAGGAACTGTACCCATAACGATCCAGGGGACCACGGGGAGCGATATTCATTCCATCCAGGCAACTGTCGGCGTGCAATAGATTGCCGGCGGATGCACAAATACGACCTCCGCGCAGTATCAAAGAAGAGTGAATTCAGTTCTGGGCGTTGGGCGGGAAGAAGATATTCCAGAATTGTGGGGAAGGCGTGGTGAACTCCACGGGCACGAGGGACCCGTCGGCGTTCAGTTGCGGCGGGCGTACCACGTGCGCTTCCACTTTTTTCTGCGTTTTCGGATTCTCAACCGACAGCTTCGTTCCCATGGGAATGCCTTCGGGCAGGACTATCATCGCCCCGCTGGCGCTGACCGTGTGCGTGAAGCCATGCAACGGATGCGCCTTCCCCGGGATGTGAACGATCACCGGCATCTTCAGCAGGACGCGTTGGGCGCGGCGGCGCTCTTCGGCGGTCTGCGGACGGGCCACGGAGGCGCTGCGCTTCACATTATGTGACGGAGCGACGGGTGGGGCGGCGTTCAATTTCTGCGGCGGCGTCAAAGCTCGATCCCCCAGAATTCCATGTCCGGTGCTACAAGCTCGATGCCGTATTCCCAGCCTTCGGGTTGGTGGTTCCCTCTCCACACGATAATCGCGGCGTTGCTGGTTTGGGTGGCCAAATTCACGAGCGCCAGGCGCTGTTCGAGTTCAAGCGTCTCCGGCAGGAACACCATGCAGCCATAAGGATTCACGGTGCGCGTGATTGCTTCCACGGTATTGCGCTTGGCGTCAGCGCCTTCCCACTCCAGGCGAACCGGGACGCGGGAATTCATGCGGCGCCCGCGGCGCTTTTCGCCGTATCGCAGACCTGCTTCTTTGAGTTCCCGGAGTTTGACCGTCATTTTTCCTCTTGTTGGCCATGCTAAAGTTAGAGGGGAACACGGTCAATGGTACGAATATGGCAGCGGATGCAAAAGAGTAGCTGTCCGAAAGGACAGGGATGGGCGTAAGTTGAAGAATCTGATCGTCAATGCCGATGACCTGGGCTGGACGGAAGGGATCAACCGCGGCATCACGGATGCCCACCGGCGCGGACTGGTTACCAGCACTTCCCTGCTGGCGAACGGGCGCGCGTTTGAGTCGGGTCTCGCCGTAAACCGCAATCATCCGGAACTTGGTGTCGGCGTGCATCTGAATCTGAGCGACGGCCCGCCAACGGCTCCTGCCGCCAAAGTGCCGGGACTCCTGAACAAGACCGGCCATCTGGAAGGCGGCCCGGAAAGTTTGCTGCTGCGCATCGCCGCGCGGAATCTTCCGTTGGACGAGGTTGAGCTGGAATGGGATGCGCAGATCGCGAAAATAAAGGGCGCCGGAATTTCACCCACACATCTTGATGGTCACAAACACGTGCACATGCTCCCGGGATTGTTTCCGTTGGCGCTGCGTTTGGCCCGGAAACATGCGATCGGCGCCATCCGGATTTCGCACGAAGAATCGAGGCTGCGCGCGGTGCTCTCTTCCGGAGGCGAACTGAACACCAGCGTGCTGCTGAAGCAAGGGATACAAGCCCGCGGGCTGAAACTCCTGGCGCGGGATGCGCGGGAGATGGCGGAGCGCGCGGGCATTTCTTCGACGGATTATTTCTGCGGCATCGCGCAGACCGGGGTGCTGACGCGGGAAGGGGTGGAGCGTTTGCTGGAAACGCTGCCGGAGGGAACCACGGAATTGATGTGCCATCCGGGTTATGTGGACGAAGATTTGCGGCAGACCAGGACGCGGCTGCAGGGTTCGCGGCAGACGGAACTGGAGATTTTGACCGACACGTCGGTCAGAAAAATTGTCGCCACGCGGGGGATTCGCCTGATAAACTATGGTTTCCTGGCTCAGGCTGCTTAGCTGTAGCCAAAATGAATACCGAAACCCCGGCAATCGGAAGGACTGCACGCCGGCGTGCAGAAAGAGGCATTGAGAAGTCCGTATGAGAAGTGACGCGCCTATCCATTATTCCCTCGTCGTTCCCTTCTTCAACGAGCAGGAGAACATCCCGACGCTGTACATGAAGCTGACCGAAGTGATGGATTCGATCGGTGAGCCGTACGAAATGGTGTTTGTGGACGACGGCAGCAAAGACAACACCTACAAAGTTCTTGCGGAAATTTATGAGCACGATCGCCGCGTGAATGTGGTGCGGCTGCGCCGGAATTTCGGGCAGACGGCCGCGCTGAAAGCCGGTTTTGATTTTGCCCGCGGGGAAGTGGTCATCTCCATGGACGGCGATCTGCAGCACGACCCGGAAGAGATTCCCCGCTTCCTCGAAAAAATCGAGGAGGGGTACGACCTGGTGAGCGGCTGGCGCCACCAGCGGAGAGACCACTGGCTGATGCGCCGCGTGCCGAGCCGAGCGGCGAACTGGCTGATGGCCAAGCTTTCGGGGATCGATTTGCACGATTTCGGGACCACCTTCAAGGCGTATCGCCGGGAAATTCTGCAGGAGATTCAGCTTTACGGCGAGCTGCACCGCTTCATTCCGGCGCTGGCGAGTTCAACCGGAGCGCGCATCGCCGAAGTGCCGATTTCGAATCCGGATCGCAAGACCGGCAAGTCCAACTATGGAATTGGGCGGACGATTCGAGTGTTCTTCGACCTGATCATGGTGAAGTTCCTGCTGGATTATTCGACGCGCCCGCTGCAATTTTTCGGCATGCTGGGGCTTGCGGGCACCGGAAGCGGATTTCTGTTGGGATTGTGGCTGGTTGGGGACAAGATTTTCTACCACCAGAACATCATGACGGAGCACGGGCCGCTCCTGTTGCTTTCCATCGCGCTGTTTGTCAGCGGAATCCAGTTCATTTCGATGGGACTGCTGGGTGAAATTAGTTCGCGCACCTATTATGAATCGCAGAACAAGGCAATCTACGCCCTGCGCGAAGTGAAGAGCCACCGCAAGGAATTGGGCGATTCCGCCGAGCCTGCGCGGCCAAGCGGAAGCTCTGAGCGGTAGAATCTCGAAACTGAGAAAGTTCTCAGCCCCGGCTTTCCGCCGGGGCTTTTTCTTTTTGCCGTAAGTTTGAGCGGGTTAGGGCGCCAAACAACGGTATTGGCCGCGGTGAAAAAGCAATGGCGCTCCGTCGTGGCATTCCATGCTTTCCACTTCACCGATAAAGATGGTGTGATCCCCGGCTGGGTGTTCACCGACGACGTTGCACGCCAGTTCGGCCAGCGTGGCTTCCAGCAGTGGGATTCCGCTGGAGGTCCACCGATAACGAATGCCCAGACGGGCATGTTCTTCTGGGGTCTGTTCGATTTTCGCGAAATACTCGGAGAGCGCCTGCTGGCCTTCGCGCAGGATGCTGACGCCAAAGCGGCGCTGAGACTTCAGGTACGAGAGAAGCCTGGCGTCATGATCCACACAGACGAGAACAAGAAGTGGATCCAGCGAAACCGAAGTGAAGGAATTGGCGGTCATGCCATGCACCAGGCCGGGAGCGCGCTCAACTGTAATTACAGTGACGCCGGTGGCAAAGGCGCCCGTCACTCGGCGAAACATTACGGGATCGAGAGAAGAGATGGCCATGGCACCCGCTTTTCAAGATAACACAGAGGTGGAAACCGGGAAAAAAGAGGGTGGCTATCGCTTGTCCCATATTTGGATTTCGGATGAGGGCGGAGTGTCCTCGGGCTAAAGCCATCTCGGGGGCTTCAAATGTCGGAGCTAAAACTCCGACCCCCTGAAAACCATTTGTGAAGTGGTTCTAGTTCGTCACGGAAAATTGACAGAAAAAGAAAGAGCGCTCCCCGAGGGGAGCGCTCTTCTCCAACTGAGTCCGGAGACTCCTGGAATCAGCGGTGTGGCGGTTTGTCCTTATCCTTATCCTTGTCCTTGTTCTTGTCTTCATTTTTGGCCGGTTTGTTGTTGGGCGGCGCTGAATGCGCATGCTCCGCTTCCTGTTTTTGTTGCAACTGTTGCTGCTGCTGGTCATGTTTTTGTTCGACCTGCTGCAACTGCTGTTGCTGCTTCTGCTGGATTTGCTGTTGCTTGGCTGCATCCGCATTCTGCTGCTGGATTTTCTGCTGCTGCTGATACTGCTTCTGCTGGACCTTCTGGTATTCCTGATCCTGTTTTTGTTGGAGCTGCTGGATCTGTTCCTGATGCTTCTGTTCGAGCTGCGGATTCACGTTGTTGGTGGTCCGCGCTGCTGGCGGACGGTCCTTGTACGCATTCGGGTTAGCGTTGGCATTAGCATTGGCTTTGGCGTTCGGGTTGGTGGTGTTGGCGTTCGGATTCACGTTGGCGTTCGCCGGCCGGCTGTTATTCACCGGGGCGTTCGCGTTTGCGTTGTTGTTTACTGGCGCGTTCGCGTTCGGATTGACGCTCGCGCTCGGCGGGCGATTGTTGTTGGGTTGCATGCCCCTGTTTCCGGGCTGCGCGTTTCCAGGTTGAACGTTTCCGGGCTGAGGAGTCGTGGCCACTCTGGCCGGCGGTGCGATCCGCACGGGTATTATGTTGTTGTGGGGTTGCTGCGCTTGCAGTTGGCGGGACTGTGCAATCGAAATGGGCTGACCGTTATTGGCCTTGATGGCCTCCTGCCGCTGAGCGAACGGTAAGGGAGCGGGTGGAGGAGGCGTCTTTGCGACAACCGCACGCGCCTGGACGGCGGCAGGGGGTTGATAACGCGTCGCGACACCGCCGCCGAGAACCGCCTGCCTGGGCGGTACGACGGCGGGAGCGGCGACGGCAACCTGTGCGGTGGCCACTTCGCGTTGATCAACCCGAACCATGTTGCGGCCCACGGGCTGAGCGGAGCTGAAGTTTTGTCCGGAAGTCGCCGTAACGCCGCCGGCCACGCGCTGATTTACATAGGTTACGTTAGTGACGTTTTTGTTGATCACGGTGGTGTTGTAGTAGTTGTTGACCACCGTCTGATTCACCGTGGTGTTCGAAACGTTCACGTTGTTAATGTAGTTGCGGCTGACGTGATAAGACGGCACGTAGACTTCGCGCGGTCCCAGCGGGAACCACCCGACGTTCGCACCAACTCCGCCGCCGACACCGATTCCAACGGCAAAGTGCGGACCACCAACCCACGCGACAAGCGCGGGCGCATAAACAGGACGCACATAGGCAACAGCGACGACGCGCGGCGGGCAAGGGACCCAGCCCCAAGCGCCGCGAACATTGACCCAGCGACCATAGTGGAAGGGCGCAAAGCCCCAGGCCGCATCATCCACCCACGTCCAGCCCCAGGGCGATATCCACGCCCAGTGGCCGTAGCGATAGGGCGCCCAGTCAACGACGGTGACGTGCGGGAACCAGACGGTGCCGTATTCTGGCACCTGGCGCCAACCACCGTTATCGTCGAGGTCCTCGTAACCGATCACATCATCGGAGACGTAGCGGCGCGCCACGGCGTGCTGCTCGCGGTAATCGCGCTGGCTGCACCAGCGATCGAAGTCGTCATCACGATCGGCGGGTTCCATGTCTGCATTCAGCGAATCGGTGCCGTTGAAAATGGCCTGGTCGCCGGGGTGAATGGCGTAGGCCGACCCGCCGCCGGTCACTTCGCCCGCGCCTTCGGGAACATTGATGACGGTGGTGTCGCCGGCTTCATTGACGCTGATGCGATAGCGGCCGGGACGCAGGACGGAAAATGCGAGGTTGGGCGTATCCACTTCGATGGATTCCTGGTCGTCGAGGCGAAGCACGCGCAGATTGATGGTGCCCTCGGTGACGCGAATCTGCATCATCCGGTCGTCGAGATTCAGAAAGGAAAATCCGGTCTGGCCGGAGAGGCGGATCACCGCGGAACCCACATGGAGTTCTGCGCGCGAGCCCTGGTCGGTCCAGAGTTTGTCGCCGGTGGTCATGGGACGGTTCACGACAGCGGAAACCCAATCATCGGTGCCGCCGGGACTGAAGGAAACTTGTCCGTTGGTGTAGCTCAAACGGGCGACGCGGCTGGGCGGATCGTCCCTGTCATCGTCTTGAGCCACTGCTGGTTTCGCAACCGCCAGAACAAATACAAACATTAATGGGATGAGGAACAGCCACTTCAGTGCACGTGTCTTCATGTTGTTCTCTTCTCTCCTGACGCTTTTCGGCCATGGATGTCGCGTCGTGCCTGGGATGGGCCGGGAAGAACTCCCACATTCGGAGGGAATCCGCTGGGGCGCACCTGAGAAATCCCTTTCGAACGGTACCTGGAGTTCACTCTTCCTGCTTCACTATTTTTAACACGAGGAAAGGCGGAGAGTTGTGGCTCCTCGCAGCGACGTTCCTAAAAGTGCAAGAGTTGGAAGGGCTTAAATGGAAAAGCCCGCTCCGTGGTGAATGGAGCGGGCTTGGTGAGATTTAGAGAATGTTTGAATTAGTGATGGCCACCACCGCCGTGAGAGGTTCCACCGCCTCCAGTGTGCGATCCGCCACCTCCACCACCGCCTCCAGCGTGCGATCCGCCACCTCCACCGCCGCCACCGCCACCGTGGAATCCGCCTCCACCGCCACCACCACTACGCGAACCACCGCCGCTGAATCCACCGCCGGAAGAGCGTGGTGCTGAGTAGCTACGCGGTGCAGGACTGCTGCTCCGCGGAGCCGAGTATGACGGGGCGGATGAGTACGAACGCGGCGCCGAGTAACTGCGGTTCGAAGGCGCGTTGTTGCTGCTTGGTGCGGAGTAATTCCTGTTGGGCGCTGAATTGTAATTACCCGAGGAACGATTGTTGTTGTACGAAGGCGGCGTGTAGGAGCGGTTGCCGCCATTGTAAGACGCGGGCGGGCGGCCTCCGGGATTGCCCCCGGAATTGCCACCGGAAGAGGAGAAGCTGCGCGGAGCATTGGAAGCACCGCCGCTGTTATTGCCGCCGCGAGACCAGGGCGGACGATCGTTGGAATTCATGCGCGCCGTCTGCGGCGTAGCCGGACGGTTCGAGCTGCCAAACCCTTGCGGGGCGCGGCCGGCATCCGTGGCATTGCCCTGCGCATTCCAGGTGCGACCCGAAGCCGGTGGCCTGGATGCGTTGTTGTTGAAGGAACCATTCGGACGCGAACCGTTTGCGTTGTTGTTCAAGGAACCGTTCGGACGCGAACCGTTGTTGTTAAACGAACCATTGGGGCGCGCGTTCTGCGACTGCGTCGCTGAGGGCGGCCGGTTGGACGAGGGCTGCGAGGGCCGCGCATTATTGTTAAAACCCCGCGCGTTGTTCCCGCCGCGACCGAAATTCCCTGCCGGGCTGTTGCCGCCGTGATTCGCGGAGAACGAACCTGAATTCATCGTGCGAACCGGCATGTGCGAAGCGGCGGCGGCCGGAGTGGACCGCGCCACCACGCTGCGATTCTGGATACTGGCCGAAGGCGTTGCCACGCGGCCATGCGTGTTCGACGCGCCAAAGAAACTGGAGTGCGTCGGCGAAGCATTGACGCCACCGGCGACCCGCGCGTTGCGCAACGAATTGGCCGAGAGGTGCGTGGCGCTGCGATTGATCGCCTGGCCGTTTACGAACGCGTTGTGCGAAGCGGTGGTGACCGCGTTGCTGTTGCGGGCATACCGGTAGTTGAAATTCCGGTAGTTGTTCACGTTGTTAAAATTGTTGAAGTGGTTGAAATGCGTGTTGTACACGTTCACATGGTTCCAGTAACCCGGACCACAGCGATACCACGGACGGAACGGCTCTCCCCAACCGAGCGGGAACCATCCATAACCACCGCCGAACCCGTAACCAAACCCAACGCCAACCCCAAAGTCGCCACCAAGGAATCCGACAAACGCCGGACCATAATAAGGCGTGGCATAGATCGGGCCCGGGGACCAGCCCCAATACCCGCCGTAATAGTTCCAACGGCCGTAGTGATAGGGCGCAAAACCCCAGGGTTCAGCCCCGACCCAGGTCCAGCCCCAGGGCGCGACATAGGCCCAGTTGCCGTCGCTGTAGGGAGCCCAATCCGGTGGGACGTTGTTGGGAACCCAAACGTTTCCTTCTTCCGGCTCTTGCTTCCAGGTGCCGTAGTCGTCGAGATCGCTGTAGCCCACTGTGTCGCGATTGACGTAGCGCGCTGACGGGGACTGATCTTCCTTGATGTTGCGTTCCTGCGCCCAGCGATCGAGGGAATCCGGCTCGGAGGCTGACCCCGGAATGTACTGCACATTCTGGTCGGTACCGCTGATATCGGCGCGCTCGCCCGCGTTCACGGGATAGGTCTGTCCGCCAGCCGCCACTTCACCCTTGCCGCGAATCACGGTCACCGTGGTGTAGTCGCCATTCTCGTTCACGTCCACGCGGAAGGCGCCCGCTTCGCGGACGGTGAACGCCAGATTCGGCGCATCAATTTCGTAGGTATCGCCCTGGCGGAGCTCGCGCACGCGGAAATTCACGTGGCCTTCGGCCAGGCGCATCTGAATCACACTGTGATCCAGGTTAAGAAAAGAGAGCGCGGTCATGCTGCCGATATGAATGGAAGCCTGCCCGGCCTGAAGTTCCGCTCGAGAATCCTTGTCCGTCCAAATCTTGTCGCCGATGGTTACTGGGCGGTTTTTTGCGGCCGAACCCCAATCGCCTGCGCCGCCGGGCTGCATGGAGACGGAGCCATCCAGATAGCTGATGCGCGCTACGCGCGATGGGGGATCCTGAGTGTCGTCGGCGCTGGGCACCATCTCGCCGTTGTCCTGCGGGTTTACATTCGCGACGTTTTCCTGTGCCTGTGCCCGGATCACCGGAGCCACCAGGAAGAGCAAACCGGCTAATGCGAAGAACAGTGCAACAAGGCGCTTGCCGGTCAGATTGGGTTTCATAAAGCGTTTCCCCTGAACTGCGGTCCGGAACTGGATCCAAACCAAAGAACCGTCAGTAGTATGACGCTTGGCGGCTTTCTGAAGGGTATAAACCCGGAGATGGAAAAATAGTTGCAGGAGGAGGGGAACCATAATCTCACAATGAGACAGTACTGGTACGCATATAAATTGCCTCAGCCGACGCGATGGTTGCCACCAATTTGATAGCCGACGCCGCGAATCGTGCGTATGAGCGGCTGGTCCGCCCCGGAATCAATTTTGCGCCGCAGGTAATTGATGTATACGTCCACCACGTTGGTGATGGAATCGCCGTGGATGCGCCAGACCTCTTCGATGATGGAAGTGCGCGTCACGGGGCGCCCGGGGTTGCGCAGCAGGAATTCCAGCAGGGCGTATTCCTTGGGACTTAACTCGACTGGGCGGCCGGCTCGCCGCACTTCATGCGAGACGCGGTTCACCTCCAAATCCTCAAACTGAAAGCTCTCGCGCGCCGGACGATTGCGACGGCGCAGAACGGCACGGATACGCGCGGCAAGCTCCGACCATGCGAAGGGTTTCATGATGATGTCGTCGGCTCCCGCGTCGAGACCCTTGACGCGCTCTTCCACCGAACTGGCGGGCGAGAGCAACATTACGGGTGCTTCGGGCCAGCGGATCTGCAGCTGACGCAGGTAATCCGCGCCGGGCACGCCGGGAAGATTCAGATCCAGAAGGATTAGATCGAAGAGGCTCTTCTCGCCAAATTTGGAGATTTGCTCTCCCGTGGAGGCGAGTTGTACAGCGAAGTGTTCCTGCTGCAGCCGGGTCTGGAGGAATTCCGCCAGAGACGCGTCGGCTTCAGCGACAAGAAGGCGCATGGTCGCTCACTCAGGACAAATTTCTGGAAGGGGGTAAAGTCAGTCTGCTCTCGGCTGACGAATCTGTCAACTGACGCACTGACAAACGGTTCGGATTGATTACTGCCTCGCCGGAGCCATAGAAGCCGCAAACTTAGCAGGGTTCGCGGGGGGTTTCCCGGTTTGGCTTCGCGACAATGGGCGTGGCGGGCGGTGTCGCGAACGGAGACTTCTCCTGTAACGCAGGATTCAGGATCACAATGTCGATGCGGCGATTCCGCGCGCGGCCTTCCGGGATGCTGTTGTCGTCCACAGGATGATATTCGGCGAATCCCGCCGCCACAGGAACTCTTCCCCGGAATGTCTTGAAGCGCTCACGCTCGCTCCCGCCACGCGCCGCCTGAAGCCCCCAGCAGCTGTCTGGATGGTATCCATCATTTTTTCAAAGGACATCCAAGGCGCTCTCCCTCTATACTTCCTGCACCCATCTGGAAATCCTGGTGAAAAGGAGTCGCAGAATGTATTCATCACGGAAAGTTTCGGCCCTTGCCATCTTGTTTGCCACAAGCTCAATTTGCGGGAGAACGAACGCGCAAACCACATCGGAAAAGCCTGCCGCGAAAAGTTCGACCGGCAAACACTACACACTGCCTGCGAACAAGGACACCGTGCAGTGGGGTTGGTTCGATCCAGCCGAGAAGCCGAAGCTGGCCGTCGAATCCGGCGACACCGTTTCCATCGAGACGTGGAGCCACGGGATGGACGAGATCAAGCCGGGCGCTACGATGGATGAAATCGCGAAGCTTCGCCTGGCGAATCCCGGAGGCGGGCCGCATTCGGTGACGGGACCGATATTCGTGAATGGCGCGGAACCCGGCGACACCATGGAAATCCGCATCAAGAAGATCGTAATCAAGGACTCTGGTTTCAACTTCAATCTTCCCGGCAAACAGTTCCCCACGGTCGGCTTGCTCGCCGCTGAATTTCCCGAAGGGCACGTCATGTATTTCAAGCTCGACGCGAAAACCATGACCACCGAATTCAAGCCGGGAATTGTTCTTCCCCTGAAACCATTCCCCGGGACCATTGCCGTCGGGCCCGATCCAAACGAGCCGAAGGAAAAGGCCGGGCCGCCCATCCATGATGCGAAAGGGCGCACCAGCACCCTGCGGCCGTGGAAGAACGGCTCCAACATGGACGTCAACGAGATGCAGGCGGGCTCGACGCTCTATTTTCCCGTGTTTCAGAAAGGCGGGTTGATCTGGACTGGAGACTCGCACTGCCTGCAGGGAAACGGCGAAGTGGATTTGACCGCGCTCGAATGTTCGTACAAGGAAATCGAAATCGAACCTATCGTGCGCAAGGACCTGCACATTGACTGGCCGCGCGCGGAAACTTCAACGGACTGGGTTTTCATGGGATTCGACGAGGACTTGAACGAAGCGATGAAAATCGCGGTGCGCGAAACCGTGAATTTCCTGGCGGAACAGAAAATGGTGCCGATGTCCCGGGAAGAGGCCTATGCGCTCACTTCCATCGTCGGCGATTGCCGCGTTTCTCAGGTGGTGGACATCCGCAAGGGCGTGCACTGCATGATTCCTAAATCCATTTTCGTGAAGAAATAATTATCGACATTTGGGAAGGGGCAAGAAAACCGGGCAACCTTCATGCAGGCTGCCCGGCTGAAATCCAAGCCCATCTTAAAATGTAGAGGTCTCAGTAGCCCGGATTCTGCTGTGGCGCCGGGCGATCGGGCGCAATGGCGTCCGCCATGCGGAACACCGCCGCGAGTAATTCGATGGCCACGCGGCAGTAGAGAAACCACACGAAATATCCGCCCAGGGCAGCCAGCAGCGCGAGCAGCCCCTGGACCGGGGCTTGCTGAAACGCCGTCACCACCCAGGCAACTCCCGCGATCAATCCGACAAGGAGATGCAGGGCGTACAGGAATCTCAGCATCTTTGGGGTCGCATACACGCGGAAGGAAAAATCCATCAATCCTTCCCACATTCCCTTTGCTTCGGGCATTCGTGCCTCCTTAAATTAGGCTGGAAACTAGATTATAAAGAACAACCAGGGTTCGGGCCAAAATTTCGTACTGGGGAAGCGATGTAGTTCATACGCCTTCAGAAACCGCCGCGACCTCCGGACGGAGTTAATTCAAGATCAACGCTCTATTTTTTTCGCGGTGCTTTCGCGGACGACCAATTCGGGTTCCAGCACTATTTCTTTGGGATACGCGTCGCCGGCTGGAGCGGTGATGCGCTTCAGCAGCGTCTCCGCCGCTACGACCCCCATCTGGCGTAGCGGTTGCCGCACCGTCGTAAGACTTGGATTGTGAAACGCCGCGCCCTGAATATCGTCCCAGCCGATCACGGAGACATCTTCCGGCACGCGTCTTCCCGTTTCGCGCAAGGCTTTGATCGCGCCCATGGCGGAAATGTCGTTGAACGCGAATAACGCCGTGAATTGAGGATCGCCTTCCAGCAATTTCCTCGTGACTCGATGGCCCACCTCGGGAGAGGGCGAATCGCTGTCCAGTTGAGCTGTGAGTTTTTCCTCAATGACAATTCCGAGTTCCCTCGCGACCGACAGAATCGCCTGCCAGCGAGTCTCCGTATCCGAACTGAAATCCTGGCCTTTGATCAGCGCGATTCGCCGGTGTCCCAGACGATGGAGGTGTTCGAGCGCCAGGTGCGCGCCGAGATTGTGATCCAGGACGATGTTCGTGACACCCTTGACGTGGCGATGGCCGGAGATCGAGACAGCGGGAATGTCGCAATGACCGGTGTACACCGTGTCCACGGCAATGATCCCTTCCGCCGCGCGCTGCCGGAGAAGGTGTGGATACTCCTCGATCAAATCCTTGTGGTGACGGTGGCTTACCACAAAATAGAAGTAGCCTTCCTGAAGAAGGTGGTCTTCCACGCCGGATAAGACCATCGCGGAGTACCCTTCACTGATTTCCGGCACCATCACGCCGATGGTGAAACTCCTCTTTTGCCGGAGGGAACGCGCCACGAGATTCGGGCGATATTTGAATTTGCGCGCGGCCGCCCAGATGCGTTCCTGGGTGACATGGGGGATGGACTTGGCGCCCGGCGACCGGTTGATCACCAGCGAAATCGTGGCCGTGGAAAGGCCCAGATGTCCGGCAAGATCCTTCATGCTGATCGAACCACCTGGAGGCTCTTCAGAATGATCCGGGGGCGGATTCTTTGGGCGGGTCATGGAGGTTGACGTGGCGTAGTCTGACATAATGGGGTGTATCGAACAACAGGATGGCCGGCAAAATTTCGACGGAAAGGCCGGTTGCCGAAGCTGGAATTATGATAGAATCCACCTGCTAAATCGATTTAGCAGACGGCCTTCAGGATGAGAATCCGGGATGAACAGTCTTCTGACACCTGCATCGGGAGTCGGACAGTCCGATCCTGCTGATTTCGCCCTAAGCACTTTTATATTCCGCTGAGGATTGGCTCCCATGCCCTGGAATTCATGTCAACGGCGTCTCAAGTTGCTTGTCATCGTGGCGATTCTCCCTGCACTTGTAATGATCGCCCTATCCGAGCTGGTCCTTGCCCAAGCCCCTGAACCCGCCGGCCATCCATTTGCCCTCTCTCATTCTTCCCTGACGGATCCAGCCATCGAAACGCGCGTGGAAGCCCTGCTGAAGCAGATGACCCTCGACGAAAAGGTCGGGCAACTGGCGCAATATTCCTCCGGCGCCCCGACCGGTCCGAGCGCGGGAAACGCCGACTATCCGAACATGATTGCGCGGGGAGAAGTTGGTTCACTTTTCAATCTGGATAGCGCGCGCGCCGCGAATGAATATCAGCGCATCGCGGTGGAAAAATCCCGGCTACACATTCCGCTGCTCTTTGGACTCGACGTCATCCACGGTTATCGAACTACGTTCCCTGTGCCTTTGGCGCTGGCCTCCACTTGGGACCCTTCCATCGTCGAAAAGGCCGCACGGATTGCCGCGCAGGAATCCTCGGCGGCCAGCGTGCGCTGGGTATTTTCCCCGATGGTGGATATTGCTCGCGACCCGCGCTGGGGACGCATGGTGGAAGGAGCCGGCGAAGATCCGTACCTGGGCAGCGTGATGGCGCGCGCCTACGTTCGGGGCTACCAGGGCAAAAGTCTGGGCGACAAAGAAAGCGTCGCCGCCTGCGTCAAGCATTTCGTCGGCTACGGCGCGGTGGAAGGCGGGCGCGATTACAACACCGCGGAGATTTCCGAACACACGCTGCGGGAAATCTACCTTCCACCGTTCTATGCGGCCATTCGCGAAGGCAGCGCTTCGCTGATGAGTTCCTTCAATACGCTCAACGGATTACCGGCGACCGCGAATCCGTTCACCTTGACGCAGATTCTGCGCAAAGAGTGGGGATTCCCCGGCCTGGTTGTAAGCGATTGGACCTCCGTCGGCGAACTGGTGGCCCATGGAATTGCGCGGGACAAAGCCGCTGCGGCTCAAAAGGCAATCGCCGCGGGCGTTGACATGGACATGGTGAGCGATTCCTACCATCCGCACCTGGCCGATCTGGTGAAGAGCGGCCAAGTTTCCCAGGCCCGGCTTGATGAGGCTGTGCGGGATGTACTTCGCGTGAAATTTGCATTGGGCTTGTTCGAAGATCCTTTCGCAGACGAATCGCGTGAAATCAAAGGGGCGCTTCCGACGGAACGTGTGGAGGCTGCACGGCTGTCGGCTGAGCGTTCTTTCGTCCTGCTGAAAAATTCCGTGGCGGGTTCCCGGCCGATTTTGCCGCTCACCAATGAATCCGGAACGATCGCGTTGATCGGGCCGTTCGTGGATGACGCAAGAAATATGCTCGGCCCGTGGGCCGGGCGCGGGCGCCCGGAAGATGTGGTGACTCTTAAAACTGCGCTGGAGCAAAGAGTCGGCGCCGATAAAATCCGGTTCGCAAAGGGTGGAGAACTGCAAACCGCCAGCGACACGGAAATTCAAAAAGCGATTGAGACGGCCAAACAAGCGGATGTAGTTCTCCTTGCCCTGGGCGAGGAAGCCGACACGCAATCGGGAGAGGCGGCTTCGCGCGCGTATCTCAACTTGCCCGGACGGCAAGAGGAATTGCTGGAAAAAGTTGCCGCCACAGGAAAACCCGTCGTGCTGTTGCTCTTCAGCGGACGTCCGCTGACGCTTCCCTGGGCGTTTGAACATGTGCCCGCGATCGTGGCCGCGTGGTTTCCGGGAATCCAAGCCGGCCCTGCCCTCGTGCGGGTTCTTTTCGGCGATGTTCCGCCAAGCGGAAAGCTGGTGGTCAGCTGGCCGAGAACGATCGGGCAGATCCCTGTTTATTACAACGCTCTCAACACCGGCCGGCCGCCGGGAAACACGGATCTGACGCATCCACCGCAAGACTCGCTGGAAAAGTATCTTTCACGTTACATCGATGAACAGAACAGTCCGCAATTCCCTTTCGGCTTTGGACTCTCCTACTCGTCGCTCGAGTATTCCCGGACGCATGTGGATTCGGTGAAGCTGAGCGCGTCGGATAACGCTATCCACGCAACCGCCAGCGCGAGTGTGAAGAATACGGGAAACCGCGCGGTGGATGAAATCGTCCAAGTGTATATCCGGCTGACGGGCACCAGCATGGAAGAACCGGTTCGCAAGCTCGTAGGATTTAAACGCATTTCCCTTGCTCCCGGAGAGAGCCAGACGGTAAGTTTCCCGCTTGGCGCGGAGGCTTTTTCCCTGTGGGACATGCAGAATAAACTGAGAGTGGAACCCAGCCACGTGCAATTCTGGATCAGCCCGGATTCTTCTCGCGGGCTGCCGGCGGAATTGGAAATCGTCGAATAGCGAGGTACTCCGCAGTGAAAATCCACGAACCAGGCCGGAGAGAGTGGCTGCGAGTGTGCGGGGCCTATCTTTCATTGGCGCCGTTTGCTTCCCTGTTGAGTTGTAACAGTGGCTCGCAGAGTTCCCAGAATTCCACGGGCACGCCATTCCAGGGGACCGACGCGCAGTTGCTGGACGATTTGCAGCGGGGGTCCTTTCAATTTTTCTGGAATGAAACCAATCCCGCCACCGGCCAGGTGAAGGACCGCGCTTTCCTGAACGGCAACGACACCCGAACGATGTCCAGCATTGCCGCGACCGGATTTGGCCTGACCGCACTTTGCATTGGTGATTCCCGCGGTTACGCCAAGACTTCGGACATCATCACGCGCGTTCGCAACACACTGCAATTCACTTACCAGCAGATGCCCAACGTTCACGGCTTCTACTATCACTTTGTGGACATGAACACCGGACAGCGCTGGGCTCAATGCGAACTTTCCTCGATCGACACTTCCCTGCTGCTTTGCGGCGTGCTGACAGCGCGACAATATTTTCAAGATGCGATGATTCAGGACCTGGCGACAAAGATTTACGCGCGGGTGGATTGGCCCTGGATGATGAACGGCGGCCCCACGTTTTCAATGGGCTGGATGCCGGAGTCCGGATTTCTTTCCGCCCGCTGGGAGCACTACTGCGAGCTGATGATGATCTATTTGCTGGGCATCGGTTCCACAACCAATCCGGTTTCGGCCGATAGCTGGAACGCGTGGACGCGCCCGACGATCACCTACCAGGGCCTGACGTACATTTCAGGCAACGATCCGCTCTTCACCCACCAGTATTCCCACGCCTGGTTCGATTTCCGGAATAAGAAAGATGCCTACACAAATTATTTCGATAATTCGATTACCGCGACCAAAGCCCACAAGCTGTTCTGCCTCTCGCTGAAATCGCAGTTCGGCGATTATTCCGACCACCTCTGGGGAATTTCGGCTTCGGACTACGTGAAGGGATATACAGCATGGGGCGGCCCGCCGCCGCAAGGGCCGATTGACGGCAGCATTGTTCCCAATGCAACCGGAGGCTCGCTGCCCTTCTTGTACACCGACTGTATGCGCGTGTTGCGCACCATCCGCGGCGCCTACGGAGCCAAAGCCTGGGGCAAATACAGTTACGTCGACGCCTTCAACCCGCTCACCGGTTGGTGCGACACCGACGTCCTCGGCATCGACCTCGGCATCACCATGGTTATGGCGGAAAACTATGGCACCGGCCTC
>Ga0210405_10001093_pt1 | contig 32648 bp, 24 predicted proteins | sample IncBWH11MmetaG_FD_155492 | JGI IMG/M metagenome (GOLD analysis project Ga0210405, IMG submission 155492) | Forest soil microbial communities from Barre Woods Harvard Forest LTER site, Petersham, Massachusetts, United States - Inc-BW-H-11-M | ecosystem: Environmental > Terrestrial > Soil >...
CGACTGCGGAAGCTGAGTCGGGCATTCTTATGAATGTCCATTCGATTCCTCCAAAGAAACCTAGTTGCTCGTCACAACCAGCTTCTCCGAGTCAAATCGAATGGACAACCTCTTGAAAGATCACAGGCACCCCGCTGCGTGAAATTGATTTGCGACTGAGAGAGAAAAGCTATCCCGTGTTATCAACCGAAAATTTGGGGAGATTATGATTTCAATTTCCAGAGCACCCGGCAGGGTACACTGTCAGGATGAATCAGATGATAGTTCTGAACCGCAGGGCGCGGGCTTAGCGTAGCCGGGCAACCCAACAATGCTCAAATTCGCGAAACTCAGTGGCCCCGGAGTGGGCGCCTCGGGATTCATGTTGATCGCATCCTTGTTTCTTTGGGCTGGAAACGTCTTCGCGCAATCGACCGAGAAGGAATCAGTCGCGGTCGTTGAGCTCGGAGGAGCTGCTGAGCGGAGTCTCACGGAGGGTAACTCGAGCTTCGGTCCCACGGTCGCGGTTGAGGTTACGCCGATTGAAAAGTGGCTGGAACTTGAGACGGGCGTTACGCCGCTGTTTAGACGCCACTCGACGGAATGGAGCACCGACCTTCTCTTCAAGAAACCTTGGACTCTTTCGCCCAAAGTGGAGTTCATGCTTGGTATTGGCCCAGAGTGGATTCACACAAATGCGTAGGGCAAGAAGATGAACTCGGCTGGCGTCGAAGTCGCGCCAGACTTCATGTTTTGGCCGTCAAAAAAACACAGATTCGGCTGGTATCTCGAACCGAGTTACGGCTATAAATTCGGACCGGGGCATGAACATTCGCTTGGCGTCAGCGGCGGCCTACTGATAGCGATCCCCTAAGTTGATGCCATCGTTCCTCACCCACTGGCCACTCTCTCCACCGCGGCGGGCGAAAACTGCATCCTGTCCTATCGGCCGAGAGTTAGTGGAATTTAAGATTTCGATTTCCGGGGCACCCGGCCGTGAACTTCTATTGTGCATTATTTTCTACGTCCTGTAAGTCTCCCGCTGGCACACTGAAGTTTCCGTGAATGCGACAGCGACATACAACCGATGTGTCAGAGGCTAAAGTTCTGATCCCTCCAGTGAAGCCAGTTTGCTCATCGTCTACTACCATGCCTTGCAGGGTGCACCCGGGCTGAGGGCACGGGTAATTCGCGGCCCCGCCGACATAAACCGTATATGTGCGCGACTGATTCTTGTGATCTGTCATAAGTGTTTCACCTGGTGTTTAACTTATCGCGAATCTCTGTCAGAAGTTTAATGGTCATTTCCTGTCGCTGCCGGTTCTTTCTATTTGCTCCCATCCACAAGAATCCGCCGATCAAGATTACCCAAAAATGCCACGTCGTTTCGTCAACCAACCCGGCTGCCAAAATCAGAACGCCGATAGCAAAACTCTTGATGTCGTGCTCATAGTTAACCCAAAAAGCATACCCAAGACCAACGATGGCGATGAGGGCGACCCACCGTTTGATGGTCGCGCTCTGATCCCACAAATCATCGAAGTCCTTTCGCCAACTCACTTTCACTCCAGTTCAAGAGACCAATACTCGACTATGTCTTTCCGGAACTCTCCGACTTTCCTTTCGCCGTTATAGACGATGAGTTTACCGTATTCTTCCTTGACCTCGGTGGCTTCAACCTTCTTCTCCTCATCTACGTGTTCAATCTTTACCTTAAAGAACGGCATCTTCATCCTCCGTCACTAGACGCAACCTAACCTCTACGTGAGGCAGAAGTCAACAAAGGAACTTGGCTACTAAGATTCCGAAGAAAAGACTGTGGGCGGGTGGAGCACCCTTGAAGCGCTAAGACGAATTTGGGTGCCGCACCCTTACCGTTTTCAAGGGTGCGGGTTTTGACTTTTCCTTTTCCGCACAAGGAACCGGTATGTTTAAGCGGGTGTGGAGGAAATGTGCGACCGGTTACTTGCCTTTTACATCTGGTTTGAAATAGGACGCCGGTGTGGTCCCCAGGGTTTTTCGGAACATGTTGATGAATGCGCTGGGCGTGCTGTAGCCGGATTCGAGGGCGGCGTGGGTGACCTTCGCGCCTTCCGCCAAAAGGCGCATCGCCTGCATCAGGCGCAGTTGCTGCCGCCACTTCCCAAAGGTCATGCCTACATTTTCCTGAAACAGTCTGTCGACGGTTCTCCTGCTGGCGCCCGCGGCTTTGCAGATTTGCGTGAGCGGGCGGCGGTCGCTTGGGTCGGCGAAGAGTATTTCGGCCACACGCAGCGCACGCGGTTCGATGGGAGTCGGAAGCTGCAGCGGAACAGCCTGGATAATGTCCAATTGGTCGAGGATCACGCGGGTCAAGTGACGCTGCCGCCGCACCGTGTTGCGCAGCACAGGGAACGTGCACGCGTGCAGGATCAGTTCCCGCAGCAAGGGCGGCACGTTTACCACGGAGCACGCCCGCGGAAGCGTCCGAGCGAAGCGCGGGCGGAGATACAGCGTCCGCATGGCGACCGTGCCGGACATGGTGATGGTGTGCGCGATGGACGCGGGGATCCACACGGCCCGGTGAGTGGGGACGATCCAGGCCCCGTGGCCGGTCCGCACGGTCATCACTCCCCGCGTGGCATAGACCAACTGGTCGCGATCGTGAAAATGCGACGGAATAACGTGTCCGGCGGGATAGTCGCGCGTGAGCGTAGTGATGGGAGAGCGGTTGTCGCCCCGCCGATCAAAAATCGCAGCATGTCGCTTTTGCAACATTCCTTGTCACAATAGCGAAAGTACGCAAAGCCAGCAAGTGCCAAACTGCATCCTTCGGAGAGCCTCAATCCAAGGGAGCAAACAACTATGAAACACCACAACCAAATTCGCGGTTCGCGCCGCTTCAGGCTGATCATTTCGCTCGTTGTCGCGGGTGGATGGTTTTTCCTGGCGTCCAATTCCGCGCTCGCCGCGCCGGATTCCGCGACGTGTTCCGCGAACCCCGAAAACCGGCAACTCGATTTCTGGCTCGGCGATTGGACCGTAACGTATCCGGGTATGTCTGGCAACTCCGCCAGCAAAGTCTCGCTCGATCTTGGCAAATGCCTCCTCGTTGAAAGCTGGGATGGAGCGAAGGGCCACACCGGCAAAAACATGTTCGCCTATAGTGCCGACGATCTGAGTTGGCACGGCATGTTCGCCGACAACGAAGGACGCGTGCACATCTTCGAAGGCAAGGTTTCCAAGGGATCGGCCCAGTTCACCGGCCCCAGCCGTGGTCCCGACGGGCAAAAAGTCCTGAATCGAATCAAAGTCGTCCGCGCGGATGCGAATAACGTCGAGCAGTCCTGGGAAAAATCAACTGACAACGGCGCCACCTGGACAACAGTCTTTCACGGCCACTATTCTCGCAAGAGCCTCTGAGATACCCACGTCTCAAACAAAAAAAACGATAGCCTCGATTCCAGATTTTGATGCGCGACCGAACGCCCCAGAGAAAGAAGTTGAATGGCACGCCCTCCGAACTTCGTTTTTCCATAAGTCCGTTACGGAATCTCATATACACCGCTTCTACGTGCCTTTGACTTAACCTTACTTCTAATTAATTCGTTCAAATTCAATGGATTACGAATGCTTCCAAATTGGGAAACTGGCCATTGAATTGCCATCGTGTTTTTGGGTTATGGGTAGTGGTCCCGTTTCTCTTCCTGGTCCGGTCAGCCTTCAACGAAGGCTTTCTGCGAGTAAGAGCGGTCTGAGCCAAAAAACCACAGGTTCCGCGCGCTTCAGATCGCGAAAAAATACAGGGGGATAATCGATGCAAAGATCGCAGGGTACCGCTCTATCCACACGCTCAGCGTTTCAGGTCCTATTACTCACCATTCTCATGCTCGGCATGGTGTGGACAGCGAACGCTCAGTCCACAGCGACGTTGCAGGGAACAGTCACCGACCCGGCGGGGGCCTCGGTTCCGAACGCAAGGATCCTGGCGACCAATGAAGCGACCGGCGTGCAATCGGAAACCGTCAGCGACTCCGCGGGCGCGTATCTTTTCCCGTCCCTCTCCATCGGAAACTACAAAGTGGAAATAACGGCATCCGGTTTTCAGAAAACGGTGCTGACCGGGCTGAAACTCGATGTGGCCAGCACGGTAACGAAAAACGTGGCGCTTGTACTGGGGCAAAGTTCGCAAACCGTGGAAGTCGTCGCCGTGGAACCCTTGGTGAACACCACCAGTAACGAGATCGGCCAGGTAATCAACGACAAGACCGTGCAGCAGATTCCTCTGAACGGCCGGCACTTCACCGATTTGAGCTTGCTCACCCCCGGCACGGTCACGCCGCCTGCGAACGGTTTCCTCTCCGCTCCCTTGCGCGGGCAGGGTTCGTTCGGAATCAACACCGCGGGACAGCGCGAAGACACCACCAACTGGCTGGTAAACGGCGTCAACCTCAATGACAACGCGCAGAACCAGATCACCTTCCAGCCTCCCATTGATACGCTGGCCGAATACAAAATCGACAATTCATCGTTTCCGGCGCAATACGGCAGGAATTCCGGCGCGATCGTGAACCTCGCAACCCGCTCGGGAACCAACGAATACCACGGGGAGTTGTTCGAGTTCTTCCGCAACAACGACCTGGACGCCCGGAACTTCTTCAACGTCGGGACGAGTAGCAAGGGAGCATTCCTGCCCGAAGCGCCGTTCAAGCGCAACGATTTCGGCGTGGACTTTGGCGGCCCCATCCTGAAGAACAAACTCTTTGTCTTCCTGGCGTATGAAGGCCTGCGCCAGCACCAGAGCTTGAGCGTCTCCACGCCGGTGCCAAGCGCGGATCAAAGGGCAACAGTCACCGCGCCCGCGATCAAGAGTCTGCTCACACTTATTCCGTCGGCAAACTTGGTCGGAACCGGAGTAGCGACGGATCCCAACACTTTCAATTTGTTCAGCGGCGGCGTGCTGGCCAACGTATCGCTCAATCAGGGTTCGGCCGACATCGACTATGAAATGAGCACCAAGGACAGTTTCCACGGTTACTACGTGACCCAGAAGGATTTGCGCCAAGAGCCCACGGCCAGCAACGGGGCCATCAATATAAATCTCCCCGGGTTTGGCGACACGCGCGACGGCTTCCGGCAATTGATGACCTTCAGCGAAGATCACGTCTTTTCCCCAACCATCACCAATACAGTTCGGTTGGGCTACAATCGCATTCACCTGATTTTCACTCCGAACGGCTTGCTGGACCCCGCGGCCTTCAACATCACAATGCCCGCGGGTGCGCCGGTTGCTTCTGGTTTGCCGTTCATCAACGTCGCCAGCACCATCGGATTCGGCGGGCCCATTGCCGAACCGCAAGGCCGCGGCGACACCACGGTTGTGTTGAACGACGGGCTTAGCTGGTTGAAAGGCCGCCACACCTTTATGTTCGGCGGCGAAATTCGGCGCGCGTACAACAATAACATCGCGCTCAATATCGGCAGCCTCACCTACGCTTCGCTCAACAATTTCCTGCTCGACCAGGCCAACGCGTTTACGGTCCAACTCGGTTCCGGAAACAACAAACTCCTGCAGCCTTCCTATGACGTTTTCGCGCAGGACAGCTTCAAGTGGAAGTCCAACCTGACCATTAACGTTGGCTTGCGCTACGCCTGGAATGCCACGCCTTCGGAAGCCAGGGGACGGTTCACCAACTTCGATCCGCTCACCGGCAACCTGGTCACCACCGGGCAGCCCTATCAGCAAAGCAACCTGAACTTCCAGCCGCGCGTTGGGTTTGCCTGGGATCCGTTTAAGGACGGAAGGACTTCCGTTCGCGGCGGCTACGCCATCCTGACCCAGGCGCCGACCACGAATATCGTGTCGGGTCTCAGCGGCAACCCGCCGTTTGCGGTGCCCATCTCCGCCAGTTCGGCCACAAACTCCATTACCGCGGAAAATCCCAGCGCGGCGGTGGTTGGCACGAGCCTGGGCCCCGCAGCCATCAATCCCGGATTCAGCAACTCCTATGCGCAGGACTGGAATCTTTCTGTGCAGCGGCAGTTTAGGGCGGACCTCGGCCTCGAGGTGGCCTACATCGGCGTAAAGGGCACCCACCTTCAGCTTAACCAGAACATCAACCAGCCGTTTGTCACCAACGGTTTCTATGGCTCTGCGCGGCCTTTCCTAGCGTTGCCGGCCACCAGCCCGATTATTCCGGCACAGTGCGCGGCGCCCAATCCGAATTGCCCCTATGGAAACATCAACCAGATCAACAGCGGCGGCAACTCCAATTACAACGCCCTGTGGGTTACGTTGAACAAGCACGTCGCTCACGGCCTGCAATTTCTGGCCACCTACACCTACTCCAAGTCGCTGGACTACAATTCGCTTTCCGGTGGCGAGACCTACATCATTCAGAATGCATACAACCCTCGCGGCGATTACGGAAATTCCGAGTTCGACGTTCGCAACCGCGTAGCGGTCAGCGGCTTTTACCAGCTTCCGTTCAAGGGCAACCGGCTCGTGACTGGATGGCAGTTCGGCGTCATCTTCCAGGCGCAGTCCGGCAATCCGGTGAACCCCACACTCGCCATCGGCCCTGGGCCGGGCATCTCGCTTACCGTGCGGCCGGACCTGCTCTCTCCGATTGGAACGACGAATAACCCATCGAACTGGTTCACGAATGCGATTCTGTGTGAACCGTTCAACGGCACGCCCACTGGCGCGGCGCCGGCAATTCCGGCTTGCGGAACAACACCGTTCGCGACGCTCGCGGTGCCATGCACGTTCAGCAGTACCCCAACCACGCCTGGCGGAAAAACCTATCCGATCGTGCCGGGGAGTTGCCATCCCGGGACTCTCGGGCGCAACGCCATCCCCGGACCGGACTTCGTGAACACCGATTTCTCGATCACCAAGGACACCAGGATCACCGAACGCCTGAACCTGCAGTTCAGAACCGAAATGTTCGACATCTTCAACCATCCGAACTTCGGCAACCCCGTCCTGACCGCCACAAGCGGATCATTCGGCACAATCACCTCGACGCGATTCCCGACGGGCGACTTCGGCTCTTCGCGGCAAGTCCAGTTCGCGCTGCTCTTACAGTTCTAAGCGGCGAATTCAACCAATCCGACGAGGGCAGGCTCATCACCTGCCCTCGCTTTTTTAACAGGAGACGGCCTGTGGCAGCAGCGGCGAGGTGAGGTGGCGATTCTTGGCAGGACGAGAGTAGCAAGAATTTCTAGTTATTCCGGTGATAACTGACCTCCGGTAAACTACCAGTTTCAGCTAGCCTCGAATGTCTTGCAAAAGCGTTTACCCGCGCGTACACTTTTGCCCGAAGAAGATTTTCCGTGGGGTTGTTCAGATTCTAGCGTGCGGTGAATTGGGGCTCCGCATCTAATAGCTGTTATCTCAGTCGCTCCAACTCTCCCCACCTTCTTCTGGACCTGTATCAAGAACCCGCGGCTATCGCCCACGGCCGAGGCTCTTTCCCCGGAGAGCGTCTGTACGAGGGTCCAACTGTGCCTTCCCACACTAATTTTGACTCCGTGCACTGGCGTTGGTCGATTGATCGCCGGGGCCGGATCACCGACAGCAATTCCGCCGTCGAATTATTGCTCGGCTTCCGCCCCGAAGAGATCATTGGCGGTCATGGCCGCCACCTGGTGCACCCCGATGACTGGAAACTGCTCGAACAACGGCTGAGCGAGGTTTCCGGCGATCCGGAGGCCGATTGCGTCGTTCTGCGTATAAAGCACAAGAACGGTGGCTACCGTTTTATCGAAAGCAAGGGAACGGCCCTGCTGGATCCCACAGGCGACACCATCGGATTCCACGCAAATTGCCGCGACGTCACCGCGCAAGGCGATATTGAAGAACAATTGGAGAAACAGACGGCTTGCCTCGACGAGCTGTTTGAGCAGGCGCCGGAGGCGATGGCGCTGCTGAATACTCAGGATGAGGTGATCCAGGTCAACAAGGAATTCACCAGGCTTTTCGGATATTCTCAGGCGGAATCTTTTCAGAAGCCAATCAATGGCCTGATTGTTCCCGCGAACCTGAGACCAGAAGCAGAACTGTTGAAAAAGGAGCTCATTGATGGCCGGCGGGTGGAAGGGGAGCTCGTCCGTCAAAGAAAAGACGGAACTCTTGTAAATGTTTCTCTGCTGGCCGTGCCCGTCACCACATCCAGCGGCCTGATTGGCGAGTATGCGATCTATCGGGACATCAGTATGCGCAAGCGGGCCGAGCAAGCGCTATTGGAAAGCGAAGCTCGCCTCCGCGCCATCCTCGACAACAGTCCCAATCTCATTTTCCTGAAGGATATTTCCGGCCGCTACCTGCTCGTCAATAAGATATTTGAGCAGGGCCTGAAATTAAGCGAACGGGATATCCAGGGCAAGCTGGATGAAGAGATTTTCCCGGCCGGGCAGGCGGCGGCGTTTCGTGCCAACGACCTGCAAGTGATTGAATCGGGCGTGCCCGTGGAATTCGAAGAAGTGGCCATGCACGAAGATGGCCCGCACACCGCCATCGTCCATAAATTCCCGTTGAAAGACTGGAGCGGAAACGTTTACGCGATAGGCGGGATAGCCACCGACATCACCGTCCGCAAGCAGACGGAAGAAGAACTGCTTAGAAGTGAAGCCTACCTCGCGGAAGGGCAGAGGTTGAGCCGCACGGGGAGTTGGAGCTGGAACATGCTCACGGGCGAAGTATGCTGGTCGCGCGAAACCTACCGTATCTTCGGCGTCGACTCGACCCACACCAAACCCACCCTCGAACTTTTTTCCCATTTCCTGCATCCCGAGGACCGCGCCACTATCCAGGCGGTGGAGGACGCGCTTCGTGAGCAAGACAGTATCGAGTACGACTACCGGGTCGTCCTCGGAGACGGCTCCATGAAATATATCCATGCCGCCACCCGCAGCGTCAGGAATGAGGCGGGCGAGATGGTCGAGCTTGTGGGCACGGCCATGGACGTAACCGAGCACAATCGGGCGAAAAACGAACTGCAACGGGCCTTCGACGAAATCAAGGCGCTGAAGGATCAGCTGTACAACGAAAATCTGGCGCTTAAGTATCAAGTCGATCGCGCCTGCATCGGCGACGAAATCATTGGAGACTCTCCCTCCCTGCGCCGGGTGCTGGACAGCGCCTCCAAAGTTGCGCCTACGGATTCTACCGTGCTCATCCTGGGCGAAACTGGCACCGGGAAAGAATTGATTGCCCGGGCCATTCACAAAGGTTCGCAGCGGGCCGCCGGCCCATTCATCAGCGTGAACTGCGCCGCTCTCCCTCAATCCTTGATTGCCACCGAGCTTTTTGGACACGAGAAGGGTTCCTTCACGGGTGCGCTGCAGCGCCGCCAGGGACGTTTTGAACTGGCCGAAGGCGGCACAATTTTTCTGGACGAAATCGGCGAGCTTCCCGCGGAGACCCAAATCGCGCTCCTTCGGGTAATCCAGGAACGCGAATTCAACCGGGTTGGCGGCACGCAATCCATCCCCGCTAACGTCCGCGTGATCGCCGCCACGAATCGGGATCTGCCTAGCGCCATTGCCAGTGGCACTTTTCGCTCCGATCTCTTTTACCGGCTGAACGTGTTTCCCATCGAGGCGCCGCCGCTGAGAGAGAGGGTGGGCGACATTCAACTGCTGGTCCGCCATTTTGCGGAACTCTACGCGAACAAACTTGGGAAGCGAATTCTGGGTATTGAGCGCAAGACCCTGGATCTGCTCTCGTCCTATCCCTGGCCGGGTAACATCCGGGAATTGCAGAATGTGATCGAGAGATCCGTGATTTTATGCGAATCCCAGATGCTTTCGGTGGACGAGAGATGGTTCGGTGCGCTGCAGCGCGAGACCGAGCAAATATCCGCCTCGCTTCCGGACCAGCTCGAACAGCACGAAAGGCGCTTGATCGAGTTGGAACTGGAGCGAAGCCGGGGCCAAGTGGCGGGCCAGCAGGGTGCAGCCGCGAAACTTGGAATTCCCGTCTCAACTCTGGAATCCCGAATCAAAACCCTGAAAATCAATAAAACCCGTTTCAGGCCGAGCTGATAGTTCCGCTGCCACATGCGGAAATCCCATCAGCAACCCTGAACGCATTCCGCCAAAGCCGGAAGCGAGTATCGGCTCGCGAACATTGCGCGCAAATTTGCGCGAACGCGACTCCCGATTTGTTGTGGTGTCGAAATGTTGGAACGTTTTGCGAGTTCTCGTAATCGGTACGTGCGATCCGCTGCATAAGGCGCGTATTTTCATTCACCCAAAAGTGGAACTGCCATTGCTTGTGAAGCGCCCGAGGTCATGGAGGGTGTTTGTTCGCGCCAAGCTCGCTCCGCATTTCTTAGCACTTGTTTTCCCGGGGATTGCATCCAATTGCAGCAACAGTGCCGGCCTCGCCCGTAGCAGCGCACTAGCACTAAATTGAGGCAGCCCCGAATGCAAGGAGTCGTGCGGCCGTCCGCAACGCCCCCGTGTCAGGTTCCTCCGGATACCGGGTCACGAAAGGGGTTACTTCATGAGAGAAAGACGTTTGCTCGCGATCGTAGTGCTTTGCTGTGCCGTACTGGCTGTGATTCTGCTGACCGCTCAAGTCTCCTCCGCCCAAAACGGGGGCTTTGGCTTGAAAAAGGGGGACCACGACACCCCGCCGCCCCCCTACAATCCGTATCCGCCCGGCATTCTCCCGCCCGACCTGAATTCGGAAATTGCCAGGGTCCTGCGTGAAGTCGACTTTATCGAGGGCGAGGCACTGGCGCAGTTGCGCGCATTGCCGCCGCCGACGCTGACAAATCAACCCCCATTGCTGGCCCACACCGGGCAAAGATTAAACGTCTTGGTGGGCAAGGCCCTGAATTTCGACAGGAATATTTCGCCTTTCCATGATAGGGCTTGCGGTTTCTGCCATATGCCGTACGCAGGCTTCAGCGGATCGATCCCATCCGTCAATCTGACCATGGTCGCGTATCCCGGGTCATATAACTATCGAGCCGGCAAGCGGACCGCCCAGCGTTACCCCTATGCACCGAGTTTCCCAGTTCTCAATTACAACGCGACCCAGCAAGCCTTTTTTGGCGGCAACTTCTGGGATTCGCGAGCCACGGGCTATCTGATCGGCAGTCCCGATGCCAACCAGGCTCAGGGCCCTCCGGTCGATACACAGGAACATGCGTTGCCGGATACGGCTTGCATCGCGTACCGGCTTCAGAGCGCCGTCTATAAATCTTTCTTTATCGAACTGTGGGGCGATGACTTGGATGCCATCAAGTTCCCGCACAATACCGAAGAGATCTGCGAAGTCCCCGGTGGTGCCAGCATATTCGGGACGGACACCATGCCGATCAAGCTGTCTTCCACGGACCGCGCCATAGCCAACCACGTCTACGACCACTGGGGCCTGTCACTGGATCAATACGAAACCTCACCGGACGTCAGCGCCTTTTCGTCGAAGTTTGACGCCTGGCTGTTTAGCCCAACCTCATATCCGCTGACTGCGGATGAACTGGCCGGTTACAACCTGTTCCGTGGCAAAGGCAACTGCAACTCCTGCCATCTTGATGGCAGGTCCACTGCGCCAACGCCCGCACCACCCGATGGCACTGATCCCACTGCTATGGACACCGGCGTCGCAGCATCCACCACCCCGTTGTTCACCTGCTTCGGCTCGTCCAATCTGGGCCTGCCTCTCAATCCGAGAGATGCTTTCTACTATCAGACCACGCCGGATTTCTTCGGCTTCACCGCAAATCCTTATGGCTTCGGCTACCGGGACTTGGGTCTAGGAACCTTCCTGCGCAGCGGGTTCGGCTCTTGGGCAAGCCCCAATGACGATTGGACACAATTCGCTCCACTCCAGGATGGACGAATGCAGACGCTCACCGCCCGCAACGTCGCCATGGTGCCGCCGCAGTGTCCTACCACCGAGGCTCCCGGGCCGTATTTCCAGAAGGAGTTCTTCCACAACGGCTACATCAAGAGCCTGAAGCAACTCGTCCACTTCTATAACACCAGGGACGTTTATCCCAATCCCACTATCACTTCCGGCCACTGTCCGGCGGGCACCACGGAAAAGGTGAACTGCTGGCCGATGCCCGAAGTGAAGAATAATGAGGACATGACGGTTGGTATGCTCGGCTTGACCGATACCGAGGAAAACCAGATCGTGGCGTTCCTCCAGGCGCTCACCGACGGTTACTTGACACCGTACCCGGACATCAACACGTATACAGGCGTGTGCATGACCGGCGGCACCGCGGCTACCCAAGGGAATGGTTTCCTGATTCCCACGCCGCCACTGCCCCCATGTGCGACGGTGATCTGCGGCGTCGCGCCGCTCCCCACAATGCCGATTCCGTAATGGCATTGCGAACCGTCAAACCACATGCCTGATGCCTCTCTCCCTCGGCTGGTCCCTTCGCGACTGCGCGGTCGAATGGGACCAGCCGGAGAGAGACATAGCGGAATCCAGTCCGCTGTGTTTCTCCCCAGCCGGACTTATCGCTGTTCTGAAATTTGCTCGCAAATCAATTCTCATCGAGGTGTCCAAATGAAGAGAGCGATCTTGCTTTTGGTAATGTTCATTTTCAGCGGCCTTTGGTTTGCAACGTCCCCCGCCGCCGGGCAGTTCGTCCCTGCGTCAAAAAAAGCGGACCGCATGGAAGTGAGGCAGGGGCCGGAGATCGAGTTGAACCACGAACATCTGACCATCATTCGGTGGACCAGCAACAATCCCGGCGGTTCGCCCGAGCACTATGCCGTGGTGCACTACGGCACGGATCCCAAGAAACTGGACATGAAAGCCAAGTCACACATTCGGCTGAACCCAAGCCACGACTACACCGTTTTCCGCTGCCGCCTGGATGACCTGCCGCCGAAGACCACGTTTTACTACACCGTTGATTCCGAGGACCCATCCGGCGCCAGCGATGGCGTCAAGAGTTCAGTCAACTCCTTTACTACACCATAGCCAGAGCCGCGGTTTGCCGGCATTCCCTGAAATCCAATTCGGGCGGAACTCCTCTGTCCGCTCGTTTGCCGGAACCTCCGCCAAAATTTTGCACCAAGTTTTGATATCAGGTCTTTACCCGAGGTCTGCGAATTCCCATTCCGATCGCGTGCCGAAATCTTGGAACGGTTGCGAGTTTTCGTAATTGAACGAGGTTTTCAGCGGCATAAGCCGTGCATTTTCATTCCAGAGAAAGTGGACCGAGGTCTGCTCGAAATGCCGCCGAGGTAATGGGGGATGTTCGAGGATTAGGCACATGACCACTTGCGCTTGGATTGGTTTGTTCGGGGATTGATTTGATTTGCAAGAACCGTTCGCGGCTCGCCCGAAGACGTGAACAAGGATTTGCAACCCCGAATGCAGGGAATATTGTGCCTATCGATAGCGCCCCCCATCCAGGTTCCTCCGGACACCAGATCACGAAAGAGGCTAGTTCATGAAAAAAAGACGACTGATAGAGCTAGTGATACTCTGCTTTGCGGTTACGGCCATGATTCTGCTCTCCACTCAACTCTCCTCCGCCCAAAACGGAAACAACGGAAAAAAGAAAGGTGATCGCGACACTCCGCCTCCTGTTTACAACCCATACCCGTCGGGAATTCTTCCGGCCGATTTGGATTCAGAAATAGCCAGGGTTCTGCGGGAGATCGATGTCATCGAAGCTAGAGCCATTGTAAGGTGGCACTCCTTACCGACGCCGACACGATTCGGTCAGCGCCCAGGACCGAATGCGCCCGTTCTTCAGGGCACCGGAACGGAGTCAATCGAAACGCTCGGCGAGCTTATGCTTTTCGACAAAAACATGTCGCCCGGCAGAAATGAAGCTTGCACGTCTTGCCACATGCCGTATGCCGGCTGGGGCGGACCGATCCCGTCCGTGAACCTGACGATGATCGCCTATCCCGGAACCGCTCACTATCGCGCCGGAAAGCGTACGCCTCAGCGACACACGTATGCACCGTTCTTCCCTGTGCTGCAATACAACGCAGAACAGCAACTGTTCTTTGGCGGAAATTTCTGGGATTCACGCGCCACCGGATACAGGCTACGGAATCCCGACGCCGAACAGGCGCAGGGTCCTCCCGTGGATACTCAGGAAATGGGCTTCCCGGACACTGCTTGCGTCGCGTTTCGGCTTTCGCAGGCTGTATACCGTCCTCTCTTCGAACTGATGTGGGGCACAGACTCGCTCGATATCAAGTTCCCACAGAACACGGAGGAGATCTGCGAAACGCCAGGCGGGGCTGCGGTCTTCGGCGGAGACCCCGAACCGATCAAGCTGAAACCGGAAGAACGCACAGAGGCAAATACGGTATATGACCATTGGGGGGCGTCAATTGACGCCTATGAACAGTCCGTGCAGGTCAGCAATTTCACGTCGAAATTCGATGCGATGCTGAAAAACAACTATACCTTCACTGCAGACGAGCTGGCCGGCTACAACCTGTTCAAAGGCAAAGGCAATTGCAACTCGTGCCACGTCGACGGAAGAGGGACGACCCTCAACCCAGGTCAGGTGGACACCAGCACAACCGCGACGGCGAACCCTCCTCTGTTCACCTGTTTCGGATCGGCCAACGAAGGTCTGCCTCTGAATCCCAGGAATGCTTTCTACTATCAGACCACACCGGATTCCTTTGGGTTCATTGCGAATCCTTATGGTTTTGGCTACAGAGATTTGGGAATGGGTACTTTCCTTCGAAGTGGTTTCGGCTCCGGCCCCAATCCAAACCGGAACTGGACACAATTTGCACCAATGGTTGACGGCCAATTCCAGGTGGCCACGGTTCGCAATGTGGCGGCGACACCGTCGCAGTGTCCCACCACCGAGGCCGGCACGGGTCAGCCTTACTTCCAGAAGGCGTTCTTCCACAACGGCTACATCAAAAGTCTGAAACAACTCGTGCACTTCTATAACACTAGGGACGTTTTTCCTTTTCCCACTATAACTTCCGGGCACTGCCCACCCGGAACGATTGAGAAAGTGACCTGCTGGCCGATGAAAGAGGTCACCAACAATTTCGACATGACCACGGGGATGCTCGGCTTGACGGATACGGAGGAAAACCAGATCGTCACGTTCCTCATGACGTTAACGGACGGCTTCACGAGCCCTTACCCCAATAGCGATACATTTACCGGTAGTTGCATGACGTGCGATCCCGCGACTGATCCCAATTGTTCGCCTTCGAGACAAGGCAACGGCGAACTTATCCCGACTCCGCCACTGCCGCCCTGCGCATCGGCCATCTGCGGCGTTGCGCCTCTTCCGAGCCCGCCGATTCCGTAAGGCAAGACGCTAAACACTAAACGGCGAAAGCTCAATAACCCTGTGAAATATTTAGGCTCTGGTGCCTCGCAAATTGTCGAGGCCACCAGAGCCCGTTCGAACATAAGTAAAGAGCACTATATGAAGCACCGTCTCTATATCGCAATCGCATGCGCAGTCGCCTGCGCGACATGTTTGGAGAACAGCCAGGCACAGGAGGTTCCTGCCGGCGCGAATGCCCCGCCAATTCCGATCACTTCGCATGATCGCGTCTATCACGCGGATCAGATATCCAACACAATTTCCGTCTATGACCCGTCAAACAACACTTTGCTCGGTGTGATCCCGCTCGGCGACCAGCCCCAGTCCTCTGGGCACCCACCCTGGGTCAACGGGCAAATGACTCCGGCCAATCTAAGCCCCCTTTACTATGGCCAGCTGCTGGTGCATGGCATGGGATTCTCGTTCGATCACAAAACTATCGATGTAGTCTCAATCGCCTCCAACTCAGTGACGTTCATTGACACCGCTACGAATGCCATCAAGCACATCACATATGTAGGCAGATCTCCACACGAAGCCTTTCATACGCCGGACGACAGGGAAGTGTGGGTCTCAGTGAGAGGAGAGAACTACATTCAGGTTATCGATGGCGGGACGTATGAAAACAAGGATCGGATATATGTCGGCGACGGGCCGGGAATGACAATTTTCCGGCCGGACGGTAAATATGGTTATGTCTGTTCCAGCTTTATTCCTGAGACAAAGGTCGTTGACGTCAAAAGTCACGAGATCGTCGCCACCGTTTCTCAGGCATCCCCCTTCTGTCCCAATATTGCCGCCACACCTGACGGCCGTCAGGTGTGGTTTACGTTGAAAGATATTGGCAAAACCGAAGTCTTCGACGCGCGGCCTCCCTTCCACGTTTTGGCAACCCTCAACACCGGTCCGATTACCAATCACGTCAATATTGTGCGAAACACGCGCGGGCAGTTCGCCTATATCACCGTGGGCGGAGAAAATCTCGTAAAGGTATACACCACAACGGACACTCCGCAACTCGTCGCAACCATACCGACGGGTGAGCTGCCGCATGGCTTATGGCCGTCGGGCGATGGAACTCGGATCTATATCTGTCTGGAGAATGGTACGGGGCTGCAGGCGATCGATACCCTAAGCAATCAGGTCGTCGCAACTCTCCCGGGCGGACAGGCTTGTCAGGCTTTGGTTTATGTGCCCCGGGCAGTGCCGACGGGAAACGGACTTTCCAACCTGGTGTCTCTGGATTCATTTGGGCAGGCGGTCCATCTGTACATGGGCCCTCCAGGAAGTTCCGCCGCCTCGGCTCCGACCACGGTGACGCTGAATTATCAGGGTCCCCTTGATCTGCTCGAGGCTGCGGTCACGGGCCTTCAACCCAACACAAGCTATACCTTGGGGTATGTGCCGGATCTTGCGGCTCCAGGCCAGGACTTTCAAGCGTTGAGCATGTTCATGACGAATGCGGCTGGGGCACAGATCGTGGAGTCGATTGGCCCGCTCAGGCAGGTGGTGGCCGGAACACCCCAGCCGGGGGATCAACGTTACCTCCTGATTGTGCCTACTGGTCAAACGCAGCCGGTACAGGTGCAACTGCAATCGCAATAACCACTGCCCTACACAAAGCGCAGCAAGCGGAGAAGCGAGGCCCTGCAATTCGCTTCTCCACTTTGTTCGCAGACACCGCGAGAGCGCATGAGAGCCCTTGCGTCATTCACCGCAACAATTCTCTGGGAAGGGACAGGAGTCAAATGAGCATCACAACTAGTTTGTGGGGGAAGCGCCTTTGGATTGCCGGCCTGATGGCAGCATTTTCGATCGCGGCTCTCGCTCAGACGGAACCTCGGGCGGCGAGTTTTATGCGAGCCATGAAAGAGAGTATGGAGCGGATGGACAATGGCATGAAGTCGGCTCCGATGAATGGCGACATTGACCACGATTTCTGCACGATGATGATTCCTCATCATCAGGGTGCGATTGATATGGCCAAGGCCGAGCTGCTCTATGGCAAAAATCCTGTGATGCGGAGACTCGCGGAGGAGATCGTCGTGGACCAGCAGTCAGAGATCCAGGCCATGCAACTCTGGCTCAGCAAACAGCCCACTGCGACGCAAGAGGGGCGGCGACCTTCTACTACAAGGTTGGGTCGGTGGACTCCAACGGCAAGAGCGATGGGGTCACCAGCACGCTAAGCAGCTTCACGACACACTAACGGCTCACTATTACGAATTGTTGTACATCATTTTCCGCACGGCAGGTTTTGCAACCCGACTTTGGGGCAATGGCCGGTCGTTTGCCTGGGCCTGCACATGCGACCAGTAGGCTTCGCTTTCCCCGTGGAGTACGCTTTTTGCAGCTGGGGCCGTGTCCCCAATTCGGGAAAAGCGAGGTCGCCGTGTACTGCGAGCATTGCGGTCTGAGAATTCTTCCAGAACGTCCGGTATGCACGCGCTGCGGGAAGTCGCCGACCTATGAGTGGATCCAGTTGACGAGCCTGCTGGTGATCCTTTTGGCAGTGATCGGGAATGAGGTCACTGGCTGGCTATTACTCCCGAAAGTGGCTGCAACGCATCCCTCAAGCCACTTTTTCCACACCTGGCTGTGGCTCGACCGCGAGACCAGTATCTATGGTTGGATGCCTTTGGCGGCGGGCTTGTTGATGTGGGAATTTTATGTGTGGCGCCAGGTTCGCAAGGCCAAACCGGTCACCAAGATTCGCAGTTGGGTCAGCCGCAAGATTTTGACGTTTGTTTTGGCTGCGGGATTCGCGCCGATTCTCCCATGGTGGATTCCGGCCGGGCAGCCTTCGGAGAAGACGATGGCCACGCTGTCGCAGTATCCCGGATTGCCCTGCGCTATATCTTGGGGCGCGATCCTGATCGTGGCAACGGTTCTGTGCTGCAAAGCGGAAACCCGGAATTTGCTGCTAGGCAATGGCAAGACGCTCTCGCTGGTCAGCCTGGGTGCTCTGGCGGCCTTCATGGCCCTGACTCTCGTGGGCTGGGCGCTGACGTAGGCGACCCTTTTGAGTGCGAGAGCAAAGCTCTCGCTTTTACGGTTTAAACCGTCATCTCCCAACTTCGATTGGTCTCAAGGCTTACCGCGCAAAGCGCCACCGTCGCTCTCGCGCTCCAAAACGGGAAATCATTCGAATGCCTGTGGAAATCATTTCGAATGTTTTCTCTCTAAGTGTTGCAATCGCAGCGCTTACAAATTTCGGGTAGTTCCGGTATTAAGTAAATAATTACCTTCAAGTATTACTTTAAATGTCGGCGCGCCGACATTTTTGCCTGTTCCTCCCTCTGCCCGCTGTCCCACGACCCGCTTTACACGGTGGCAGGGATACTTCTATCCTTCAAGTATGAGCGACCAACGCATTGGATTTGCCACGGTGGAAGAGGCGGTGGAGGAGATTCGCCAGGGCCGGATGATCGTCCTGGTGGACGACGAAGACCGCGAAAACGAAGGCGACCTGACGCTGGCCGCGGAAAAGATTACCCCGGAAGCGATCAACTTCATGGCGAAATTCGGCCGCGGTCTGATCTGCCTGGCGTTGACGGAACAGCGCTGCGATGAGTTGAACCTGCCGCTAATGTCGCCGATCAATACTTCCGTGCACGGCACGGCGTTCTGCGAAGCCATCGACGCGAAGGTGGGCGTCACCACCGGCATCAGCGCTTCCGACCGCGCGATTACGATTTTGACGGCGATCGATCCGAAGACGCGGCCACAGGACCTGGCGCGGCCCGGCCACATGTTTCCGCTGCGGGCGCGCAATGGCGGCGTGCTGGTGCGCGCGGGGCAGACGGAAGCCAGCGTGGACCTGGCGCGAATTGCGGGCCTCAATCCCTCCGGCGTGATCTGCGAAATCATGAATGAAGACGGCACGATGTCTCGCGTGCCGCAGTTGTTGGAATTTTGCCGCGAGCATGGCCTGAAGATGCTGACGGTCGCGGATTTGATTCGCTACCGCATGCAGCACGAGCGCTATGTGCGGCGCGTGGCGGAGGCGGTCCTGCCGACGCGCTTTGGCGAGTTCAAGATGATTGCGTACTCCAGCGACGTGGACCACGACCAGCATGTGGCACTGGTTCGCGGCAACCTGCTGGAAGGAACAACCCCGCCGTTGGTGCGCGTGCATTCGCACTGTTTGACCGGGGACGTCTTTGGCTCGACGGCTTGCGACTGCACGGACCTGGTGGCGAAATCGCTGGAAAAGATCGCGCAGGAAGGCCGCGGCGTATTTTTGTACCTGCACCACACGGGACGCGGATTCACGATTGAAAATTCAGAGACGCCGGGGCAGTTGCCGCAGATTCATTTTCATTCACGCGGCCAACTGGATCGCGAACCCGCGCGCCAGCGCATGGTCCAGCACGAAAGCGGCATCGGCGCGCAGATTTTGATCGATTTAGGGCTAAAGGATATTCGAGTAGTGACGAATCATCCGAAAAAGGTCGTTGCGCTCGAAGGCTACGGCATCCGCATCGCGGATCAAGTCCCGCTGAACATCTCAACAGGGAAGCCCACGCATCAGCGGTTGTAAATTCAAGAAAACAAACTGTAGCTCAGGCCTTCAGGCCTGAGGGTTTTCATTAATGGCGGCATTATTGCCACAGCTATGAAAACCCTCGCCCCTGAAGGGGCGAGCTACAGGCAATGCACCAATTACGCCTATGGCTCTTCGTCTTCGCTTGCCGTGGGTGCGGGCGGGCTCGATTGCTTAGCGGAGGATTTTGTGGGCGGGGGTTTGGCCGGGACGGCTGCAGTTTGCGGGGAGTTGGATTGTTTCTTTGAGGGCGGCTTGCCAATCGTAAGGTACTTGCGCATTTTTTCGAGCTTTTTGGGGCCGATGCCCTTGATGGCGAGGAGGTCGTCGACGCTTTTGAACGCGCCATAGGATTTGCGGGTATCGAGGATTTTTTGCGCGGTCGAGGGGCCAATGCCCGGGACTTGCTGCAGTTCGGTGGCGCCAGCCGTATTGATGTTGATGGGATGCGCCGGAGGCTTTTTCTTGGCAAGCGCGGCGGGAAGTACCGCAAGACAGAAGACAACAATGGCGAGGAACATCCGCGGAACGGAACGCTGGCGCCCGAACATGCCGTGATAATGCCGGAATGACGTACCTAAAGCAACAATAGAATGGTAGCGCCTGCATCCTGCCGGCCTGCGTGCTTGTCGCCAGGATAGCGGCGCTACAAAGGCTGTGATGGGAACGCCAACCCTGCTCCATCCCCCGTATTGTGCGGGATGAATCTCCCGATTGGCCTTCCCATGTCCTTGGGTGCCGCACCCTGCGTATTTCAGGGTGCGGATTTTCTTATCTCTAGTAGGGCCCGCCTTCTGAGGCGGGCCGTCTTACCCGCGAATTTTACCGCGTGAGCTGATTGCCCTGGTTGTCATAAATCGTGAGTTCCCCGAAGAGGGCGGCCTGCTCTTCGATTTGGGCCCGGTCGCCTACGACCACGATTTGCATGTTGGCGGAATCGAAATATTTTCGCGCGGTGGCCATCAGCTCGGCGGAGGTGATGGCGCGGATTTTATCTCGATAGGTTTCGAGGTAATCCGCGGGAAGTTCGTTTAATTCGACGGTAGAGAATTGCGAGAGCAAGCCTTCCTGCGTGGCGAGTCCCATGGAAAAAACGCCCGTGAGGTAATTCTGCGCGTCGGCGAGTTCCGCATCGGGCACCGGCACTGCGCGGAGCTTATCCAGCTCATAGAATATTTCGGTGAGCGACGCGGCGACGACGTCGTTGCGCACGGCGGCGGAAACGGAAAAATAGCCATGCTGCCGCAGCGGGTGGACGCTGCTGCGCGGGCTGTACGTGTAGCCCTTGTCTTCGCGGATATTCATCACCAGTCGCGAATTGAAAGCGCCGCCGTAAAGGCTGTTGGTGAGCCCGAGCCGGATCCAGTCGGGATGCTTGCGCGTGATGGCGTGGCAACCGGCGAGGATTTGCGTTTGCACCGAACCGGGATTGTGGACCAGATAGACGCGGCGGCTCTGCGGCTTCGGCGGGGCAGGGAATTCCTTTGCGGCGGGCTTTTTGCCGGACCAGTTGCCGAAGATTTTCTCGATCGTCTTCAACATCGCTTCCGGATCAAAATCGCCGACCAGCATGAGCAGCGCGTTTTCCGGCGTGTAGATTTCCCGATAAACGTTTTGCAGGTCGTCGCGCTTGTAGGCAGCGACTTGCGCTTCGCTGGGCGAGACCAGCGCGTACGGATGCGCGCCGAACAGAATTTTGCGCAGCCGTTCGCTGGCGAGAAAGCCGGGCGAGGTGCGTTCGAGCTTTACCTCTTCCTGTTTCTGGCGGCGTTCGCGCTCGAATTCGTTCTCGGGGAACGCGGCTTCGCGGGCGAGTTCATTCACCAACTGCAGCAGCGGTTCGGCGAACTCGCTCAGTCCGGCAAAGCCGATCGCGCTGGTATCCTGCCCGGCGCTGCTGCCGAGATCGGCGCCGAGGCGGCGAAGGTCTTCCTCGATCTGGCGGCTCGCGCGTTTGGACGTGCCGGTGCGAACGAGCGTCGCCGTCATTTCGGCCAAGCCCGCGGAGCGGCCGGAGACGAGCGCGTTCCCGGCGCGGAAATAAAGTTCGCCGTGAAATTTGGGAATGGAGTGCGCTTCGGCGAGAACAACTTCGAGGCCGTTGGCGAGGCGCGCGCGGGTGCGCTTGGGCCACGTCACGGGGCGCTCGGCGGTCAGCGCGGGAACGGCTGCGGAAAATTCCGGGGCGCGGGATGCCATTATGCTGCCTCCTTCGCTTCGATGTTCACCGGCGCGCGAAAGACGACGGCGCGGTTTTCAGGAACGAGATATTTTTTCGCGACGCGTTGAATGTCTTCCCGCTTTACCGAGAGGAAGCCGTCAAGGATGGAGTTGACGAGTTCAGGCTCGTTGTCGAAGAGCGTGAAGCAGGCGAGCAGATGCATCAGCCCGTAGCGCGGCATGTAGCCGCCGCGGCCGCCTTCCAGCGTGGAGTAATAATCGGAACGCCATTTCACCTTGAGGTGCTGGAGTTCGTCCTCGGGGATTCCGTTTTGCTGCACTTCGCGGATCACGGCGTCGAACGCTTCGAGTGTTGTGGTGTCGGTGTATTCCGGTTTGTGCAAAATCCGCGTGGTCATCTGCGCGGGGCCGTTGAAGCCGAAAATATCATCCACGCCGCCATCGGCTTCGACGGCGATCTGCTTTTCGAGGACAAGTTCTCGGTGGATGCGCCCCGCGCGTCCGCCATGCAGCGCTTGATCGAGCAGCGCCATGGCGTACCAATCGGGCGTGCGACGGGCGGGAATGACGTAAGCGACGGCGATGGCGGGAAGCGTGCCGAACTTTTCTTCCACGCGGCCGCGGCGCTCCTCGGTTTGCGGAGGCTCGGTGGGATCGGCGAACGGCGGAGCCGCGCCCGCGGGAATCGCGCCGAAATATTTCTCCGCGAAGGCCAATCCATCTTTTGGCGTGACATCGCCGAGCATCAGCAGAACCGCGTTATTCGGAACGTAGTAGGTGTTAAAGAATGTTTGCACGTCCGCGAGATTCGCGGCGTCAAGGTCGTGAAAATCCCCGTAAAAATTATGCGCGTTGGCCCAGTTGCGAAACGCCACCGGCGGCATATCGAGCCACGGGAAACCTCCGTAGGGCTGGTTGAGGACGTTCACGCGAACTTCTTCCTTCACGACGTCGCGCTGGTTGCGCAGGTTTTCGTCGTCCACTTTCAGCGCCCGCATGCGGTCGGCTTCGAGCCAGAGCACCCGCTCCAGCCCGTTCGAGGGAACCGCCTCATAATAATTCGTCACGTCGTACATCGTCGAGCCGTTCAGCACGCCGCCGCTCGAATTGATCAGCTTGATGTGCTGCATCTTCGGCGCGTTTTCGGAACCTTGGAACATCATGTGCTCGAAAAGATGCGCGAATCCGCTGCGGCCCTGCGGCTCCAGGCGGAAGCCGATTTTGTAATAGACGCCGACCGTAACAACCGGCGCGGTCGCGTCCGGCGCAATGACCACGCGCAAGCCGTTTTTCAACGTCGTGTGCTGGATGGGAATTTGCAATGAACTCAAGCGGAGCCCCCTTTGGATTTGTAAAGTAGCGGAGAATGGCGCGGAAGCATCTCAAGACGCCCGAGGACGGCGGCGGGCTCGTTGGCCAGCACGTGGCCGGAGAGACGGCTGACGGCGACGTAGGCTTCGAGAAATTCCGGATGATAGTGCGCGATGGCTTCCTCGTTCGCTGCCACAACCCCGTAATCGCCGCGAGAAAGCGGGCCGGTCCAGGCTTTGTGTGCGCCGAACTGTTCGTAGTGGTCGAGAACCTGCCGCGACAGTGAGAGCAGCGCGTGAAGCGCTTCGCGTTGCGGCAGGCCGGATGTTCTCAGCATCTGCACGCCCGCTTCTTCGAGAGCCAGAACGAGTCCCGCGGCGAACGCTCCTGCCGCGTGGTACAGAGGTTTTTTTTCGGCGGTGATGTTCACCGGGACGCCGCCGAGCGAGCGCGCGATGGATCGAGCCACGCGGACTGCCGGGGCGTCGCCTTCGATCGCAAAGATTTTGCCTTCAAGCGGCGGGACGCTGACGCCGTTGAACGTTTGCATCGGGTGCATCGAAGCCGCGAAAGCCCCACAGGCGCGTGCGGGCTGCAACGCCGAGGAGTCGCAAGCGCCGCTGGTGTGCAAAACGATTTTTCCGCGGAGCTGCTTGTCGCCGACGCGGGCCAACTCTGCGGCAACTTCGGGAATGGCGTCGTCGGGGACGCTTACCAGGATGGTTCGGGCGGCGAGAACATGATGAGAAATTCCCGCGAAGGGACGTCCCGCGCGAATAAATTTTGCCGCTTTCGCGGCGGCGGCTTCCGAACGCGATGCGACAACCAGCACACGCCAGCCGCGTTCGCATAGCATGCGGCCCAACGCGCGTCCCACGCGTCCCGCACCGAGAATGGCCAGGCTCTTCGACATCCATGCTAGGATACCCTGAGGCTGGCATTCGACTCCAATCCGCATGCATCTCTTCTGGCTCTTTCTCTTCGGACTCATCGCGCTCTTCTGGATGACCTATGGACTCAAGGTGGCGTATGGCGCGCTGCGCCTGCCGTGGTTGAAAGACTACGCTCCGGCGGCGGATGCCGATTGCCCGCGGATTTCCGTGTTGTTTGCGGCGCGCGACGAAGAGGAAAAATTGCCGGGGGCGCTGGCAACGCTGGTGGCGGTAGATTATCCCAACCTCGAAATTGTAGCGGTGGACGACCGCTCGACGGATGCGACTTCGCGGATTCTGGATGAGTTCGCGGCGAATCATCCCCAACTTCGCGTGGTGCACGTGCGCGAATTGCCGCCGCGGTGGCTGGGGAAACCTCACGCCCTGCAGAAGGCATACGAGGCTTCAAGCGGCGAGTGGCTGGTGTTCACGGATGCGGATGTAAAGTTTCACCCGGATGCGTTGCGGCGAGTGGTGGTGCTCGTGCGTGCGAGAGGATTGGATCATCTCGCTCTGCTCGGGGACGTGGAGCGCAGCGGGTTTTGGGATACGGTGCTGATTACTTTTTTCGGCATGGGCTTTCAACTGGCGGCGGATTTGCACGGGGTAAGCAATCCCAATTCGCGGGCGTATGTGGGCGTCGGCGCGTTTCAAATGCTGAGGCGCAGCGCCTACGAGGCATGCGGAACGCACCGGCGGCTGGCGATGGAAGTGATCGACGACATGAAGCTGGGGAAACTGGTGAAGCAAGCAGGCTTTCGCTCCGGCGTGGCGATCGCGCAGGACGCGGTGAGCGTTGAATGGCATCTGGGACTGGAGAATCTGGTTCGCGGGCTGGAAAAGAATTGTTTTGCCGCGGCGGGATTCAGCGTGTGGACGGTGGCGCTGCAGATTGCGGCGATGTTGCTGTTCAACGTGGCGCCGTTCTTCGGGCTGGCCTTTGGGGGCGAGTGGGTTCGTGTGCTGGCGGGGATTTCGGTTGTGGTCGCGCTTGGTTTTCACCTGGGCGGAGACGCGGTGATGCGAGTTTCACCGTTCTATTGCCTGACGCTGCCTCTGGGGGCGACGGTGTTTTCGTACATCCTGCTGCGCTCGACGGTGATCACGTTGCGGCAAGGCGGCATTTATTGGCGCGAAACATTTTACAAATTAGACGACCTGCGGCGCGGATTGGTGTGACCACGCGCTCCCCTTGTAGGGGCGGAGCTTGTTCCGCCCGGCCGCGCGACGCCGGGGATTGGGAGTAGCGGCTGCAATCGAAGAGCGCTGGCATGAAAGCCAGCTCTTCAGTTCCTCGATGATAAATCTATGATGCCGCGGCTGCGCCTTCGGCGCTTTCTTTGCCAAAGAGGCCGGCGAGGTCCTGTTGTTTCAGCGAGCGGATGCGGTCGCGGATCTGGGCGGCTTTTTCGAATTCGAATTTCTTGGCGGCTTCGCGCATCTGGGTTTCGAGTTGCTGCAGCAATTCGGCGAGTTGCGCTTCGGATTTGACGTTGGAGACGGCGGCGTCGAGCCCCGCGGTGTCCAGCGGAACCGTGACGTAATCCGCTTCCACGATGTGCGCGAGTTCCATGTCCACCCCCTTGATGATGGATTGCGGCGTGATGTTGTTTTCCTTGTTGTAGGCGACCTGCTTGGCGCGGCGGCGATTGGTTTCGCTGATGGCCTGGTTCATGGAGTCGGTGCGGCGATCGGCGTAGAGAATCGCGCGTCCCTCGATGTGGCGGGCGCAGCGGCCGATGGTCTGAATCAGTGAAGTTGTGCTGCGGAGAAAACCTTCTTTGTCCGCGTCGAGAATGGCGACGAGAGAAACTTCCGGCAGGTCGAGTCCTTCGCGAAGCAGGTTGATGCCGATGAGGACGTCGAATTCGCCGCGGCGCAGATCGCGAAGAATCTTGATGCGGTCCAGCGTTTCCACTTCCGAATGAAGATACCGGCAGCGCACCCCAATTTCCGAAAAATATTCGCTCAGGTCTTCCGCCATGCGCTTTGTGAGCGTCGTGACCAGCACGCGTTCGTTTTTCGCGGCGCGGATGCGGATTTGCTCCAGCAGATCGTCCACTTGCCCTTTCACGGGGCGAATCTCCACCTCGGGATCGACAAGACCCGTGGGGCGAATCACCTGCTCGACGAAAACTCCGCCGGATTTGGTGAGTTCGTAAGGGCCGGGCGTCGCGGAAACGTAGATGGCCTGATTCACGCGATGCTCGAACTCTTCAAAGGTGAGCGGCCGGTTGTCCAGCGCAGACGGCATCCGGAAGCCGTAATCGACGAGCGTCTGCTTTCGTGCGCGGTCGCCGTTGAACATGCCGCGGACTTGGGGAACCGTGGCGTGCGACTCGTCGATGAAGAGCAGGTAATCCTGCGGCACGTAGTCGAGCAGCGTAGGCGGCGCTTCGCCGGGGAGGCGGCCGCTGAGGTGGCGCGAATAATTTTCAACGCCGTGGCAATAGCCGATGGTTCGCATCATTTCCATGTCGAACATCGTGCGCTGGACAACGCGCTGGGCCTCGACGAATTTGCCCTGCTTCTCCAATTCCTTTTTCCACCAGTCGAGCTCTTCCTGGATGCTGACGATGGCGCGGTCGCGCTGCGCGGGCTGCATGACGTAGTGGGTCTTCGGATAGATCGTGACGCGGGCCAGGTCTTCGTGGCCGGCGCGAATTTCGCCGGTGAGGGGATCGATCTGGCGAAGCTTGTCGATCTGGTCGCCCCACATTTCGATGCGATAGGCGTTGTCTTCGTAGGTCGGATAAATTTCGAGGATATCGCCGCGAACGCGGAATGTGCCGCGGCGAAGGTCTTCGCTGCGTTCGTACTGGATGTCCACGAAACGCCGCAACAGAGCTTCGCGCGAAGTCTGGTGGCCCTTTTCGAGCATGACCAGCATGCCGAAATAGGCTTCCGGCGACCCGATGCCGTAGATGCAGGAGACGGACGCGACGACGATGACGTCCTGGCGCTCGAACAGCGAGCGGGTGGCGCTCATGCGCAGCTTGTCGAGCTCGTCGTTGATGGTGGCTTCTTTTTCAATGTAGATGTCGGCGGCGGGAACGTAGGCTTCGGGCTGATAAAAATCGTAATAGCTGACGAAATATTCCACCGCGTTTTCGGGGAAGAAGCCTTTGAACTCGTGATAGAGCTGCGCCGCGAGAGTCTTGTTGTGTGCCAGGATGAGAGCCGGGCGATTGGCCTGCTCGATCACCTTGGCCATCGCGAAGGTTTTTCCGGAGCCGGTAACGCCGAGAAGGACCTGGTGCTTGTCGCCGGCATCGAGGCCGCGGGTGAGCTGGTCGATGGCCGCTGGCTGGTCGCCACGAGGCTGATAGTTGCTGCGCAGCTTGAAATTCATCGTAGGGGTCTCCTGCGGGTTTTCCGGGCACAACGGAAACGTTCATTATACCGCGAGACGCAAGTTTTCGATTGAGACGAATAATTAGAAGGATAAATTCGCTACGGTGGGCGTCCGCAACACAGGCAAGAGGCAGGGGCGAGCCCCTCCCCAACGTAGCGGCCACCTTCAGGTGGCCCCGCCAGTTGATTAGTGTCGGTTTAGGGCGCGACGGACGGATTTGGCTGAGGGACGTAGATGGTTTCCAGGTGGCTGGTAGCGTCAATATTGTAATGCACGCCGTTGCTGCCGTCAGTCTTCATCACTGTCACGTCCATGGATTGCTCGACGTCTTCATTGGCGCGCAGGACCAGCCCGGTTGTTCGCGAGATATAAGTGATCACCTGGTTGCTGCCCTTGGCGCTCCCCATCGTTTTCAGTTCGTGGAGGCGATAATCCTCCGGCGTGGAATCTTTCGTCGAGGACTTTTGTTTTAAGGTGGATTGCGTGAGGAACACCGCGCAAGTTTCGGCGGGGAAGACGGGGCACTGGTCGTCGCGCGCGTAGGTTGTTTCGCGTTCCCAGACGAGGCCGGCGATGAGAGTGTCGCTGAGTTCCTTCTCTTCGAATTTCCATTTTTCCCCGGGCTTCATGCGCGAGGGCGGAACGATCCAGCCAAAGGCAAAGCGGGCGATCCAGAATTGCCACATCAGGCGCTGCTCGGGCGAGAGGTCGTCGATGCCCCGCAGATTGCCGAGCTGCCCGTTGCCAAGAATGTCGAAGTTGAGTTTCAAAGCCGGAGGAGCGGGCGAGCCGGCTTTTGCCGCGGCGTCCTCGGGCAAGAGTTCGGTTTGCACAGAAACCGTGGGGTGAGGCTTCCCGGTGGAAACTTGTTGCACGGACAGGCGAATCCGGCTGGATAGTTCGCCTTGCAACTGCTGAGGAACTCGCAAGTTGGAGACGCGGCTCTCGGTTTTCACCGCGCGATTGAGCCGGCCGTGGACTTCGTAGAGGAATGTCTGCCCGGGTCTTAGCTGAGGCGCGAGCAGTGGGCGGGTATCGCTCCGCAACGTTACGGCGCAGAAGAAAAACAGCGCAGCGAACATAGCCGCGGATTTGGCCCGGTTTGCGAAACCGGGGCGCGTCATTGCTGTTTTCTTGCCTGGGTTACCGGAGTGATCTCGACCGCGCCGACGGGTTTTTCCATGGGGCCGCGCAATTGAAAGAGGCGGGGCGCCACGGCGGATTTCGCCGCGCGCTTGTCTGTCGGCGCGGGCGCGAAAGTGAGATTAAGGTCCTGCGAGAAATTGAGGGTTCCCTCCAGCCGCGTTTTGACGTGGAGATTTTCCAGGCTGACGGAATCCAGATGCAACGCGCGATCCTCGATCGTGAATTCGCCCTCGGCTGAAGCCCAGTGGGAACTGCCAGTGTGCAGAGTGCCGGTATCGATGCTGGCGCCGACGTCCCAGCCTCGAAGTTCCAAGTTCTTGACTTGCAAATCGCCACTGGCGGCGAGTTGCGAAACAAGGGCATCGCGCCCGACACCGGAAGTTGTCAGGTGCAGCTTGCCCGATGCGATGCCGCTCCAATACTCGGCCCAGCGAACGGACCAGGGAAGCTCGGAGAGGCTGACGCGATCCACTGCCGCAGAGATTTCGTATTGGGGAGGTACGGAAAATACCGCGCTGATGCTGCCGCGCGTGGTGCCGCCGGCCCACTCGGCTTCGGCGTCGCGGACTTCCAGGTGCAAGTCGTGAAAGGCGACGTGCGCGCGGGCGTGCGCGAGTTTTATTTTTTCGATGGAAAGGGAATCGGCTTCCAACTCGCCTTCCGCTGTCACCCGCCGCAAAAGTTCGCTGGGCTTCGCATTGGAATCGGATTTTCCGAGCAGGGAGGGCAGGAGGCGCTGCAACCAATTCGGGCGTGCGCGCGGGCCGAACCAGAGATCCAGGTCGGTGGCGTCCAGATGATCGGCGTGCAACTGGAATTTCCATCTGTTCCCAGCGGAGTCATCAAGGGCCGGCGCGTCGCTGATGGAGCCGGACCATGTCGCGCCGAAAGCGGAGGCGCGCGCGATGGTGGCATTGCGGCGGCCGTTTTTCCACTCGAGGCGGGCATCCTCGAGCCTCAGGGGAAGATTCAGCCCTGCGGCCTGCAATTGCGCTTTCGAGAATGTGAGCGAGCCGCTCCAGCGGCCGTTGGCGACACCGTGTTCCCATTCACGGGTGATGCTTCCCGCGGTGCCGCCCGTGATTTCCCATCCGCGATTCAGGGTTTGGCCGAACGCCGCGGCGGCCTTAAAGAAGTCGCCGGCGTCATCCAATTTTCCGGTGACTCGCAAGGAGCCTTTTCCGTCAATGAAATCGTCACGCAAGCGGACTTCGAGCTGACCCGTGGAGCCAACGCCGGTTTTCAACGGCGTTGGCTCCGGCCTCGCGGAATTTTCTTTCCTTGGGGATTCGAGAGTGAGTTGAACGGGAAGCAGTTCGAAGAAATTATTGTGAGCGGCGCCCAGCACGGGACCTACACGGAGCGGCCTGGGAGAGCCGGGGAGGTGAAGTTCACCGGAGACGCTCGAGATTTGGACGTCTTCCCAGTTCAGAGGGAACCCACGCAGGGCAAAGCTCGCTTTGAAGAGTTGCCTGGCTTCGAGGCCTTCCGCGACATCGGGTTGAAACGCGCGATACCACGCCAGAAGATCCTGCGCCTGGATGCCGGAATTTTCGACGCGCAGATTCCATTCGGACATTCCGGCGGTCTTGAGCCTGGCCAGCCCTTCGAAATGGGAATGAGGAAGATCGAGGGTCAGCGAATCCGCGCGCGCTTCTCCGGCGGCTACGTCCCAGAGGCCTTTGAGGTTCAGGTTCACTCCGGGATTGTCGCTGCGCTCGGTGAGATCCCAGCGATGAATTCTTGCGGCGCTGGCGTGCAGGGAAAATTTCCAGGCGCCCGGCGGCGCGGGTTCGCCGGTATCCGGTTTGCCAACGCTGGCGCTGCCGTCAAGAGCAAACGCGCCGCGAACGCCGTAATCGTTGCCCGTGATCATCCGGAAAAGATCGGCGATGGAGACGTTGCCCCAGTGCACCTGAATTTCGGCCGGCTGCAAGCGTGCGGACGTTCCGGCGATTTCGCCGCGCACCTGCAGGATGCCAGTGGACTGCAAAGGCACGCCGCTGCGCCAGGGTTGGGCTTCGAGGCGCAACTGCCAGCGGCCGGGGCTCATCTGCTCCACACTTCCTGAGACGCCGATGAAGGCAAAGGGGCGCTTTTCGTCGTCGGTTTTGAAATTGATGCGGCCATCGTCGAATTCGATTTTTTGCAGGTGATTGCCGGAGGAGACGGGGATTTGCGGGCCATAGGAAATTGTGGCGGGCGATGCTTTGGATTGCGCGGGCGGCAGCCAGCCTTCGAGATTCCAGCGGCCCTGCTCGTTGCGCACGAGGATGAGGCTGGGGCGCGAGAGCGAGATGGTGCCGAAGTCGAAATGCCCGCGCAGCAGGCCGAGCCACCGGACACTGGCGGTCAGGCGGTCGGCGCGCAGGAAATATTCGTGGCCAAAGGCGGGATTTTCGCCGATGCTCACGCCTTCCACATCCACGCGGGGGAAGGGGAGAATATCCATGGAAAAGCCGCGGGCTTCGACAGGGCGCCCGAAGGACCTCTCCAGGTGGGTGAGAAGGTAGGCGCGCATGCGGCCTGTCTGGAAGAGGAAGGGCAGGCCCAATTGAGCGAGGACCAGCAGGATGACCAGCGCGCCAACCCATTTGCCGTAAGTGCGGAAGCGAGGCATGCCGTTGAAGTTTCTCAAAAGTGGCGTCGAAAAAACAGGGCCATTGGAACTCCGTAGCGGGTCAGTTTGAATTCCAACCCGACCTACTAGTTTCGTCCTATTGCTAAAAGATATATTTCGTTGCATACCATCCAAGTATTAAGAATAATATGCCGCCGAGCAGGAAAATCGCCCTCTGAGAGCCTAGAGCATGCCAAATAAAGAAAATGCCCGCGAGGTAGCACCCGGCAGTAATGCCGAACGTGAAGAGATTAAATGGATGCAGCAGCTTAAGAGGTTCACGAAAGCGATACTTCCGATCTTCTTCCCCATATCTGCATTCCTCACCATGATATTCACTGGGCTTCTGTACCAAGTAAGCGATAAGGCCAATCAAGTTTCCGTTGATACCCAAAGGGCATTCATTAGTCTTATCGGCCCATCGATGGTTCCAGACATTAAAGACAATAAAGTTCAAGGAATAAACTTTTTGTGGTCCGTAAATAATAGTGGGTCCACTCCGGCCGTGAACGGAATCGGTCGAGACTCCGTCGCCACACCCATGACAGAAATACGTAGCGGTTTTAATTTTGATGAACTCCCACAAGGTCAACAACATCGCTTCGTCATGGGACCTAAGGTCACGTTGACAATGGACCCGCTTAACGTACCCTTGGATACGTTGGAGGCTGTAGAAAGAGGAAAACACGTTTATCTTTGGGGGTGGATAACCTACAGTGACATGTTCAAGGGTACCCCACGCAGGTTGACAGAATTCTGCTACGAAATAACCTCTGTAAAATGGGCGGGTCCAGATCACACCAGTCCCGACACTAAGCTCAGCGGCGTTTTTTTCCCCCCATGTGCTACTCACAATTGCTACGACAAAGATTGTGAAGATTATGACAATCGTGCAAAGTAGAGTCCTGACTACCTTATTGCTCAGCGCAGTCCGACCCCTCTAAGGCAAACTGACCCAATACCCGGAATTCATAAGTATGAAGCTACATTCCTGACCGGGGCCCAAAGAGAGAGTTTCTGGAGGTGCTCTCGAGGTTGGAGCAACCCAAGAGGGCGGAGCAAGCTCCGCCCCTACAAAGGGGAAGAGCTGGAAGGAGAGAAAGGCTAATGGACGGTGTGGAGCATGCGGTTCCAGCGGGTGCGCGCGGGAAGATGGGTCAGCGTATCGAAAATGGCGAGGACGCGCTGGCTGAACGAGGATTCGGAGTAATCGTTGCTGGTGGCATCCACGGACCAGTAGATGAGAAATGGGCGGCCCATGATGGCTTCGCGGTCCACGAAGCCCCAG
>Ga0210405_10001095_pt1 | contig 32619 bp, 28 predicted proteins | sample IncBWH11MmetaG_FD_155492 | JGI IMG/M metagenome (GOLD analysis project Ga0210405, IMG submission 155492) | Forest soil microbial communities from Barre Woods Harvard Forest LTER site, Petersham, Massachusetts, United States - Inc-BW-H-11-M | ecosystem: Environmental > Terrestrial > Soil >...
CTGGACGCTCCGGTTCCTGGTGGCGGCACTAGACCTTGAAGGAATCTCAACCAACCATCCGCGCGCAGCCGGCACCGCCGTCGCGCAAAACTCCTTTCTACCAGACTCTGTGGGTGCAAGTGCTGGTCGCGATTGGCGGCGCCATCGTCCTAGGCTATCTAAGCCCGGCTAGGGGCATCGCCATGAAGCCGCTGGGTGATGCATTCATCAAGTTGATCACCATGATCATCACCCTGATCATCTTCTGCACCGTAGTCTCCGGTATCGCGGGCATGCAGGACATGAAGAAGGTCGGCAGGATTGGCGGCAAGGCACTGCTTTACTTCGAGATCGTTTCCACAATGGCGCTTTTGATCGGCCTGGCAGTGGGTAATTTAGTGAGGCCAGGAGACGGATTCAACGCAGACCCAGCCAGTCTCGACGCCCAAGCCGTGGCCAACTATGCGGGTCAGGCAAAAGCCCAAAGTACAACCGAGTTTCTGATGCACATTATCCCGACCACAGTGGTGGATGCTTTCGCCAAGGGAGAGATCCTGCCGGTTTTGTTAGTTGCTATTCTCTTTGGCTTTGCCTTGTCGGCAGCGGGGTCCCGATGCAAGCCGCTGGTGGATTTATTCGACGGCTTGACGCATGCCGTGTTCGGTGTGGTGAACATCGTCATGCGGGCCGCACCCATCGGTGCTTTTGGCGCCATGGCATTCACCGTCGGCAAGTATGGAATCGCCTCGCTGGGACCGCTGGCCAAACTGATCGGCACGTTCTACCTCACTTCTATCTTGTTTGTGGGGATCGTGATGGGCGTGATCGCGCGGATGGCAGGCTTCGGGATCATCAAGTTTCTCTTGTATATCAAGGAAGAAATCCTATTGGTGCTGGCAACAAGCTCTTCGGAAACCGCGTTGCCGACGCTGATGGAGAAGATGCAGCGGCTGGGCTGCTCGAAGTCTTTGGTCGGACTCGTGGTGCCAACCGGCTATATCTTCAACACCGATGGCACCAGTATGTACATGACGCTGGCGGCACTGTTCGTGGCCCAAGCTACCCACACCCATCTGACACTTATGCAACAGGTGACTCTTCTGGCAGTGGCGGTCCTGACATCCAAGGGAGCAAGCGGTGTTCAAGGCGCGGCGTTTATTGCTCTGGTGGCTACGTTGTCTGTGATTCCCTCGATCCCGGTGGCGGGAATGGCTTTGATTCTGGGTATTGACCGCTTCATGAGCATGTGCCGCGCTTCGGTCAACATGATTGGCAATGGTGTGGCCACCCTGGTCATGGCGCGCTGGGAGAAGGAAGTCAGTGGCGAGACGCTGCGGCGGAACCTTGCACGAGATTCGGCCTAGCCCACATTCTGGGAGGAACTACATCAATCGCGCCGCAATCCAGAATTGCGAGCACAGCATTGCCGAATTCTTGGTATGTCGTTCATGGGTAACGATCTTCTCCGGGCTGAATTTTGTATTGACAGGCGAGGGGCGAGGGTCACAATAGCTGCGCTTGATCGGCTAGCATTCGACTGGCCGATCTTCCAATTCTCCACTCATAGACGACACTCCCTTACCTAGCCGTTTATTTCTGGATCTCCTGGGGAGTAGAAAGTATATGAAGACTCGAATCGTTGTCGGCGTGTCTCTGATTGTAGTAGTTCTGGCGATGGCGAATTTGTTTGTGAGCAATGCGCAGCAAGCCATCCCTGCGGCTGCGCAGCAGTCAGCGGCTAATGGTGCACCGCCGCTTTCGAACCCGCTGAAGGTGGCGCTGCTGAAGTGGTACCAAGCGAACCAGACCACGAATATCACAGTCGGAAACGCCCCCTACGGCGTGGCATTCGACGGTGCAAATATTTGGACCGCCAATTCGGCGGACGGGACCGTGACCAAGCTTCGGGCCAGCGACGGTACGGTCCTGGGAACCTTTAACGTCGGTGGCGTTCCTTTCGGCGTGACTTTCGATGGGGCTGACATCTGGGTGTCAGAGAACCCCGGAAGCGTGGTGACTAAGCTGCGCGCGAGTGACGGGAAGAACCTGGGTACATTCGCCGTCGGTTCAGGGCCAGCCTGGATGGCGTTCGACGGCGCCAGCGTCTGGGTGCCCAACGGCAACAGCGGCACAGTGACCAAACTACGTGCATTTGACGGCAAGAATTTGGGTACTTTCAACACCGGCGGGACGGCCACGGGGGCAGCTGCGTTTGATGGCACCTACGTCTGGGTAACCAACTACAACGGAAACACCATTGTCCGGCTGCGCGAGGACGGCTCCAACGCAGGGTTGTTTCCTGTCGGTCACAACCCAATCGGCGTCGCCTTTGACGGGGCAAATATTTGGGTAGCCAATAATGGGGATCGCACCGCGACTAAACTGCGGGCCAGGGACGGTGCAGTACTAGGCACGTTCACTACCGGGGGTGCGCCTGTCGGCGTTGTGTTCGACGGGCAGGATATATGGTTCACGCTTCCGAGTACGGGCTGCCTCGCTGAACTGCAGCCGAGCGATGGTGCGTACCTTGTAGGTGCCTGCCCGCTTGGCCAGATCCAGGGCTACGGACCGGTAGGGATAGCATTCGACGGGGCCAACATCTGGACGGCAAACATCTACGGTAACGTAGCTTCGAAGTTGTGATTGGCTTGGTCTGAGTCTTCGAACCCTTGGATAAATGAGGGGATAAATGAGGGGACATCCAGACAAAATGAGGGGACAGACGGAACTGACCCCAATTGTTGGGGACGTTATTGTGGGGACAGTTCCGTCTGTCCCCTCATTATTGCTGGGTCTAGTCGCATCCCTAGCCGTCTGCGGTCAGTGTTTCACCGAAGCTAAAAGATAGTCAGCCAGGATCTTTTCTGTCTGGGCGTCCAGGGCTGGCTGCCTGGCTTCCGTCCCCGCCTCCGCGGTCGTCACCTTTCCCTTGATCCCGATGTAGACGGCGTTATAGGGGGTGTCGCCGAGGTTCTCTACTTTGTGTTTGAATGGCGGAAACCATCTGGACTCCCCGGCCTTGGCGTACACCTCTTGCGTCTTCCCGTTCTGATCGGTGAACCTGAGGTGTCCGGCCGTCAGAACCACGACCACGCCACCCGGATGATCGTGCATCACCGACTTCTCGTGCGGGCCATAGTGAACATCGACTACCTGTACCGATCCATTTTCGAAGGCCAATTTATAGTGTTGCGGCTCGACTTTGGTGGGATCTTGTCCCAGAGCGCAACTCAGAGCAAGACAAGCGAATACTGCGGACCAGAATGGTTTGGTAAACATGGGGATCCCCCCGATACGAGCTTGCCAGTTTGCATGCGCAAACTGGCGCAACGCTACTCCCGAGCCGAAGCGGTGTCAAGAAAGGAAACCGACAGCGTCCCAAACTGGTTAGCAGAGGAAAGTCGTCGATTCGACTAGCGGGTGATCGCACCGACTCCCAGAGAACCGATGCGAATGAAGCCCTTGGCCGGGGACTTCCAACCAGGTTCAGGACACGTTAAAGTTAAATGGATGGACTACTAACCGGCAGGCGGGAGGTTTGGAATTGCGTGTCCTACTGGTCGAAGATGAACCGCGGTTGGCTGAAAACGTCGCGCGGAGTCTCCGCGAAGGCGCAGGTTACGCGGTCGACGTTGCTCATGACGGTCAGGAGGGACTGTTCATGGCCGAATCCAACGAATATGATGCGGTCCTGCTTGACCTGATGCTGCCGCAAATGGACGGCATGCAATTGCTTCGCCGCATTCGGCAGGCGGGCCAGCGCACGCCTGTCCTTATAGTGACGGTTCGCGACGAGAAGGAATCTGTGGTTGCCCTTTTAAACGCCGGGGCTGACGACTATCTGACCAAACCCTTCGATCTGGGAGAACTGTTGGCGCGCACCAAGGCGCTTATCCGTCGCGGGAAAGGAGATCCCTCTCCCGTTCTAGCGGTCGGGGATTTGGAGTTGAACACGGTGGATCGCAGTGTGCGGCGCGGAGGGAGATCTATCAAGCTCACGGCCATGGAATATCGCGTACTAGAATATCTGGTCCACCGGCCAAGAGCGGTCGTTTCAAAAACTGAACTGCTGGAGCATCTCTACGACTATAACTGGGAGAAGTTTAGTAACGTCATCGAGGTGTATATTTCCGGTCTGCGGCGCAAACTGGACGATGGATCGGCACGCCAGTTGATTCACACTCTCCGCGGTCAAGGTTATATTTTGCAGGATTAGAAATTTGGGAAAGGTATGGCAGGACCGGGCGCGGGACACAAGTCGATCAAAGGCTGGCTGATCATGATCGTCGTGCTCTCCCAAACATTGCTCGCGGCCGGCTTGTTGGTTGCCGGAATCTTATACACTCGCCGGCAGGCGCTTTCCACGCTCGATGGCCGCATCCAGGCCCGCGCTATGAGCGTTGCAGCGTTGGTGAGATATACGGAAGCTGGCGACGGCACCGTCTACTTCGATGACTCCCTGGCGCCCCCCTCCCTGGACCCTTACCATCCTGATTGGTTCGCCATTTGGACCGACAAATCGGGGCTTCTGACTCGTTCGAAGAATTGGCCCGCCGGTTTCGAAATGGCTCCCACCGGCCCTGATCGTTGGTATCTCAAGTTGGCCAACGTTCGTTATCGTGGGCTGCGGCTGGCTCGGGTTTCCGTACTGGATCGCGAGGAAGGCGACACCTTTCATCCCCAAACGATGACCATCGTGTATGCCTCGCCCACCGTCCAGCTGGACCAGCAGGTCCAGCAGTCGGCACTCTATATCGCGCTATCCAGTCTTTTGCTACTTACCGTAACTGTCCCCCTGGCGCTGTGGGGCATTCGCCGTGGACTCTTGCCTCTGCAAGAATTGGCTCAAAAGGCTGCATTGGTATCCACTGATAACTGGGAACTGCGGCTGCCGGAGGAAATTCAGCGGATCAAAGAACTCCTCCCCTTAACGGAATCGATGGGGACGATGTTGAGCCGGCTGCATCACGCATTTGACCAGCAAGGCGAATTTCTTGGGAACACGGCGCACGAACTGAAGACTCCGGTCGCGGTGCTGAAATCCACCCTGCAATCGCTGATGCAACGGCCACGCGTATTGGAGGAATACCGTACTGGGATCGAGGACTCACTGGAAGATCTGGAGCGTCTGGAGCAACTCCTGCAGCGGATCCTGCGGTTGGCCCGCGCGGAGCAATGGGCACAGGGCGCTCTTCGTCGCGACTTGCAGGTCATCGACATCACCTCAACCTGCGAAGATGCGATCGAGCGGATTCGCGCCCTAGCCGAAAATCGGAACACAACAGTTCATCTCTCCAAGAATGGCCCCGTACCATTCAGGGCCGATCCCGAGGACCTTCAGCTGGTCTGGATCAACCTGCTGGAGAACGCGGTTCGGTATAGCCCGCCGGGGGGATCGGTTGAGGTCGCAGTCGGGTGGAGAAATGGCGGTGGGGCGCAGGTGACCGTTGAGGATCATGGTATTGGTATCGCACCTGCACATCTACCGCACATCTTCGAACGCTTCTACCGCGGAGACGCCTCCCGCAACCGGGCCACCGGGGGTTTCGGTCTCGGCCTGGCCATCGTGAAAACCCTCGTGGAAGCGTACGGCGGAACTATTACAGTGGACAGCAATGCGGGCAAAGGTACGCGAATGACGGTGACATTGCCGGCGGTCTCTGATCGCTGACCTTCAGCGAGCATTCCGATATACCCTCATCCCCCTATCGCATAACCGCCATCCTGACAACAAGAAATCCGAGTCGGGCGACGAACAGCATCTGACACGGGAAAAGCTGGTGATCGCCGCTAACTACTACCAGAGTGTAACCGGAGAACTGGACAAAGCGGCCCAGATATATCAGGAGGCGATTGAGAGCTACCCGCGGTACTGGCCCGGCTACGGCAATTTGGGCCTCGTGCTGGCCGCACAGGGGCAGTATGAAAAAGCTACGGAGGTCACGAGACAAGCCTGGCGTCTTGCACCGGATCGGTTAACCAATGACGGGAATCTCGCCAACTACACCCTTGCCTTGCAGCGCCTCGACGAAGCACGGCAGATCATGCACGCGGCGCAGGCGCGAAAAGCCGATGATTTCATACTCCACAATGCTCTCTACGCTCTTGCTTTTCTCGGGTCAGACTCGGCGGGGATGGCGGAACAGCAACAGTGGTTCGCGGGCAAGCCCGAAGAAAACCTTGGACTGGCACTGGCATCCGACACCGAGGCGTATGGCGGTCATCTGGGCAAGGCACGGGAACTGACCAAGCGTGCTGTGGACTCCGCCATCTGGGCGGACAGCAAGGAAACTGGAGCGATATTTCAGGCGATTGCTGCTCAGAGAGAAGCTGCTTATGGCAATTCTGCGGAGGCGGGGCGGTTGGCGACGGAAGCTTTGAAACTCGTTCCCACGAGTCAGGGCGTCGAGGTGGAAGCCGCCCTTGCCTACGCCATGGCGGGCCATACGGCACGAGCCGAATCGCTTGCACAGGACTTAGGGAAACGCTATCCGCTGGACACGCAGATCCAGTCGCTGTGGCTGTCGGCGATTCAGGCCCAACTGGCGCTGAACAAGAAGAACCCTGCATCTGCCCTGACTGCGCTGCAAGCCGCTGTTCCGCCCATCGAGTTCGGGCAAATTCTGTTCGTCGCCAATATCTCCTGCCTCTACCCAACGTATGTACGCGGAGAGGTATACTTGGCGGCCGGACAAGGCAGTGCAGCCGCCGCCGAGTTTCAGAAGATTCTCGATCACAACGGCATCGTCTGGAACTGCTGGACGGGAGCGTTGGCGCATCTGGGCGTGGCGCGCGCGAACGCGCTGCAATGGAGAACATCGCAAGGAGCGGATGCCGATGCCGCCCGCGTCCGGGCGCTCGCTGCTTACAAAGCCTTCCTCACGCACTGGAAAGACGCCGACCCTGATATCCCCATCCTGAAGGAAGCCAAGGCGGAGTATGCGAAACTAAATTGAGGTTCAGACAGACTCGGATCGGGGGCCCGTCGGGGAACCTTACCGGAGGGATACGGGACGGCTCTACTGTCCAGACCTAGAGTGTCACAAATAGAAGCGAGGCACCATGCCGCATCCATGGCACAATCTGACTCCTGGCGAAAATTTGCCGCGCGAGTTCAACGCCGTTATCGAAATTCCACTGGGATCGAACGTGAAATACGAGATGGACAAGGGGAGCGGAATGATCCGAATGGACCGGATTCTCTATTCCGCCGTCTTTTATCCGGCGAACTACGGCTTCATTCCGCAGACCCTCGCGGAGGATGGCGACCCCCTCGATGTCCTGGTACTGTGCCAGGAACCGGTTGTGCCGCTCACCGTTATTCATGCCCGCACTATCGGTCTCATGACCATGATCGATTCGGGGCTCAAAGATCACAAGATCATCGCCGTAGCAACCCGCGATCCCGAATTCAACGAATACCGTACAATCGGACAAATTCCGCAGCACCGGCGGCTGATGCTGCGGCGGTTCTTTCAGGATTACAAGAAGCTCGAAGGGAAGACCGTCGAAGTCGATGATGTTCTGCCCGCCCAGGAAGCGTATCCGGTGATCGAAGCCGCGCTACAGCGGTATAACAGGGAATTGCGTAGTGCAAGATCGGCAGGTGTTAGAACGAATTCGGCATGAGGCCGACGGAATTCGCGGGACACGTTCGTCCAATTCCCAACTTGCGTAATTGCCTAGGATGTTGAAAAGGTCCAGTTTCCTCCAAAAACGGCCACAAATTGGGGGATTCCAAATGTCGACAAACTGAAGGACGTCGTTTGTAGGACTTCCAAACGCAAAGTTTTTGGGCCATTTGCAGGTGAGTGAGTTTTTCAACAGCCACGCCTGTTAACACAATCACAGGTTCGGAGCATAATGGCTGATGTGAAACGGCATACCGAGGCGGCGCTGTGGGTTCTGTCGTTCGGGTATAGCTCCCTCGGTTGGCTACCGTTGCGGCTACGCAAAGCTAACCTACCAGTCCTGTGTAGAAAGTCGTGCAATTGAATCCGCCTGACTTGCAGTTCAACTGTGGAGAAAGAATGAGATCGGAGGGACGCCATTAACCGTTACGACGATACAGGGATGCGTGATCGAACCAGCCAATCTCCTGAACCCAGTTCCTCAAGTGACCTTTGGTCCGATTGGCTTCTTCGGCGGAGGTTTGGAGGCGATCCAGTAAACGAGTTGACCCTTCGCAGAGCGGTCGAGCGAATTCGGGATCGTGTCCTTGACAGGGCACATCTGTCCCCCGATATGGTCCTGATTGATGTGGGATCCGGTGATGGGCTCATCGCATTCGGAGCATTCGAACGAGTTGGGCCCACGATGCAGGCGACGTTCGTCGATCTGTCGGAGCCGCTGTTGAATTGTGCGGAGGAACGCGCGAAGAAGCTCGGCCTGCGGGACCAATGTACTTTCCTCCAAGCACCCGCCGAGCGGCTTGACGGGATATTGGATGACTGTGCGAACTCGCTTACCACTCGTGCGGTCCTTGCTTATGTTGAGGACAAGGGAGCCGCTGCCAGGCAGTTCTATCGCGTACTCAAGCCGGGCGGCCGGCTTTCGATTGCCGAGCCTATCTTCAGAGATAATGCGCTGCAGCTAGCCGCCTTCACGACCCAATTACTCTCTCGTCCCGCAGATTTCAGCGAGCGGGCCCGGCTGATACAACGTTTTCGTGCGTTGCAATGGCCTTCCACAATGCCAGAAATACAGAGCAATCCCTTAACTAATTTTACGGAGCGGGATCTGGTCTCGATATTTCTAAGGGCGGGATTCACGGAGATTCACCTTGAATTGCACATCGATGTCAGGAAGGTAGTTCCCGTTCCTTGGAACACCTACATCGACTTAGCTCCCCGACCGGGAGCACCAACACTGCGCGAGATCTTCTCAACGCATTTCAGTGACGCAGAACAGCGCCTGATCGAGGATGCCCTCCGTAGGCACGTGGAGTCGGGGACCTTGACTGACACAGATACGATGGCGTATCTGAGTGCGAACAAACCAGTCTAGAGTTTAAAAGAACATGAGGAAACTAGGTTTCTCACAGAGGGACAACTTTCACTTCCACAAACTTCGCCGTCTCGCCCTCGCGAAGTCTTTTCCGATCGTAGAAGAGCGAATCCTGAAGTCCACGGTCGCGACCGAACGCCGCAACAGTCTGACCGCTTTGATTCTGCTCTGATATCCGCAATGGTTGGCGGCAAACTGACTCATGGAAAAAGCCCTTTGGCTGCCATCAGGCTGAGTAACCATCCATCCATGGTTTCTGGTCCTTAGCTGCTGGCAATCTCTACGGCACTCATGTGTTCGAGGCCCGGAGCGACGGTCGCGCCACGGGACTTTTGTCTCTCTTGAAACGATGTGCCGTTCGTGAAATACTGCCGCCCTCGAATTCACTCGGTCAGTCCTCTGCTTTTTGAGGCCACTGTTGGTCACAAAGTAAGGAGGTCTCAAATGAACTCCGCTCGACGCCGCAGTAGAACCCCGCTTTCCACCTCGCTCACCCAGAATTTGAACGTGTACGCGTTGTCCGCTGGCGCCGCAGGTGTAGCGGTGCTAGCGCTAGCTTCGGCCGCGGAGGCGAAGATTGTGTACACACCGACGCATCTGGAACTGGAACACGGAAGTTATCCGATCGATATCAATAACGATGGGCAGGCGGACTTCCACCTCTATCATTGGACTAACGGCAGCAGCGCCGGTGAGGCCTCGGGCCTGGCAATCGGGAATTCCTACGCCCCTGCCACGAACGGAATTGTTGCCACAAGGCCGTTCCGGGCTGGTTTCTACGCGGCGGCTTTCCCTGCTGGAGGGCGGATTGGCCCGCGTCGGGCGTTTCGCGCTGATGCCAGTTTGTGCGTCGTGTCCTACAGCTTCCATTACCGCAAGGTGAATTGGTTCGGCCAGTGGGCGAATCTCGGCCGAGGACTCACGAACCGTTACCTGGGCGTAAAGTTCAACATCGATCAACAGGTCCACTATGGCTGGCTACGTATCTCGGTGAGTACGACTCACGACCACTTCACGGCAGAGTTGACCGGGTATGCGTACGAAACCATCCCGAACAAGCCGATCGTTGCGGGACAAACCGAGGATTCGAACGAGGGTGCTGTTTCGGAATCATTCATGGCGCCGACGCCGCCACCGGCGATGCTTGGCCTGCTGGCGTTGGGCTCGCTGGGCCTCTCTATCTGGCGGGACGAAGAATCAGCAATGCAGTAGTGTCGTGCTGAACGGCTCCCGGCGAACTTCACCGTTAGGTCCGATACCCTTCAGGCCGCCGTCGTTTCCCCAGGCGCGACCACTGGCTACGTCACCGTGACCACGCCCACCCTCCCGATATCAGTTGACAATTGGTGTGCAAGCGGGTCAGGTTTCGTTGGAAGATTGCCACGCCGCTACTGCAGCTTCGCGTACTCCGCTTTGGCTTCCTTCAGGACGGGGGTGTCGGGTCGCTCACTGCGGCAGCCCCATCCGGCGCAGCAGGTCGGCGTAGCGCGGATCGGAGCGGATGGAGTCCCAGTACGGATCGGCCTTGATGAAGAGAATTTGAGAATGCGCCTCGGCGGCCTTATTCAGCCAGACGAGCGCCTGATCTTTGTCACCAAGGAGCACATAGCTCTTGGCTGCAAAGTAAGGGTCATAATCCGCGACAGAAGTATTACTGGCGATCAATCGCCCTGCGCAACGCCCCTTCGTAGCCCTTTTTTTGTAAACCTGATCGATTGAGGCTGCTTCTTCTGGCCCAATTTCCAATCTGATGTTTTGTTCCAGTTCATCAATTGCTTGGCCATGCATCGACTTTGCGGAATAAATATCAAACAAATCGTAGTGTATCGTTGCTGCATCCGGACTGATTTCAAGAGCTTTCCGGCACTGTGCCAGCGCTTTATCGTAGTCACGCTGAAGGTAGTACAGCGTATCCAGTCCCGTGTTTACTGAGATTGAGAGCGGATCAAGGTCTTGCGCCAGTTTGCCCTCGCTAACAGCCTCAGGAAGTCTCCCGACGTCTGGAGGAATCTATATGAGCCTATTTCAGCGGCTAGGCTCGGCCCGCGCCGCAGTTAGGTAACTACTGGCCCATCGAAGAGATAAGCTCCGTCCCTTTAGAATGGCTGTGGGACTGAAGATCACCATTCTGCGCGCAATCTCAGGTCCGTGCGCCAGAGTCCATGAAAACTAGAAACTATCCCGACCCTAAGCCTTATCCCGAGAAGGTGCGGCTCCTTATCTTGGACCTGGATGCCTTTCTCTACCCTTACGATAAGGCATACCGCAACGCAGTTCTGCGAGCTTGGCGGGCGGTAACAAAGGAATACGGCCTTCCCATATTCCGGAAGAAAATCGCGCAAGAATTGATTGAAGAGGCAAAGGAAGAAGCGAAGAAGAATCCAGGTGACGCATTATGCCGGTACATCAGCGAGATGGCGGAACGCCTAGAAAGCACGGGCTACCCCGGCACCTCCGTGATCGGCATGCTGGAAGCCTATCGTCGCAGCCGGAGGGTAGCGCGCTTGGGTGGGGCGGAAGAAGGTATGCAGCATGGTCAATCCCTCGACCCACCTTACAAAGACATGATCGCCATGGCCTTTAATCTTAGGCTCCTTCAGGACCAGATGAGGGAAAAGAAAGCAGGACTCACCCGCGACGGACTGCGAGGAAAAATCCTGGAGGGGGAAAAAGGGGTTACGCGGCTGTGGAATAGGCACATGGGCAGCGGGTTCATCCGGCCCGATGCCGGACTGGTAAGCAAGATACAGCGGCTAACTGAAGCTGGGGTCGAGGTTGCTGTTCTCTCGCATTCGCTCAAGCAGGGCGAAGGACAGGCAATGGAGAAGCTGGAAAAGCTCGGCCTCAGAGGGGTGATTCCCGAGCACAGAATTTTTGGGCTAGAAGAGATTTCTCCCTATAAAAAAGGCAAGCACCCGCAGGTTTTTGAGAAAGCGCTTGCGGCCATTAACAACATGCGCGACCCGGCGGACCCGATTAATCCGTTCGAGACAATCATGGCAGAAGATACGATCGGTAACCTGCCGGGTGCCAAGAAAGCAGGTATGCAAACCGTGTGGGTGCCGCGCAGGGATAAAGACATGCCAGATCATCCCTCACAGAGGCTACAGAAAAAGCTCGCGTCCGTCGATCATATCTACGCTACGCCACATCGGTTTTTGGACGCGCTGGATGCTGCGCTCCGTGCTTCCAGAGAAGACCTGTAAGGGCGGAGTTACTCTCGAAGCGGGAGTAACACTTTCGGAATGTTCTCAATCCAGGTTTCATCCCCAACAAACGGGCTGACGTATTCCGCGACTCGCCCTCAAGCGCGCCTTGCTCGCTTTGGCAAGCCCCCAGGCCACCAGTTCCAATCACCTGCAATACGAAGGAGCGCGGGACCGATCACAATACGAACGAGTGTGGCGTCAATCAGCACGGCGACCGCCAACGTAAATCCGATCATTTTGACCACCAGAAAACTTCCGAAAGTGAATGCCGCAAATACCACGATCATGATCGCAGCGGCGCTCGTAATCAGGCCTGCGGTTCTAGCCAGACCCTCCGGGATTGCATCCATTTCACTTAGCCCGCTCCTTCTGGCTTCGAGAACGCGTGCAACCAGAAATACCTCGTAGTCCATACTTAATCCGAAAACGATCGCAAAGGCGACGATCGGGACAAGAGGAAACACGCTACCGGTGCCTCCGGGAACTCCCAGGAATCTGCTTCCGTGCCCGTTTTGGAAAACGAAAACCAATGCTCCGAAGGATGCGGCTACCGAGAATAGGTTGAGTGCGATGGCCTTCAGGGCAGCGAAGATAGATCGGAACCCGCCGAGTAACGCAAGGAGCGTCCCCCCGACTACCAGCGCCGTTACCGACGGAAAGCGGTCTTTAATAATCGTTTCATAGTCGGCGTTGAGTGCCGGGATACCCCCAACGAGGAGCGTTGCGCCAGGCACTCCGGTGAGAGCTAGCGCGCCCGTTCCCCGAAGCTCCCGCACCCAGTTGACCTGGTCGCGCAGGGAGACCGAACTCGCGGGTAACACCTCAATCAGCGCCGCTCGTCCGTCACTACTCAGAAACGTTCGACGGGTCTCCCGCGAGATGTTAAGGAGGGAAGACCGGTTGCCCTCCGCAATTGTAGTGATAGAAATCACGCGGCCAGAACGAGGGTCGCTCGCGAGGTGCTTGGTGAGACGATCCAGCACATTCCACCCAGCGTCGGATTGCGCGATGGAGTCGGTTGGAAGCTCGACAATCACGCGCAATGATTCAACAACCCCTTCCCGATCCATTTGTCTCAGGCTGTGGAGGGCATGGACAGATTCGGCCGCCGGTGGAAGCCAATCTCCTCGCGGAAGACTGGTATCCAATCGTCTGACCTGCCAGGCGAGCAGAAGCAAAGGAGTGCCTGCCACAAAGAGGGCAAGCCAGGGATGCGCGACGATCACCTTGCCCCATTGCCGCCAGCGCATGCCAGTGCGATCAGCCCGATGCGCATCCAACTTTGGAGTAAAGGGCAAGCGGCCAATATTAATCCGCGGACCGAGCAACGCCAGCGCTGTCGGAACGATGGTGTTTGTAAGCAACACACTCATTCCGGCTACCAGGAATCCCGCGATACCAATGGAACGGATTTCGCTTATCGGCACCGTCAAGAGCGCTAAGAATCCGATCGCTACCGTTGAGGCTGAGATCAAGAGGGTGCGACCTGCCTGATGTGCCGCGATGACTGAGGCTGCGGGTCCGTTGTGCCCGGCGGAAATCGCTTCGCGGAAGCGGCTAACCATGAGGAGTGCGTAGTCGATTCCCAAGCCCAGGCCAAGCATGGTGGCCAAATTCTGAACCAGAATTGACAAGTGCCACCGCTGCGCCAGGAATCCCGTAATCGCCATAGTGGTCGCGATGGCAAGCTGGCCAACCGCCAATGGAATCAGGGCGGCGATCAGGCTTCCAAAAGCCACCAGCAGAAGCGCGAGGGTCGCGGGGATCACCAGACTCTCGCCGCGTTGCACGTCGTCTGAGCTCGCTTTTCGAATGTCGAAATTCAGTGGAATCTCACCGGTGAGTTCGAGCTTTACTGCCGGATAACGGCCCCGCAGTTGATTTTCAAGCGAGCTTGCCAGTTGGTGAAGCTTCGGAACCAGCAACTCCACGGGACCGTCGGTCGACGTGAGTCCCACGAGAACAAACGTCCCCCCTCCGCGGCCCAGGAAAATGTTATCGCGAGAGTCGAGATAGGACACGACTCCCGAAACGCCGGGTTGCTCCCTCAGCGCAGTCGCGATGGGTTCTAATGCTTGCGCGCCTTCCTGCGAATCGGCAGGCGGGAGTCCCTGAATCACCAGGACCACTTGGTCCACGAACGGCGACCGAAAACGGTCGGCCAACTCGTGCCGGACAGTTTCAGCTTGGCTGCCTTCGACGCGGGTCGCGGTCTCCAAGTGTCGCTCGGCATGAAAAGAAAATGGAAGAAGTGCAAGGGCTGCTACGAGGACGATCCCTGACACCCAGACACGACGCACATGCATGGCACTCATCATGTCATACAACATCGTCGCCACAAAAGCTCTCTTGCGAAGAGTGAGAACCACTGAGGCCAACAGCGGTTCCATCCGTAAGCAATTCAGATTGTTGCGCTTCATATTTGGCTAGACACGCTCGCTCCCGCTCACAATAAGGAGGTCTGCGAATCTGCTAAACTTTCGTCATCGGCTTAGGAGGACCAATTCGTACCTTACTGTTATTCGCCCTGCTTGCCGCCGTCCAACCCGGAGCGCCAGATCCTCGCATTGGCGTCTGGACGCTCATCTCGGCGCAGTCCAGCCTGGATCCTCCGAATCGGCTCTCCATTACACATCTGCATGACGGAGTGCATGTAGTCATGTCAGGCGAAACCCATTTCGATTTCACCGCGAATCGGAACGGACACGATTCCCCCGCACCCGGCAATCTTGGCTTCAATCAAATTGATCTGCGCAAGATCGATAGGAGGCAGTCCGAGGTCACGGAAAAAAAGGACGGAACTGTGGTGGCGACGGTTCGCGAACAAGTTTCGAAGGATGGAAAGGAGCTAACGGCCACGAATGCGACCGTGGGCCATCCCGATCGGATCACGGTGTGGACGCGAACCGGAGGTGCGAAGGTTATCACTGACCCCTTTGTCGGCGAGTGGACGCAGGATCTCAGCAAGACCCGTTTGCGGCAAGGGTTGGTACTCAAAATCGAGGCGGACGGAAGCGGTGGGGTACGTTTTCTGGGTGACTACAGCTATACCGCCCGTTTCGACGGAAAGCCATACGATCTAAAGAATTCGCGCAACGATACCGTGACGCTCGAACTTGTCGATGCTCACACGCTGGATGCCACTTACCGGCGGGAGGATCAAGTTACTCAAAAGGATAGGTGGGTCGTCTCCGCGGATGGGCACCAGATGACCCTAACCGCCACAGGCACGTTGGAAACGGGCCAGCGGCTAACGGAAAAGCTCGTGTTTAAGAAGTAGCGGAGAATGTATCTGTGTAGTCCAGAAGCTGATCGCTCTTGGTAGGGTTGAATCGTTCGGCGCGATAGCCCATGTTGCCTCAGCATAAACGGCTGCCTGTTGTCGAGAGGGCCTCTCGCTCATTTCCCCCCGCGATCATCTCACGCCTGCTCCGAGGCTTCGATCTTCGGAATCTCCTCGATACACACAGGATGTCCTGCATCGGCCAAGCATTGGCGGCAATGCGGACCGCAATCGATGCCTCTCCGATGGGTCCCCATCTTCAGTTCGCGCTCGCCGATCGGCGGCACCGCGTTAACCTCACGAGCCGCGACCGAAATGATCCCCTTGCGATACATAAATTTCAGAATGCCGTTGACCGTATCTTCCAGAGACGGGTCCGGTTTGCCCCAGACAGAGGCATCCCGGGCCATTTGATAGGAAGAGTTGTCATACCGTTTGAACTCCATTGCGGAGATGTTGTCGACAGAGCCCACCAGAAAATCGAGAAGGGGAAACAGAAGATCTTCCTTCCGGCATCTCCGGATCAGCTCGGGAACGAAATCGGGAAGGCTGAATATTTCGAATTGCCGGCCAGTTGCTTTGGTAATAAGCGCGGTAATATCCATCATGTTCGAATAATCGTCCCGAACGACATGGTAAGTCTTATTCGCTGTACCGGGAGTGGTAGAGATCGCAACGATATTGTTCGCCACAATGTCAGCCGGAACAAAGCTGACCTGGTTGAGAGTGTCGACGCCGATACCGTGATTCACCATAAAGGCAACTAAGCGAACGGCGATATCGAAGTTGTTACCTCCGCCCCTTACGGAAGGACTCACGAGAGCCGGCCGGAAAATCCGCGCGGAAAGTCCCCGCGTGCGCGCATCGACAACCACTTGTTCCGCTACCCACTTCGATTGACTGTATCCAAAATCGAGGAGTTCCATATTCTCGTTCAGGTCGGTCTCATACAGGACTGATTTGACCGCCCAGCCAAACACGAACGTAGTCGAAACATAATTGAACTCTTTGGGCCTTCCCTCGAATGCCAATCTTACGACCTCATTGGTTCCTAGCACGTTCGCAGCGCGCATCAGGTCGTAGTTGAACAGGTAGTTCACGGTTGCACCGTTATGGAACACCGTGTCGATTTCATGCGCGAGAAAATCCCACACCTCCTGCATCAGGCCTAGTTTGGGTTGCCCTAGATCGCCGGAGATGGGGATCACGCGGTCCTCGAACATCTCCATCAGCCCTGCCCCGCATGGTCCCATTGACTCCATTGCAGCTCTCAGTCTTTGCTTGCCCTGCTTTTCGTCAGAAGACCTGACGAGAACATAGATCGTCGCTCGTGTCTGTTCCAGCAAGCTTTTTATGAGGAATGGCCCTATGAAGCCGGTCCCGCCTGTCAGCAGCACCTGTTTCAGCACCGGTATCTCCGGCATGGGCGCAGGCACCGGGGGCTCGAAGATGAGCTTCCTGTCATTGCTCATCATTTGTTTCTCAACCCCGGACTGCTCGTCACGGAAAGCCACAAGGGAATGGCGCAGATGAACCAGCGCCTCTTCGGGAGCGCGCTCCAGTTGCTCGGCTAGTTCAAACAACTCGGCTACACTGACACGCTGAATGACACCAATATCTACCTGCCTCGCCAGCATTTCGGCGTCTCTATCTTTCAGGAGTTCCTTGAGTTCATGCATGAACACAACAAGATCCAGGGAATCCAGGCCGGCTTCGACGAGGTTGTACGATTCCTGACCTGTCAGGTTGTATCTGGCCTTCAATTCGGCGAAGGTGGAATGCATGTCGGAATCGGACGCAGAGTTCCCGGCGTCCTTCTCCCGCGAAAAGTCGGAGAGAACGGTGAATTGACCTTGCAGCCACATCTGTTTGGTTTTATGGCGCATGATTTTTCCCGAACTCGTTCTCGGGATCGCGCGAGGCGCGATGAGGGAAATCACCGCCACTTCCGCGTTGAGATAATTCCGGACGGCGGCGGCGATCTTTCGTGCTTCGGGGAGTGCCTTAGGATTCTTGACTTCGACGACGATTGCCAGCGCGGGTTCGCTGTCTTCCTGAATCTGGAACGCGACGACGCAATTGTGCCGGATCAAATTCGATGATTTCTCCACGACGTTCTCGATGTCTTGCGGGTAATAGTTTTGCCCGCGGAGAATAATCATGTCCTTGATGCGGCCACAGACGTAGAGTTCGCCGTCGTGAATGAATCCCATGTCGCCGGTGCGAAGGTAGCCATCGTCGTATGGAGTGTCGTCCACAAGCCGCGCTCGAAACTGTTTCAGAGTCAATTCAGGGTTATTCCAGTAACCCTGGCACTTGCCGCTTCCGGAGACCCAAATTTCGCCGGTGCGATCTGGTTTAAGAGCGAAGTGTCCTTCCGGATCCACGATCTTCAGGTCGAGACCCGGCAGTGGGATTCCACAACTGACAATCTGCGTGGCCCCACCGATCTCTGAGACCTCAATAGGCATGCGGACCGTGCCCAGCGCGAGGGCACGCTTGTTGACGGAAACGATGTTGCGACCACCCAGCGAGACCGCCAGAGTATTTTCGGCCAGCCCGAAGGCAACATAGAAACTCTCGGACTTGAGTCCATAGGGCAGAAACGCTTCTAGAAACCGGGTGTAGGTATCCGGCTTTACGGGTTCCGCCGCGCACATCAACACGCGAAGCGAACTCAGATCACAAGCCTCCAGGCTTTCCTTAGAAAGCCTCCCAGCGCGCAGGCAATAGTCGTAGGCGAAGTTGGGGGCAGCCGCCGCGGTGGCGTGGAATGTCGTTATGGTATTGAACCATAGGATCGGGCGCTGAATGAAGTCCATGGGGGCGAACCCATACGTCGTGCCACCTTTCAGCGCTGGATATAGGTAGCAGCCGATCAGTCCCATATCGTGATACTGCGGAAGCCAGGAAACGACGACCGGTGCTGGATGGTCGATCACCAGCGGACAGGTAGTCAGGATATTTTCGTGCGTAACGATCACGCCCTTGGGCTCCATCGTCGAACCCGACGTGTACTGGAGAAACAATATCTCCGAAGAATCGACAGGTAGGCGGTCCGAAATCGTATTCACAAAATCTTCAGTCGGGATCCACGGAAGACTGGAAATGTAATCTACGTCGACGCCCGACGCAGAGACTCCACTTCTGGCGAGATTCGTCTTGAGCGATGCGTGGTAGTCTCTGCTCGTTAATATCCCAGCGGCCTGGCAATCCTTTGCGATGTGGACCGTCTTATATAGAGCGCTCTGGAAGCCACGCGAACTGGGTGGATAGACCGGCACGGGGATCAATCCGGCGCGCGCGCAAGCAAAAAAAGCGCAGATCATTTCGAGCCCCGGCGGGTAGGCAAGCAAAAGCCGGTCGCCTGCCGCGAAACGACCATCCTTCAGCAAATGTCCGGCGATCGCTTGCGTTCGGTGGAGAAACGACGCGTAGGTGTAGCTTTCGATCGGATCGCCGTTTACGTCAAGGTATGAATAAAGGAGTTTGTCCGGGTGCTCGTCCGCCAGCCTATCCAGGTGGTCCAGAATTGACGCCGTCATCAATCAGCGATCCTCCAAGCTCGCATAGAACGCTAGTCAGTAAACGAAACATACCTCGCGAGCGAGGAGGTTGGTGAAACATAATTGAGTCTCAAAGTGCAGATCGCAGTGCAGATCTGGAATGCGGGACTGTGAAAATGTGCGCGTAATTCTTTTCTTAACACAAGCGTGCTCGATTAACCGGGGAACGGACGTTCTCCAACCTCCTGCCATGAGGCAACGCAGACTTGTGAAGTTCCCACACCACATGAAGGAGGCTCCGTTCACTAGGATTCACTAGTTGGTATATTAGCAAAATGTTTGCACAATACCACGCGTCATCGCGTCCCCGGATGAGGCAACAGCATCCATGCATGTCCGTTCTGGGTAGTGGGCCACTGGCCTACTACCCCGTTCTGAATTTTCTTGATTGCCTTAATGGCTCACATTAGAATATTGCAGCGAGACTGTCGACGGCGCGGCAACAATTTCGCTGCGGGCCGGGGCTGCGCATGCAGCATATGGAGCGCATCGGCCCCATTACCACAATCGCGGAGGCGCCGGTGACGTTCCAACCCGAAGCAGTGATTGCCAATCAGCCGGACATCGCGGATCTTTCACCATCAGAAACTTCAGTTTCGCGGATTATCGAATCGGCCGGTGCGGCTTCGTTCCCGAAAGTCTTGCGTAGCCGCCTGGACAGGTTTTTTGCCGATCAGAGCATTTCTCCGAAAGCGGACCGCACCATGTGGTTCAAGATCGCTATCGGTCTAGTTGTCCTCGTGGGCGCATGGATTGCTCTGTATACGCTCAGGCCCGGCTCATGGAAATTTGTCGCCCTCTACCTTTTAGGCGGCCTCGCGCAGACATTCCTTTTGCTGAACATCGCCCATGACAGCAATCACAACGCGATCTCGTCCCGGTCGCACGTCAACAAAATCCTGAACTACGTCTTCGATCTGTGCGGAATGAGCTCGTACATGTGGCGTATCCTCCATCATAGGGGTCATCACTCCTGCATCAATCTCCACGCTGAAGATGATGCGCTTTCAGGACGCGGCATTTTTCGCTTTACCCCCTATGAACCCCGGGCGCCATGGCACCGCTTTCAGCATATCTACGCGCTGTTCGTTTACGCGATGTTCTCTCTCGATTATGTGTTCTTCAGGGACTTCCAGTGCTTTTTCTTTCCGACCCATGAATATTTGAGACGGACTAAACATTCGCTGCGCGAATATGCCATTCTCTTTGCCGGCAAGGGCTTCTACCTCACTTACATGCTTATCTTGCCGGTGATGGTGCTGGGAAAATCGCCTCTGCTGGTCGCTGGTGCGTTCCTCCTGGTCCATTTGATCGTCGGTTTAAGCGTAACGCTCGTATTCCAATCGACGCACACTGTCGACAGCACCTATTTTCCCTCGGATCGTGGCGAGTTTGAAGATGGCGTGTATCACATCTTCGCGACAACGGCCGATTATGCGACGGAAAACCCGCTTGTAGGCTGGCTCGCGGGCGGGCTCAACCATCACGTCGTCCACCACCTGTGTCCTTTCGTGTGTCATACCCACTATGCTTCGCTGACTAGGATCGTGAAGGAGACTGCCAAAGAGTTTGGGGTTCCCTATAGGCAGCACTCCACCATGACCCTGGCAATCCAGCATCATCTGATACTGTTGAAGCAACTGGGGGATCAAGACTGATTTTGAGCGTCATTGCTTTTCTTGTATGGGCCAGCTAGCACTTCTTTCAAGTGACATGAAATCTTCTTCGTTTCGAAGCAAGTATCAGGACGTTTGGGTATGAGTTCATCAACGCCTGTCCCCGTTGTTTCCCGACTTCGCTGCTTTGCGGATTCTCACGCAATGGCCCGCAATCCGGTGCAGGTTTTGTCCCGCTACAACGAAATCTTCGGCGACACATTCTGGATCCGTTTGGGTGGTCTCAAGGAGGCGATGGTTACCATCGATCCCGACGTCATTCAGCACGTGTTGAAGACCAATGCGGAGAACTACCAGAAATCCGAAATTCAAATTAAGCGAATGGGCCACTTCTTGGGTAAAGGCCTCCTTACGACCGAAGGAGAAGCCTGGCGCACGCAGCGCCGTCTCATCCAGACGGGCTTCGATAAGAAGCAACTCGATGCCTTGTCCTCAATCATGCAGGACTCCCTTGCCGAGTCGCTACGTGATTTCGACAGACAGATCCACAGTGGCGCCGTGGATATTTACCCCCAGCTCATGAAAATCACCTTCGCGATGGTCGCTCGATCCTTATTTGGCGCACGGTTGAAGGATGAAGACATCGATCTTGTCAGCCATACGATCTGCACCGTCCAGGAATTCATTGTCCGGCAAACCCTTCAACCCTATTTGAATCCCTGGTTCGCCATCTCAGGCGAACTGCGCAGACACGAAGACATGCGAACGCGCGCCGACGCCATTCTGCTCGAATACATACGGAAGCGCCGCAACGACCCGCCCGGCCACGATTTGCTCCAGACTTTGATGGACGCGCGTTACAGCGATGGCAAAGGTATGAGCGATGAGCTCATCCTGAGCGAGAGCATGCAACTTCTGGTTGCCGGACACGAAACATCGTCGAATGCGCTATCGTGGCTTCTTTATCTTTTGAGCTCGCATCCGGATTGTCTCGAGAGGGTACGGCAGGAGTTTGACTCCGTGCTCGGCGAAGCGCCCCTGGGCCACGGCGAGGTTCCCAAGTTCGAATTTGTGACTCAGGTCATTCAAGAGGCGCTGCGCCTCTACCCGCCGTTTTGGATGGTCGATCGCATGGCTGTCACGGACGACCGCGTAGGTGACGTCGCCATACCGCGCGGATCGATGGTGATTGTGTACGTGTACGGTGCGCACCATGCTCCGCGCTACTGGCAGAATCCTGAGACCTTCGACACAGAGCGTTTCACCAAAGCAAACGAGAAGCTGCGCACACCCTTTACCTATCTTCCCTTCGGAGCCGGACCGCGAGGCTGTATCGGCGGAAATTACGCGATGCTGCAGATCCTTATGATTTTGAGCGATCTGCTCAGAAAATACGATTTTCAGTTGGCTCCGGGCCAAGAGATCGAAGCCCGCCCGATGGTCATCCTGCGGCCGAGGCACGGGATCCGCATGACATTCACTAAGCAGCTTCGTCTTTGCGCTCCATAAACGGGCTTCGAGGAGATTAATACTAGTCTCCTACAAGCCGACTTCTGGACAACGTCGTTGAGAGTCTGTCCTGGCCATAACTTCCGATTTGCCCGTCAACCCGCTAATAACCCCAGATAAAACGCGAAATCCCGCTTCAACGTGGTTGAACACTTACCGATGAGGGGTCCGGCAGGATCAGACTCTTGTCAGCAGCTTTGGGCACAGTGGTTTGACTGTCACTGGTGATCTGGTAATCCGAGAAAGTGATATTGAGCACGGCTCTGCCGCCCCACCGGACCTCGGTAACCGAGTGGTTGTGGATGGGCAGCCAAAATCCGTCGATCCTTGCCCACTGGTATTGAATCTCAATGTGGTTGACCCAGAAAGAAGGATTTGTCGCCGGACTGCCATCCATGCGGGTCACCGCAAAATCCTGCGCATCCACCCAGATCTTGCCCTGGTAAACGAATTTGCTCTTGTTCTTGGGTTTCACGTCGAGTATGTAAAAGTCGCCCGCCGGAGTGTGCTGGGTGCTCTCCAACCTGAACTGATAATTTGCCGGGCTGATCTCCAGTTCTTTGCGGTTCTGTTCCTCCTGGGCGTCGTGTTCGCTTTGCAGCAGTTTCAGCAGAACGTGGCGAATCAGTAGCTTTGAGCCGGTCTGGGAAACAATTCTAAAGTCCTTCTCGTCCGGAGCACGATACGTGACTTCTACCTGCATCTCGGCGTGGCCGCCGAAAAGGCCACGATAATCCAGTTGGTATATCCGCCTGCCGCTGTAGCCTCGCAAGCGCGAGGCTCGGCGCGCATTTGCCGCCATGAGTTTTTGTACGATGGCATCGGTTGAAAGCGCCGATTGGGTGTCGCCTTGATTCGAGCCCGCAACTGTGACGCTGAAGAGCAACAGACCGAGTGCCGTCATCGCGAGTTTTCCGTGCCCGGGGCCGCTCCATTGCTTTAGCATTTCATTTCAACTGTACACAATTTGATGCGTTTCTTAGCGCAGTGCAATGGCACTTGTTTTGAAAGGGTCCGTGCATCTCCGCCGGATGCGACGATTCTGTACGTATCGTCGACGAACCGGAAGCTATCCAGAAACGGGCTTCTGGGAAGTGAAGGGAATGTTCCCGGTCCGACTGGACGAGTCGGCTGACTGTCGGACAGCCCAACCGCATGCCCTTTTCGAGCTTCAATGCTCAAGCTGCACGCCGGCCCGGCCGCTGAGTTGTATTTCAGCCTTTCTCTACCGTTGCGCGAGCCAGGATGGCATCCTTGAACGTTAGGGCAACGGTGGGTCCCCTCCGAACATTAATCACCAGTGCGGGTCGGAAACACGCCAAGCAGGAGCCCCCCTTGTGCCGAACGCTCGGATAGACAATACCGGGAGAACCCTCTTTTAGCAGTTCTCGCGCCAGGCTTTGCGAATTCTGATCGCTTCCTGGATCGAGGCACTTCGCAAATTCGCTCTCACCTCGAATGTCATGGAAATCGGCTCGGAAGTCAGCAAGATAATCAGCATAGGTCACCACTTCCTCGTTCTGCCAATTGATTTCCTGCAATTCTTGGGCTTTGTGAAAAGCCACCTCAGCCTGAGAAGTTTCCAGAGCGGAGGCTGCGTACCACGCACCGCGATCTGCTAGATTGAATCGGCTGCCCATAGGGTGTGCGCGAATGAAGGCAGCGTTAACGATGTGTGCGTTGGATATGCCAAATACAAGTTCATGAACACTGATGCCGGGTAGGAGACCCGCTTCACCGAGCAAGCGATCGTTGGTTGCACCCTCAAGCTCGAGTAGGCGATCCAGATCTTCATCGTCTGCGGTTAGGCGGGCCAAGACGCTCTCGCCTTCGCCAATGTATTTGGTTGGAATGAGGCGATGTGTATCGTCCCGTCGCAGAGCCGTCGTGCCGGGCAGCTTCAACGACCGCCTCTGCGTGCGTCGACTAGCTGACGCACCCGCAGCATCGCGGGAACGCCACCCTTCGTCATATACGTCAGCGGCCTTTCTCCTCCGAATATCGGATTGGTGTTCGGCAAGGAGATCCACGCGTCGGCTAACCGTTCGCTGTACAGGATATTCAAGGATTTGAATATCCCCAGGGCTAGAGAGACCCGCGTGAGTTGGTCCTGGTCGAGCTTCTTTGTTTTGCCTCCCTTGAGATGATAGAAGGCTCCATTTGAGATTCCCCCCAAGAGCTGCCGAGCATCCTCGTCCCGCAGTTTCCAGGAGCGTGTGAGCTTGAAGAATCCCTTGATGGCCGACGGACTCAGACGAGCTTGAACCTCTTTCTTTGAGAGATCGACTGGAACGTCGCAAGAGAATCCCGCGATCGACCCTTGCAGAGTAGCTACTGCTCCTCTGGGCATATTCTAATCCTCCATTTACGGAGTATTATACATCCATATATGGATGCAGACAAGCTTCGACTCCTCTCGCGCCATAGTCCCTCTAAGCAATTGAAAACACAAGGTCGGGCAGCCTCCCCGAATAACTGACAACTCAGCCCTCCGGCAGGCGAATTCGTAATGCGCCAGAAGGGTGCCTCATTCCGGAGAAAGGAGGAACATCTATGTCCCGCAAGGTTGGTCATTCCTCCAACAAGTGGTTTGTGGTTTGAGGCCTCTGCCCTTACCGGATTATGGAGGCAATGCGGAAGTCAACCACTCACCAATTCGAAGGTCGTTTGCTTAAGGCCGTAGGCGATCACAGGTGTGAAATCACAGGTGTGAAATTTCGGGCTGGTCTGCTAAACGATTGAAAAGAATGGTGGCCAGGGACGGAGTTGAACCGCCGACGCCAGCCTTTTCAGGGCTGCGCTCTACCACCTGAGCTACCTGGCCACTTTTGTGCACTGCCATCTGACCGCCCAGTCTTCATTCGGATGAGTCTTAAGGCAGGCCGAAAGCGGGCACAATCCTAGGACTACCGGCAGTCGAAACGCTGGGAGCGTTTGCAGCAGGCCTGATTATAACAACCAAGGCGCAATCGCTCAACGCGAGTCGCGCCTTGGCCCAAAAAACGGAAAATCTACGCGGCTCTTAGTGCCCGCCCGAACTATCCGAGTGCTGCTGCAGCCAGGCTGCGAGCGGACTCTCCTGCTGCGCTTTCAAGTCCACGCAATAGTTTATCCGTTCCATGGATTGCTTCAGCGTGCGTTCGGAGGAGGGTTCGTGATGGGCAGCGAAGAAGTCCTGTACTTGATCTCTCATGCCCACATCGCAGAAAGAACCGGCCGCTCCCGCAATGGCGGCGCCTGCGTAAGCGCCGCCCAGACTCTGGATTTTCTCCCAATGGGAGCCGACAAAGTCCCAGGCAAGCTTGTGACCGTCGGGATTTTGCATGACTCGGGAGATCATCTGCAGAGCATCCTGGGTCCGCACCTCTGGTGAGATGGCAAATTCCAGCGTCTTTTCCAGCAACGCGGGATCGCTGAACAGCGCCAGCGCGCGATGGTACATAAAGATTTCCTCCGGAGCTTTTGCCGACTTCAAACGATCCCTTATTTTGTCGTAGAAGGCTTCATCACCGCCGTTTGCGGCCACCTGAATGGCGGCAAAGCCTAACTCATGGTTGACGGATGAGGGATCAGCCAGAAACTGATTCGCCAGTTTACGGGCAAGCGCCTCTACTCCGGGTTCGCGCGCAGTGTACCCCAAGCCGACCATCAGCTCGGCGCGCAGACCCTCGCGATCAGCACTCTCGCCCGGCTTCGGTTCCCATCCTACGTCAGCGGCGGCAGGCGCCAACATCTGGCGCACCCAATTACGATAGGATTCGCGGTCGGCGTCAATTATGAGGTTGCGGCCAATGTAGTCCAGTTGCTCAATCAGTGGGCCCAGCACGGCTTGAGTGCGATCCGCCTGCAAGCCTTCAACCACCGCCAGATAATCTCCGATTTTCTCGCGGCCTACACGAACGGAAGCCCACACGTCGAACGGCAGCATGATGCGCTCCGCCGGACTTAATGCGGTCTCGGCATCCTTGGCCATCGAACGTACCGCATCCGAGTCATAGCCGGAGCGGTAGTAACCCTTTGCGCCCACGTTAACGTTGACCCAGTTTGAACAGCGGGGCAGAGCGAAACTCTGTTGTTGTTGCGTCACGAGTTCGCAGCGCTCGGCGCCGCTGGTCGCAGCTGAGCCCTGCTTCATGCACACCGGGATCTGCCAGCGCTCGCTGGTGCCAGCTTCGAACTTGGCCCGGTCATAGAAGTACCGCTGTTGCGCGAGCGTGACCTTGTCGGAATTACCGGAGCAGGCGGCCTTGACGCTCACCAGAGGCGGTCCTGGTTGGTCGATAAACGTCGGCATGAGTTTGTCAACCGGCTTCCTAGAGACTTCCGTCTGCGCTCCCCAGAAGTCCGCCGCCGTGGCATTTGCGTAGGCGTGCTTTGTCAGATACGCGTTTACTCCACGGCGGAAAGTCTCCGGCCCTAAATACGATTCCAGCATACGCAACACCGCTGCGGTCTTGCCGTAGGTGATGTCATCCGCTAACTCGAGGATCTCCTCAGGTGTTTCCGCCTGCTGGTGAATCGGATGGGTGTTGATCAGAGAATCCGCGCCCATTGACCGGGCAGTTTCGTTCACGTCTTGAAGTTGCATGTTCCATTCTGGTTTCCAGGCCTGGAGCGGCTTGCTGGACATCCAGGTGGCAAATCCTTCATTGAGCCAGAGGTCATCCCACCATTGCATGGTGACCAGATCGCCAAACCACTGGTGGGCCATTTCGTGGGCGATGACGGATGCAACCTCGCGCTTCAAATCGACGGCGCTTTTTGCATCAACCAGCAACAGAATTTCACGGAAGGTAATACAGCCTGTGTTTTCCATGGCACCTGCGGAGAAATCCGCCAGTCCAACCAGATCCAGCTTGCCATAGGGATACTTGATGGAAAAATATTGGTTGTAGTAGTGCATGATGTTTTCTGCGGCGTCGAGAGCAAAGGTGGAGAGCTCCTTCTTGCCCGGACTGGCGTATACACGAATTGGGATGTTATCGACGACGCCTTCTACGTATTCGAACTTGCCTACGACCATGGCCACCAGATACGAAGACATCCTCGGGGTGGGCGAGAAATGCACCGTGTGCTTGCCCTCAGGACCCGGCGTATCGGAAACAGCCTTGGTGTTGGATATCACTGTCAGACCATCGTCGGCGACCACGGTGACATCAAAGACGGCCTTGTAGGCCGGCTCATCGAACGAAGGAAACGCCCGGCGAGCGTCGGTGGCTTCAAACTGAGTGGCGGCGTACTTTTGGCCTTCCGAGTCTTTCCCGAGGTAAAAACCACGTAACTGATCGTTGAGAATTCCTCGGTAGCGAGTCTGGATGGTCGCGGGGCCGGGTGAAATCGGATGGTCCACGGTCAGAGTCGCTGTCTGTTTGTCTTTGTCGAGTGTGACCGCAGCCTTTTGCGTAGAGCCGCCGCTGGCGATGCTCACTGCCTGGAAATCGATATCGACGGCGTTCAGCACAATTTGTGAGGTCGCCTTCAGCACCCGCACTTCGATGGTTTCGTCTCCGGCGAAGTCGTTCTTGGCGAAATCGGGAGAGAACGTCAGCTTGTAATGATCCGGAGCGGCGATTTCAGGCAGACGTTGCGCAATACAAAATCCGGTGAAGAGGAACAGCCCAGCCAACCTAGAAATTGATTTCATATTCTCCTCAGTTATGAACCCTCGGATGAACCCGCGTGCCGAGGGATGGTGCTCTCGCGATGACAGTTCTTCATCGTCTGTACATAAGATGCATCTTTTTTGTTCGCTCTGCGTTGGACTCTCTGTGCAGCTTCACTGTGCCGTTCAAAACGGTGAAGGCGCAGCGGTTAGTAGCGAAATAGTAAGCGATCTCGCGGTAATCGTCGGCGTTGAAGATGGCAAGATCGGCATCTTTGCCGGGCTCAACGGATCCCTTACTATTCTGCAATCGCAACGCGCAGGCGCCGTTGATAGTCGCGGCGGAAATGGCCTCGGCGGGCGTCATCTTCATGTGGGTGCAGGCGAGCGACAGCACGAACGGCATGCTGGGGGTGGGCGAGGACCCGGGATTGTAGTCGGTAGCTAACGCGACGGCGACGCCGGCGTCGATCAGTTTGCGGGCGGGAGGAAATCTGTCGAGACCGAGAAAATAGTTCGCGCCGGGAACCAGAGTGGCGACAGTTTCACTTTGTGCAAGCCGAGGGAGATCACTGTCGTTGACGTGGTCCATGTGATCGAGTGATGCGGGGTTGAAGCGCAGCAGAGGCTCGAGCGGGGTTTCGCCTAGTTGGCAGACGTGGGCGCGCACCGCGAGGCGGTGCTGGATGGCGGCTTGAAAGATTCTTTCGGTGTCGCCAGAAGTAAAGGCACCGCGGTCGCTGAAGACATCGACGAATTGGGCGAGCTGGCGTGTGGCGGCCGCGGGGATCATCTTGTCGCAAACTTCCTTCACATATTCGGCGGCACGACCCTTGAACTCGATGGGCACAACGTGTGCACCCAGAAGAGTCGAAACAACGGTGCCGGGCCAGCAGGCAGCCGCGGAGCGTATCGCCTCGAGAGACTTCAGTTCGGATTCGAGTGTCAGACCGTAACCGGATTTGGCCTCGGCGGTCGTAGTACCCTGCTCGGCCATTTGATGCAGTGCTTGCAGGATCTTTTCGGTGAGGGCGCTCTTCCCTGCCTTGCGAACGGCTTCGACGCTGGAACGGATACCACCGCCCGCAGCGGCGATCTCTTCATACGTCGCGCCCGAGATCCGCTTCTCGAAATCCACGAGGCGCGGGTTCATGAAGGCGGGATGTGTATGAGAATCGACGAAGCCGGGAAGGACGACTTGGCGGGCACAGTCGATTTCGATTACTTTCTTACGATTCTTCTTGAGCCAGGGATCGCGGAGAGCATCTTTGGTCTTGCCAACGGAGACGACCTTGCCGCCCAGAGAGAGGACGGCAGCATCTTCGATTAGCCCGAGTGCGGAAAGAGCCGAGCCACGTCGAGGACCGGGTTCTTCGGAGCGCAGAGTGAGAAGCTGGCCGATGTTGGTCAGCAGCAGGCCGGGGGAAATCTGCGAAGGATGTTTCTTGGGAAGACTCAAGCCAGAGATAGTTTAGCCCACGCGGGCCTGAAGCGCAGAGTTCGACAAGACCAGCCTTCCACCATAAACGCAGAGTGCGCGGAGAAAAGCTCATCTTAGCGCCTCATCGGCACTTTAACGCCCTTTTTCTTCGCAAACTCCTTCGCCTCGTCGTAGCCAGCGTCAACATGACGAATGACGCCCATGCCGGGATCGGTGGTCAGCACGCGCTCGATGCGTTTGGCCATGGCTTCGGTGCCGTCGGCGACCGTGACTTGTCCCGCGTGCAGCGAATAGCCGATGCCGACGCCTCCGCCGTTGTGGATGGAAACCCAGGATGCGCCGGCGGCAGTGTTCACGAGGGCGTTGAGCAGGGGCCAGTCGGCGACCGGGTCGCTGCCGTCTTTCATGCTTTCGGTTTCGCGGAAGGGCGATGCCACGGAGCCGCAGTCGAGGTGGTCGCGGCCGATCACGATTGGAGCTTTCAGCTTGCCTTTCTTAACCAGGTCGTTCATCGCGAGGCCGAACTGGGCGCGCTCGCCATAGCCTAGCCAGCAGATGCGGGCGGGCAATCCCTGAAACTTGATGCGCTTACGGGCGAGGTCAATCCAGCGACGCAGGATACGGTTGTCGGGAAAAAGTTCGAGGATGAGGTCGTCGGTAATGTGGATATCGGAAGGCTCGCCTGACAGAGCGACCCAGCGGAACGGGCCCCGGCCCTCGCAGAACAGCGGTCGAATATAGGCTGGGACGAATCCAGGAAAGTCGTAAGCGTTCTTCACTCCACGCTGAAAGGCGAATGTGCGGATGTTGTTGCCGTAATCGAAAGTGACTGAGCCCATCTTCTGCAACGCCAGCATACCTTCCACGTGCTTCGCCATGGCGTCGAGCGACAACTGCTGATAGGACTCGGGATCACGTTGCCGCAGTTCGAGGGCTTCTTGCAGCGTCATGCCGTTCGGCACGTAGCCGTTCAGCGGATCGTGCGCGGAAGTCTGGTCGGTGAGAATGTCGGGCACGACGCCGCGCTGGGCTAGTTCAGGAATGATGTCGGCGCAATTCCCTACCAGGCCGACAGAAACGTTTTCTTTCTTGCGAACGGCGTTCTTCAGGATGCGCAGAGCTTCGTCGAGCGTGGTGACCATGAAGTCGCAGTAGCCGGTTTTGAGGCGCTTCTTGATGCGTTCGGGATCGACGTCGATGCCGAGAAACGCCGCCCCAGTCATAGTTGCGGCAAGCGGCTGCGCACCACCCATGCCTCCCATGCCGCCGCTGACGATCAGTTTGCCGGTGAGGTCGCCTTGGAAACTCTTCTCTGCTGCAGCGGAGAAAGTTTCGAACGTTCCCTGAACGATGCCTTGCGAGCCGATGTAGATCCACGAGCCGGCGGTCATCTGGCCGTACATCATGAGACCGGCGCGTTCGAGTTCGTTGAACTTTTCCCAGTTCGACCAGTGACCGACGAGATTCGAATTAGCGATCAGTACACGCGGAGCGTACTCGTGAGTCTTGAAGACACCGACGGGTTTGCCGGATTGGACAAGCAGAGTTTCGTCGTTGTCGAGGCTTTTGAGCGAGGCAATGATGGCGTGGTAAGCCTCCCAACTGCGGGCGGCGCGACCGGTTCCACCGTAGACGACGAGGTCGCGCGGACGCTCGGCGACTTCTTCGTCGAGATTATTCATCAACATGCGCATGGCGGCTTCCTGCTGCCAGCCTTTGCAGGAAATTGCATTGCCACGGGGCGCGCGGATGGGAGAGTAGGTGGCCTGGGTTATCTCGGTTTCTACCGGCATGGGGTAATGGTAGTGGTTTGGAGAAAAGTGTTCAATTGTCCGAACTGGCGGCTGGAGGCATTGGGGCGGCTCTTTTAATAAAGGAGTTCAGGCCAAACAGGGTTAATAGCACCATCAAAGTTTCTGCGAATCCAATGAAGAAGAGCACCTCTTTCAACTGCCATCCGGAGTCAACGCTGATCATCCTGCACAGACGAAAGGCCGGTATGTGAAGGATAGCAGTAGGCCTCTCGAGCCACCGCATGAGAGTGGTGGGTGTGGTGCGAGGCTCAATATCTAAGGGGATGGTGAGAAGCAATCGGAAGTTGACTACCTCAATTACAGCAGCCAGAAATAGGCCGAGTATCGTGGACCTACGTTTTGCCGTAACAAAGCTCACTAGGTGTTGCATACTGTCTCGTCGCTGCCGATGCCACCGGATCCGCTCCGCAGAACCGTGAATGGGGAATCGTCACCACGCTTTTCGGATGGTTGCCAGTCCTTGGAGATAGTCGTCGTGTTCGACCCTGCTCTCTATTCCGAACTCGGTCAGGAGGGTCATCATTCGTCCCACGGGGACGCCGGCAAGCTCCGCGGCTTTACCAAGAGAAGCTTCTCCTTGCTTGTACCTTTCCACCCCCAATAACACTCTGCCCCGTGTGACCATGTCGCGCACGGCCTTGGAAAGATCGCTTCTCTGTTCCTTGGTGAGTTCGCGCAGGAATTCGAAATTTTCCCGATCCATTCGGATGCTCATTGTCTTGGTCATGCCACGGTCTCCAGTCGGCGTCTGGCGTCGTCGAGAATCGACGTTCGGTAACGCCCATGCTTTGCCAGCCGATTAAGTTTGACGAGAGCTTCGCTCGTCGTGAATAACTTCTTCTCGTACATGCGCACCAAGATGCCTATTGCCGTCGTAAATGCGACACCGAGCAGCTTGCATGCGTTGATCCCATTCTTGTCATCAATGCCCAAAACCCGAGCTTTATCTGCAAGCGCCAAAACGATGGCCTCCGCTTCTCCCTGGCCCAGGCCAAAGTCCACCTGCAGCTTTGTCACCATCTTCGAGTTCTTGACCGAGATAACCCGGATCCTCGATTCATCCAGCGTCTTTCGAATCATCAAGGCGTCAAGTGATTTCTTTACGCTACAGCACTCCTTCTCAACCTCACGGGGAACGGCAACCTCGCGCCCGATGTGATGTAAGAAGGAATCAAGAATTTCGGCCTTCGCAATCAGAATCAGCGTCGAAGCATCGAAGATGAACACGGTGATTACAATATATTACAAGTGTAATAGTAACAGATTCGCGAGACTTCCGGAAAGGGCCCCTCGCCGCACGCGCGCTGGGAGGTTGGTGTTGCTCGAATACTTGAAGTTTGTGCCAGACTTCACGGAGCCGCCTTTTTGGAGTAGGCTAAGTGCGTTTTCTGAGGAGGTCTTTATGTCACAGAGTACTCCGGTTGATGTCGTACGGCAGGCTTCGACGTTGTCCATCGTATGGGGCGTTTTGCTGATCATCTTCGGGATGCTGGCGGTGGGTTCGCCGTTTGTGGCCGCGGTGGCGGTCAACGTGGCAATTGCCTGGCTCATTGTCTTAGCAGGCGTGGTCCACTTGACCCTTGCTTTTAGCGCG
>Ga0210405_10001096_pt1 | contig 32556 bp, 22 predicted proteins | sample IncBWH11MmetaG_FD_155492 | JGI IMG/M metagenome (GOLD analysis project Ga0210405, IMG submission 155492) | Forest soil microbial communities from Barre Woods Harvard Forest LTER site, Petersham, Massachusetts, United States - Inc-BW-H-11-M | ecosystem: Environmental > Terrestrial > Soil >...
CGATCAACAGCAATCCAATAACTAGGAAGAAGGAGATGAGTATGTCGTTGAAACCAAGGAAAAACGAAATTACGGAGCTCCGGGCACCCTCGACCCAGGCGGAGACGGGAGAGGTTTCAGCAGGGAACTCGGCACGTGACGAGGAAATCAGGCGTCGCGCCTACGAAATCTATCTCGAACGCGGCGAACAACCAGGCCTTGACCTGGACGATTGGCTCCAAGCGGAACGCGAACTCGAACACGGGATGCTTCGCCGCGCGCAGGCGGGCTAATAAAGGAATCCGCGACATCCGCCGATTAAGGCTTGCAGGCACCTAGCGAATCCCGACCTGTCCTCGCACGCTGTCAATCAATTTCTTGGAATCGTAGCCGATCCCGGCCTTAAACACCGTTTCGACGTTCTCAATTTCTTCAATGTTCTTTGAGGGATCGCCCTTAATCACGACGAGGTCTGCCTGTTTGCCGGGGGACAGGGTTCCAATTCGATCTTGCCGTCCGAGGTACGAAGCGCCATTCTCCGTGGCCACATGAATGGCTTCCACTGGGGTCAACCCCGCTTCCACCAGCAGTTCTATTTCGCGTTGATCGCCGAATCCTGGAAGCACTCCGCCATTTCCGGTTGGATCCGGCCCGGCCAGCAGCAAGCCTCCGGCTTTGACGAATGCCACCTCAAAATCCATTTCCTTGCGCATCAACGCCGTCATGGGCGAGTCCAGCGGGACGTTCGCCCGCGCGGTCAGGTAGCTTTGGGCCGCATCCGTGGACATCGCATTCAATGTGCGCGGCTGCAATTTCGGCCTTCCCGGGACGCTGGCCTCAAACACAGGCAGCGTCGAAGTCACCGCGACGTGGTGCGCCACGAGATCATGGATCAACTGCTGCACTTGCGTTCCATTCACATCCTGTTTTGCCCAACTGCCGCCGCCCCCTGATGGGCACACATCCGGCTTCTTGTCCGCAACGAATTCGGTGTCCGTAAATACGGGCCCATGTTCCAAATCATCGATTCCCAGGGCTACCGCTTCCGGCCAGGTCACCGAACACAGATGCCCTGTCAGTTTCAGTTTGTGTGCGTGGGCCTGCTGAATCGCTACGTTTAGCTCCTCGCGCGTGATGTTCATGTATGCTTTGTACGACGTCATGCCTTCCGCCGCCCAGTAGTCCACCATGCGTTTTGCATCGTCCGGTCCGGTCAATTCATGCATTTGAGCAAATCGCGTCGGTGCGCCTTCCAGGTACGGCGCCGTAGCATCGATGCTTGGTCCCGGCATCAGGTCCGCGTCAATCCGGCTCTTTACCTTCAGGTCGGCGTAGGGTTCCAGGCTCCCGGTGGTGCGCATTGTCGTTACACCCGCCGCTAGATATAGTCGCGGCGCGGTGTAAGGGATTTCCGCGACGAACAACCCTGGCTCGCCAATCCTTCCGCCAGCAACTTGCACGGAGATCGAATTCGTATAGTAGAGATGATTGTGCATTCCAACAAGCCCGGGAATGACCGTATAGCCGGAGCGATCTAAGAGTTGTGCTCCCTGAGGGACTTGGACCGACGCAGCCGGGCCGATGGACTGAATCTTGCCGTTCGCTATCACAATCGCTTGATCTTCCTTTGCCGCAGCACCTGTCCCATCGATGACTCGGACGTGGTTAAGAACAAAGATCGGCGCGTCAACGCTAACGAAGGGCGCAACGTCAGGAGACTTCTGGGTTTGCGCAACCGCGATCGCAGCAGCGAGCAGCGAGACAAACAAAAATAGCAGACGCATCCGTGCACCTCGCGCTTGAAGTCTTGAAAATTTGGTAAGAGGCGGCAATTCTATCCCAGCGGCGCCCTAACGGGAACAGCAAGTTCCGGCGGCAAACTGACCGACGATTTGGGGGCAAATGAAATGTTGGTGGGCCCGCTAGGATTTGAACCTAGGACCAACGGATTATGAGTCCGCTGCTCTAACCGCTGAGCTACGGGCCCCACGTGTACTAACGCCCTTATTTTATAATGATTTGGAACGATTGCGCCGAACATTTGAAAATCCCCAAAAGGGCAATTGTAGTAGAACTGTAGTACTTTCACCCGTTCGACCAACTACTTTTCAAAACCGCACATGTCCGGTTACGCGACTCGGGGCCTTAGGATAACTTCCGAGTTGGCGACAATCAGTCCGGAACCGCGTTGTGAGTTGTGATCTGTCATTTCAGGGTGCAAGATTCGCGCCATGTCACACATCGATCGCCGCACGCTGCTCTATGCTTTCGGAATCGCATCCGTCAGCTCAATGATGCTGGCGCGGGCGGCTACTACCGGGAAGGTTGCCTAGGCAAGCCCGGCGAGAATCGCTTCGCGTTCGGAAGTGCGGCGCAGGCCAAAGCGTCTCCGTGTAAGGTATCAAGCGAAGATCGCGCAGGGGGATGCACGGTTTTTGAGCTTAACGCATTGCCGCGCTCCGGCCCATTCCTGCACGTTCACCATCGCGAAGACGAATGGTATTACGTTCTATCCGGTGAATTCCTTTTTAGAGCGGGGAGCGAAGAGCACAATCTGCTGACTGGCGGCAGCGTCTGGTTGCCGCGCGGCATCCCTCACGTGTGCGCGAACACGGCCGCAGCAAATGGCAAGTTGATCCTCATGTGTCAACTCGGTGGGTTTGAGAAGTTTTTTGACGAGATCGGGAAAGTGCCGGTGGACAAAAAAGAGTCCCGATACTATGCGAGAGCTCATGGCGAAATACGGCATGGGAATGCTGGGACTGCCAATCTTTACTTCCTCCTGGATTCAACAACATTCGTGATCACAAACAGGGATTCCAGTCTCAGCCTAGTACTGTGGACGGTTGACGGGCTAACCGGAAGTAACCGAATTCGCTGCTCGGCGTTCTGGCAACAGTTGACGGAGTCATGGCATTTTCTCCCATTCCACTCGGAGAGCTCATAGAGCGGCAGCTGCAAGCCTTGGCATCACTGCCCGTGCTGTAAGCCGGATCAGTTCTTGTTGACTGCAGCCGACTGTAGATAGCTCCGGCAGTTTTCCATGCCGCTTCTAACTCGTGCGGATGGTGATCTCGACCCTGCGGTTTTTCTGGCGGCCCGTGGGGTTGTCGCTGCCATTTGGGTTCGTGTTGGGCGCAACTGGCTTGGTCTCTCCGAAGCCTCGAGTGGTTATTCGAGAAGCGGAAACGCCCGCATTTTGCACTAGCCAATTTTTTACGGAGGCGGCGCGGTCATCCGAAAGCTTCATGTTATGGGCGCGTGAACCCACGCCATCGGTGTGACCTTCAATTGTCAGAGGCGCTGTGCCGTAACTCTTGGCAACCTCACCGACTTTGTGCAAACTGCCGGCGGCTTCGGGGCGCAAGTTGTATTTATCGAAGTCGAAGAGAACGTCAGCGTTCAGCTCGATCCTTACTTCGTGCTCGGTGACTTTCGCCCCGAGATCCTCCAACACACTTTGGATTCCGCTGGTCGCACCCTGGATTCCGCTGGACAGGCCCAGGATTTCACGGGTTACGCCCACGATGTCCACAACTTTGGCGTGCGGCAGCGCCGCCCGGGCCGCGGCCTGCACCGCCGGCGAATCCGGATCGGTGTACTTCGTCTGCGTTGATGCGGCGTAAGGAACGAGAAGTAATAAGACTATTTTCAAGCTTCGCGGTGTCGCCATACTTCCTCCCCAGGCCGAACTAACCTCAAGTGCTATTTATCGGTGATGGGAACATCTTCAAACGGGGGAGTGACGGGCATCATGAAATTGATCTTCTTCACGTCGGCCGAAGGCGCCGGATACTTCGCCCACCAAAGGAAAGTTTGCCCCGGCTCCAAGTTAAGCTTGACGGAATTGCCGACGTCATTGCCAACGCTGTTGCTGGACAAATTTATGCCGTCCGAGTCCTTAAGGATGAAGTATTTCTTGTTAGCGGCCGTGACGTAAAACCTTTCGTGATCCCCTTCAGGTGGATAGCGGATGAGCGTCAAATGCGCGGTTTTATTGGACGTGTTGCGGAATCGAGCCTTTATGGTGAGGACACCTTCCTTCCGCCGGCATTCGGTGATTTCGGCTACGATGCCCTGGGCTGTGGTTTCTTGCGATTGAATTACAGCCGCCTGATCAGCGGCAGGCGCCGCCGCTGCGGCTGAGGTGGAGGCAGATGGTGGGTCCGCCGGCTGAGAAGCGGGCGTGGCCGGCTGAGTCTCCACCGACGGAGTTCCCTCCGCTGGCTGGCCTTGCGGTATCGGCGGCGTTGCGGGCAACTCAGCTCCGGCCGTCGCCTCCGAGAGCAGATTGATCCTCTGATTGCTTCCCTCAATGGCAGCCACCATAACCTGGTAATCCCAAGCGCCTGCACCCTTGTGGGCAGTAACATAGATTTTCCCCTGCCCCTTTGGACCCGAGATGGGCACGGTAAGATCAGCATCGCCGGAGGCCCCCGATACATTGATGGAGCCGCTGACCAGCCAGCCAGCCTCGATCGGCCTGCCAAGCTTCTGAACGAGGAGCGGGTTTGCCTGGGCGCGGAGAAGAGCTTCCTTCGCCACATCCGAATTCTTCATCGCTGCGAAGACGGTTCCGATCAGTGCCAGCGGCAAACCAAAGAAAACAATTAGAAACGTTGGCACAAGCCATTTCCAATTGCGCGAAAACCAGCCCTTTCGCGGGGGCGCAGGAGTGAAGCTCGGAGATACTGCTGCATTCGATATTTGATTTGGCATTGTGTTCATTGCTGCTCCTTTTTAGAATTCAGAATGTTGAGCTCATCGTTCGGGACCGTTGGGCAAATGATCCTGCGGTCCCTGGCAGGAACACTGTCGAGCACATCGAGAAGCGAGGCCGGCGCATCACTACTGGACCGTGACATTCACTGTCGTAGGCTGCGCCGCCTTATATTCCCGGCCATGCGTATCGCTCACGGCGGTTACCGCCACGCTGTTGGCTCCTGCTACGGGCCAGACCAAGCCGAGCGCAAGGTTCTTCACCGGATCGAATTCGCAAGTGCCTTGCGCCGGTTGCAAGTTGCAGGCGCCCGAAGCGTTCGTGGAGGTTGATGGAGCGCCACTCGCAACAAGTTTCAAAGCCGCGCCCGACCGCCCTGCACTGCGGGTCGCCGCGGTCGCGCCAGAAACGCCGCTCGCCGCGGCGGAGCCAGAAGCGCCGATCGATGGGCTGGCGCCGCCGGTCCAGGCGAGCTGGTATTTCATTTTGTCCGGGTACGGATAGCAGGAGGGCATCTTGATCTGGTAAAGCGCAGGGGTGCCCATCGACGCCTGCGCAGCGCCATCCACAAGCGGATAAAGCGCCGTGGAGCCGCCCGGCCATAGATCCTTGAACCAGATGTGCGTATTCTTCTTTACGACGCCGTGGAGAGTCTTATCGAACACTTTCTCTCCGCCCAGCAGTACTTGGCCGCGCAGATCTATTCCCCAATCCACATCCGCCGTGAGTGCGTGCCAGTCCTGCGCCGTGGACGTTCCGTTGCTGAGATTCTGAGACGCGGCTGCGCCTACGCAACCATAGACTTCACCAAGCAAATATGGCTGGGGTCCGGCGCGCGCGGTAAGGGCGCCAAAATCGAAGTCGAGTTGAACGGCGGTGAAGATCGTCGGCTCGACGCGGATTCGGCCGTTGAGCTGGGCGGTCTCGGTGGCTATCGTGGGTACCGGCACGGGCTGCGAACGCCCGGTGCAACCATGCCCGTCGCATTTAAAATCTAACTTCATCTCGTGCGGGTTATCCAATGCGAAGTTTGCAGTGAACGCGCCATCGCCGCTGACTTCAATATTCCCTTCGACATAAGCGCTCACCTCCATCTCCGCTATCGGAACACCAAAGAGGACGATGGGAATCAAGACAATGGGAACTTGCGCGCTGCCGGTGGAAATGTTTTCATCGAATTGCCCGGTAACTTTCACCGCGGCAGTCAGTCTGCTTCCAACCGTCACCGTCCCATGCCCGCTGATGCTCTTGGGCCGGACCATGAACGGCAGACATGGGATGTAGAACACCTCTAGGTTTGCCCGGAAGTCCGGAGACTTCATGGGCAAAGCTAAGTTGACCGTTCCTTCGGCCTTCCCGGAGGCCGAACCGCTCGTGGTGCCTCCGAAAGCCGACCCGTTCGTGGTCTTACCACTTTGTTCCAGATGTATCCCCACGCTAGGCGAGGCGGCGAACTCAATCGGGATATTATCCAGAGGCAGTGTATTATCCGCGAGGCAACCTTCTGCCTCATGCCAATCCTTAGTAAGTTCTGTGCTCCAGTGTTTCCAGTCAGCCTGGGCTTGTTGGCGGAGCATCTCGGCCTGCCGGGAGGTTTCGTCCTCCGCATGCTTCACAACCTCTCCCGCGCAATGTATGGACCAGGCGCTGCATCCGGAGTGACCGTCACTTGTGCTGGGCGGTTTAACTTCCGGGGGTACAGGATGAGTCTTGCTCCACTCCACGGCTAGCTGGGGGTTTACGAGGTAATGGTCGGGTTCACCGGGTTCGAGAGCCATCACATGTATTTTTAGCAAGGTCTTGACTCCCTCGGGGATGCCTTGCGCCTGATCAATTCCATCGTACCCACGGATGTGCACGTAGCTTCCGTGCGATTCCCATCGCGCAGGTATGCCTCGGGGGGCAGTGGGTGCAGGATGGGGAGTCCCGTAAGAGAGCTGCGGCAGAGCACCGAGCTGTCTCACGTTTTGCGTCATCGCTGCGGACCCTGCCGCTGCCGAAGTCTTCGTTGAACCAGCGGACTGGGCACCAGCGGATGTCGTCCCCGAGCTCGTCGAGGCGACGATTCCGTCTAGGGGCGGGAGCCCCTGCACCGTGACACGCACGTGGGACCCTGAAGTCAGTGCCGCGCCTTCCATCGATTGGAGGTCAACCTGGCCGCCTACCTTGAAGGTCTGGAACAGCTTTGCACCTTCAATCGACTGTAAGTGTGCGATGGTGATCATCTGCCCGGTGGCGTTCTCTTTCGCCGTCACCACGCCGGTATAGGTGTTAAGCGCGGTGACCGTGCACAACTGAACAGGCCCTAGTTTGTTCTGGCCCGCGTCCACCGTCGTGGTCGCCGCTGCCGCCGCTGCCGGAGCAGTCTTCCGCTCGGCCAATGGGGCAGCACCTTGTGGTGGGCTGATAATCTCGCCGAGCATCCTTTTGCCGTCGAGCGAGACTTGCTTCGTGGTGAAATTCGCGTACACTTCCTGTCCGACCTTCAGTGACTTCAACAGCGCAGCGTCCGTGACCTTGAATTGAAACGCGGCTTTGCTCGCGTTCACCTTTGCGGAGACCATGTCCGTGCGCACACCAATCTCCGTGATCGAACAGAGCTGGAATGCCTGCGACCTCGCCGCGGGCGCCAACGCCGTTAGCAGCATCGCCACGATTAGCACGCTTCCCAGCCGAATCATTCTCGGTGTCATTTTCTGCGTCATTTGTTGCCTTCCTTTTCAATTTTAATTTTCAGCGGCTTAGATTCCACCGCCACGCTATCGAGATGGCCATTCCGTTCACAAAACTCTTTCCGCGCTCCCTCAGTGGGGTCCCAGGGTCTTCTTGCTGATGTTATTGTTCGGGTCGGATACGTTGATCAGGTGCTGCATGTCGATGATGACTTCCACATCGATCGTCGAGGTCGCCAGATGTTTCTTCGAATCGTGAAAAGTGACACTTTGACCGGGCCGCAGGGGATTCAGCGTATATCCATTATTTTCAGGAATGGAGACGCCGTCATCGTAGCTCACAGCTTCAGTAACAGAAACTGGGATGGGTGGCAGCCCGGTGCCCTGGTTCTGGATCGTGAACTGCACTTCGTAGCGTGTGTTCAGGTCCACCCAAACCTGCTTGATTTCCGTAACCACCAGATTGGGGCAGGGCGGAGTGATTTCGGCGGTCTTCCGATGATTATCGCTACTCGATTCTGAAATGACGTGCTGCGGATCTGCCACCGCAAGCAGCGTGACCTGGTTGCAGCCCTGGTCAACCGCCAATTCTGAAGTGACGGTTTGTTGGGAACCTCCAGGGAGGATTTTTTGTTCGATTGTGTCGGCGCGCTGGCCGTTCATGAACAGATCCACGATGAAAGGGAGATTCGTGGCCGCGCTGCCGCAGTTGGCGATGGTGTAGACGACATGCCGCGCGGGATTGAAACCGAGGGCGGTGATGACCAGATCTGTGGCAGCGGATTCTGCAGAACAACTCACTGCGGCAACGACAGGACCATAATTTGCCGGCGGGTGAGTATTCAGTTTAGTGGCGAGCGAGGATGCGATGCCGCCGGCAGCCGCTGTGCCCAATGCAAGCTTTGCAGGTTCAGGGAACCTCGCTGCCGCGCCAATCGAGGTAACGATCCCATCTACGGGCGGGAGTCCCTGCACCGTGACACTCACGCGGGACCCGGATGTCAGTGCTGCGCCTTCTTTCGATTGGAGATCAACCTTGCCGCCCACCTTGAAGGTCTGGAACAGCTTTGCTCCCTCAATGGACTGTAAGTGTCCGATGGTGATGATCTGCCCGGTGGCGTTCTCTTTCGCCGTCAACACGCCGGTATAGGTGTTAAGCGCGGTGATCGTGCACAACTGAACAGGCCCCAGTTTGTTCTGGATCTCGCCAGCAGCCCCGGGCACTGCTGCCGCCTCTCGGGACGCGGGTTGGGCAATCGGAGCGCTGGCAGAAGGTGTCGGGGCAGTCTTCTGCGCGAATATCTGGCCAGCCGCGGGGGCAGCAGTCTGCGGAGCGCTGATAATCGTGCAGCACATGCTCTTGCCGTCGAGCGAGACCTGCTCGGTGGTGAAATTCGCGTAGACTTCCCGTCCCACGCGGAGGCCTGCCAGGAGCTTTGGATCCGTGACCCTGAATTGAAACGCCTCTCCGTTCGTGTTCACCTTTGCAGAGACGACGCCCGTGCGCACATCAATCACAGTGATCGAACTGGGCTGGAGTGCCTGCGCCCCCGCCGCGGGCGCCAACGCCGCTAGCAGCACCGCAAGGAGCAGCATGCTTACAAGCTGAATCATTTTTTGCGTCATTGTCGCCTTCCGCTTAGATTTCAGCGTTCCGCTCCGTCATGCCGCCCGACCTTGAACTGCTAGCAGGTCCTTTTCCTTTGGGTCTCAAATGTCGTCACTGCGTGGCTCGGCTACATTCAAGACCGACCGAATGCCTAGGGTTGCTTGGCATCGTCTTTGAAACGAACCACGTCACCTCGTTTCATGTCCGTGCCGGACAAGACTTTTGCCACGCAATATTTCTCTTGAACGGAATCCACCACGACCGTGCCGATCTTTTCGTCCGGAGTACCGATCGACTTTCCTGTGTCGGGATCAACCAGCGCTTCCTGGGGGCGGAACACCGCGAGCTCCATGGCCGGCTGTATGCCCATGTCCGAGCCCGCGTTGACGTACAGCATACCGTTGCGGAAATCAATCACGCGGGCGGACCAACGCGCCTTCTGCATCCCGGCCACGATTGCGGTTACCGCTCCCTGCAGCGCCTGTCGAGTGGCCTGGCCGAGCGGAGTATTTTCCCCCGCACCCACGTTGAAGGTTGAGCCGCCTGCCGTCACGTCAGTGGAGACGTTGGACATCTGGGCTTTGCCTTGCGCACGCTGAGAGGCCAGCACTTCGCCGGTGGCCGCATCAATGACCCGAATATCGAGCGCCACGAGCGCCGTCACTTTGTCCATCTTCGCGCCGAACCCGCGCAACACCTGCATATTCCCGCCCATACTGGATTTGCTGTAACTGAACTCGGTGATGTCCCCGGTGATCATGGCCTGTGCGCCGATAATCTTTCCCGCTTTCGGAGCGGTCTCGGCGTTGACGCGTCCGCTGGCGCCGAAATCCTGCTCCAGGACAACCTTATCCATCACCGCGCGCTCCAGCACGATGAACCGATTCGTCTTCACCAAGGCGGTCGTCAGCATCTCGGTCATTCCACGGGCGAAGTCAGAGGGCGGCGGGATGGCCACGGTCGTCGTCGTCGATGCGGGCGAAGAACTCGTCTGCGTTTTCAGTGCCGAGCCGCTCAAGTCCATTACAGCGAGCCGCATCTTCGGGCCGCTGTAGTTCGCGGCGGGCGACGGCGTGACGGATGAGTTCGGATCCTTCTGCGTGCTCGCGGGGCGTGGATCGTTCGTCTTCTTCTTGAACGGCCAACTCTGCGCCTGCGCCGAGGAAGTCGCAAGCAAGAGCGCGAACACCCCAAGAAGCGCCATTATGCGATTTGCCCCGATTTTACTGGCCAAAGCGACATCCACAAGTCTGCTCATCGACGTTCTCCATCTCCAGCGAGTTCCATACTGCAATCCGAGGGCGGCGGCGGCGCCGCGCGGCAAAAAATCCGTACCCGGGCAGCCGGAATTGCGATTTTCTGCCGGTTTGTATGCCAGTTGTCCCCACATAAGATTTCCATTAGAATCAGGGCCATTACCAACCTGGGAAGCCGAGACTGCCCGTCCTGAACCCCGCAAGGTAACCAAAAAGGCAGTGCGGATGTCCTGCGGCGGCACGGAAATATTTCTCAAAGAGTTCTCAAAGCGCCGATGGCAGAGAAAACAAAGCGCATCTTTGATTTCGGCCACTTCCGGCTGGACTCCGCTGAAGGCGTTTTACTGGCTGACGGCCACCCGGTTCCCTTAACTCCCAAGGCCTATGAAACATTGGTTGCGCTCCTCGAAAACAGCGGGCACATCCTCGAAAAGGATGCACTGCTCAAACGCATCTGGCCGGATACGTTTGTCGAGGAAGGCACCCTGGTCCAAAACATCTCCACGTTACGAAAGATTCTTGGAGAGGCCGAAGAGGGGAGCGCCTACATTGAAACTATCCCGCGTCGCGGATATCGATTCGTCGGAACGGTCCGGGAGGCAGATTTTAGGTCCGGGCCGGAAGAGAAAATTGTACCGGTACCGGGAGGGAGGGTCTCTCGGACGGGAATCAGATCAAGCCGGCTATCAGCGCTGGCGCTAGCAGCAGCTTTTCTCTTGATTGTGTTCCTCGTACGGGAATGGATCTGGCCGGCTACTGGACCGGCGCAGAACAAAGCGATGCTCGCAGTCTTGCCATTTCAGAATTTGACCGGCGATTCCCAGCAAGAATACTTCAGCAACGGCCTAACCGAGGAAATGATCACGCAACTGGGAGACCTGGAACCGAATCGCCTCGGAGTCATCGCTCGAACGTCGGCGATGCAATATAAGGACACCAAGAAGAGCGTCCGTGAGGTTGGCCGGGAACTTGGCGTGGACTACATTCTGGAAGGGAGTGTCCGCCGGGAGGGCGACCGCGTGCGCATAACAGCGCAACTCATCCAGGTAAAGGACCAGACTCATCTTTGGGCCAGCGATTACGACCGCAACTTGCGCGATATTTTAGTCCTGCAAAGTGACGTCGCCGGTGCGGTCGCACGGGAGATCAAACTAAGACTGAGTTCAAATGAACGCGCGCGTCTAGCTAGCAGACCTTCCATTGACCCCGAAGCCTACCAGTTGTATCTGAAAGGGCGCTATTTCTGGAACAAACGCAGCAGAGATGGATTTGCGGAGGCTATTGGATACTTCCAGCAGGCGATCGCCCGTGAGCCAAACTATGCGCAGGCTTATGCAGGCTTGGCTGATTCTTATATTCTGCAGGGACCAAACGACATCCTCCCCGCGAAACAGGTCTATCCCCAGGCAAGAGAGGCTGCCTCAAAAGCCCTGGCAATCGATGATTCGATGGCTGAGCCACACGCTTCCCTGGGATTCGTGAAGTTGCTGTACGATTGGAACCCGGCTCAAGCCGAGCTTGAATTTCGCCGCGCCATTGAGCTCGACTCGAATTACCCCACCGGCCACCATTGGTACGCCTATGACTTGGCAGCCATGGGACGAATGGACGAAGCCCTCCGCGAAATCCGGCGCGCGCAGGAACTCGATCCACTCTCGCTGATCATCAATGCCGACGTTGCGCAGATTCTGTTTTTTGCGCGGCGTTATGATGAGGCCATCGCCCAATGCCAGAGGACCATCGATTTGGACTCTCATTTCGGTCAAGCTTATTGGTATGAGGGTCTGATTTACGAGCAGCAGGGAATGTTCGACCGGGCGATTGACGCTTTCTTGAAACAAATAAACCAACAGCCCACGGACCCAGCTAAACTGGCCACGATCCGAAGCGCGTACCGTCTCTCGGGCATGAAAGGCTTCTGGCGCAACCGGCTGCAGTTGCTTGAGCGCCAGTCGAAAGAGCATTATGTTTCCCCTTACACTTTCGCGGTGATTTATTCACGCATGGGCGATAAGGAAAAGGCGCTCGAAGCACTCCGCAAGGGCTATGACGAGCGCTACCCTTCGATGGTCTTCCTCGAGTTTGAACCCGTCTTTGACGGCATTCGTTCGGATCCGCGCTATGCAGAATTGCTGCGCCTCATCCTTTCCCCCGGCCACGGCTTGGCGCCCTAGGACGCGAAATGCAGTCGTGGTGCAGATACCCTGTATACGCTCTTCGGTGACGATTGCCGCAGCGAGCAATCATAGGATAAATCCTGAGCGTCCAATGCCCTGACTTTGCTGGTGAGCCGATCGGTGCTAGGATCTGCGAAGTCGCACGGATGCTCGGTTATGACGCAGCCAAAACCAAGATGCTGGTGGGGCAGTGGCGGCTTGATCTAGAGTACGAAGTTTTCAGAACAGCTCAGAAAAGTCTTCAGGTTTATGAGTCTGCTGCTCTAACCGCTGAGCTACGGGCCCCACGTACTCACAAGATACTACATGAAAAGAACTTAATGGACATTTGCAGCTTCGCCTGAAATTGGATCATTCGAAGGCGCGTTGCGAAAGATCTGGTTTGCAGAGCCGGTGCCGCTGTTCTGCTCGATATGTGTGCCCGATGCAGTAGTGGCGCCGACCACGTCCAGGCACCCATTGCTCTTCTTCTCCGGGCAACTCCCTCGGCCTGTTCTTTTAGACTAGAGATACAAATACCGGTTCATCGTGAGAATCTGCATGCCGGATGGCCCCGAGGTGATCGACCAACCGGCGTTTACAGTGATCGATTGCGAGTAGATGGTGCCTCCGACCGGGCCATACTGGCTTCCTCCGGAGAAAGTGACCCTGTCTGTCTGATTCACAAAACTGAACACCCAGGTTCCAGATGTCCCGATGTCCGTGGTTGCGTGAACCGTGAAGAACGGCTGGGGTGAGTTCGCCAGAGGCAGTTGCACGGACAGAACGCCGGTCGGCAAAGGATTGAGGTACAACAAGATCGGATCCATATAGTAGTTGTGTGCATAGAGCGCGCCATTGTTCGTTATGTAGGTGACAAATTGTTGGATGTAACCCCAGTTTTGGGCGGCCACAGCAGAACTGATCTCATCGATTGACAGTCCAGAGGCTAGGCCCGAACTCCAATACACAACCCCGAACGTGGGGTCCGCTACGATCCATTTGGTCAGGAACGGGTCGTAATACTCCGTGGTTACATGCGACTCAGAACCTGTGCCGTCAAAGACGATACTCCTTATCCTCGTGGAGATGCGCTGCCCCATGAAGAGCCTGGTAAGCGTTTCGGCGTACTGCGTGCAAAACGCCCATTGCACACCATCCTCTGCCACAACCTGAGCGAGGAGCGTACCTGCAATCGGGGAATTCGTTGTCCCCTGGGTCATCAATCGCACGTTGCCAGTCAGTTGTTGGACCGTGCTGCGGAACGTGTTGGCATCGGACGGGAGAGGCTGTGACGCGGTTGAGAAGCTGCTGGGCACCGAATTCCACGTGTTATTGATCTTGGTCCACAGCGTCACGTAATATGTCTGGCCGCCGATAAGGCCCAGCACCGTCCGGCTGGTGATTGTCTGAGCGATCTCATTACTGTTGTATATATCAGTTTGTCCCGGCGATGTACCCACGTAAATGTAATAGGCCTGGGCGCCTGGAACGCTGCTCCATGTGAAAGGCTGAAATGGGTCGACGCCTGAGGCTCCTGGCGCGGGCGTGATCAATTGTGCCGTCCCGGTTCCGGAAGGCGGAGGAGCCGCATTCACCGTCAGCGTGGCCGCCGTGGTGGTGGCCGACGCGGCCGCGTTCGCAAACACCGCGCGATACTGATACCCGCTCTGCGACGAAGCCGTCGCGAAACTCAGCGTGGTCGAAGTGGCTCCGGAGACATTGCTAAACGTGGTGCCGCCATCGGTGCTCACCTGCCATTGCACCGTCGGTGTTGGCGAGCCCGTCGCCGCCGCTGTGAAGGTCGCCGTCTGGCCCGCGGTCACCATCTGGTTCGCCGGCTGTGTGGTGATTGTCGGCGGCGTATTCGAAGGTGCGCCCGTATTAAAGATCTGGTTTGCCGAGCCGGTGCAGGTGTTCTGCTCGATATGTGCACCCGATGCCGTAGAAGCTCCGACGACGTCCAGGCACCCATTGCTCATGTTCCGGGAAAGGATTTCGTAGCCGCCGGATATGGCTTTGAGTTGGTAATACTCGGGCGGGACGGCAACACAGCTGTACTGTTGGATGAGCGCGCCTGCGGAACTAGAACCTCCCGCAACATCCCAGCACAGATTCGACGCGGCGCTTACCAGGTAATACCAGCCGCTTACGGGGGCGGCTGTGAGGGTGAACTTCTGCGTATTGCTTGTCGAACAGGCGGATTGGATAAGGTAGGTGAAGTTCGCAGAGCCGCCGGTGTCGATGCAGAGATTGCTGTTGGTGTTTTGGAGCGTGATGGTGCCGGAAGCCGGAGGAGCCGCATTCACGGTCAGCGAGGCCGCTGTAGTGGTGGCCGTCCCGGCCGCGTTCGTAAACACCGCGCGATACTGATACCCGTTCTGCGACGAAGCCGTCGTGAAGCTCAGCGTGGTCGCAGTGGCTCCGGCGCCGGAGATGTTGCTGAACGTCACACCGGCATCCGTGCTCACCTGCCATTGCACCGTCGGTGTTGGTGAGCCTGTCGCTGCCGCCGTGAAGGTTGCCGTCTGGCCCGCGGTCACCGTCTGATTGGCTGGTTGCGTCGCGATTGTCGGCGGCGTCGGGGAGTTCACGGTCAGCGTGGCCGCCGTGGTGGTGGCCGTCCCGGCCGCGTTCGTAAACACCGCGCGATACTGATACCCGCTCTGCGACGAGGCGGTCGTGAAGCTCAAGGTGGTCGAAGTGGCTCCGGAAACGTTGTTGAACGTCACGCCGCCATCCGTGCTCACCTGCCATTGCACCGTCGGTGTTGGCGAGCCGGTCGCCGCAGCCGTGAAGGTCGCCGTCTGGCCCGTGGTCACCGTCTGATTGGCCGGCTGGGTCGTGATTGCTGGCAGTGTGTTCACGGTCAGCGTGGCCGCCGTGGTGGTGGCTGTCCCGGCCGCGTTCGTAAACACCGCGCGATACCGGTTTCCGTTCTGCGACAAAGTCGTCGTAAAGCTCAGCGTAGTGGAAGTGGCTCCGGCTCCGGAGACGTTGCTGAACGTCACACCGCCATTCGTGCTCACCTGCCATTGCACCGTGGGTGTTGGTGAGCCCGTCGCCGTGGCCATGAAGGTCGCCGTCTGGCCCGAGGTCATCGTCTGATTGGCCGGCTGGGTCGTGATCGCTGGCAGTGTGTTCACCGTCAGCGTAGCCGCCGTGGTGGTGGCCGACGCGGCCGCGTTCGCAAACACCGCGCGATACTGATACCCGCTCTGCGACGAAGCCGTCGCGAAACTCAGCGTGGTCGAAGTGGCTCCGGAGACATTGCTAAACGTGGTGCCGCCATCGGTGCTCACCTGCCATTGCACCGTCGGTGTTGGCGAGCCCGTCGCCGCCGCTGTGAAGGTCGCCGTCTGGCCCGCGGTCACCATCTGGTTCGCCGGCTGTGTGGTGATTGTCGGCGGCGTATTCGAAGGTGCGCCCGTATTAAAGATCTGGTTTGCCGAGCCGGTGCAGGTGTTCTGCTCGATATGTGCACCCGATGCCGTAGAAGCTCCGACGACGTCCAGGCACCCATTGCTCATGTTCCGGGAAAGGATTTCGTAGCCGCCGGATATGGCTTTGAGTTGGTAATACTCGGGCGGGACGGCAACACAGCTGTACTGTTGGATGAGCGCGCCTGCGGAACTAGAACCTCCCGCAACATCCCAGCACAGATTCGACGCGGCGCTTACCAGGTAATACCAGCCGCTTACGGGGGCGGCTGTGAGGGTGAACTTCTGCGTATTGCTTGTCGAACAGGCGGATTGGATAAGGTAGGTGAAGTTCGCAGAGCCGCCGGTGTCGATGCAGAGATTGCTGTTGGTGTTTTGGAGCGTGATGGTGCCGGAAGCCGGAGGAGCCGCATTCACGGTCAGCGAGGCCGCTGTAGTGGTGGCCGTCCCGGCCGCGTTCGTAAACACCGCGCGATACTGATACCCGTTCTGCGACGAAGCCGTCGTGAAGCTCAGCGTGGTCGCAGTGGCTCCGGCGCCGGAGATGTTGCTGAACGTCACACCGGCATCCGTGCTCACCTGCCATTGCACCGTCGGTGTTGGTGAGCCTGTCGCTGCCGCCGTGAAGGTTGCCGTCTGGCCCGCGGTCACCGTCTGATTGGCTGGTTGCGTCGCGATTGTCGGCGGCGTCGGGGAGTTCACGGTCAGCGTGGCCGCCGTGGTGGTGGCCGTCCCGGCCGCGTTCGTAAACACCGCGCGATACTGATACCCGCTCTGCGACGAGGCGGTCGTGAAGCTCAAGGTGGTCGAAGTGGCTCCGGAAACGTTGTTGAACGTCACGCCGCCATCCGTGCTCACCTGCCATTGCACCGTCGGTGTTGGCGAGCCGGTCGCCGCAGCCGTGAAGGTCGCCGTCTGGCCCGTGGTCACCGTCTGATTGGCCGGCTGGGTCGTGATTGTGGGGACCGGGCTCAGAACCTCCAGATTGCCGCTGTCATCGACTGCTCGACTCAGGACGTTCAGAGTTCCGGAATTAGCGGCTGTGAAGACGAAGCTCCAATTTTCGCGACCCACTGCGGGGTGCCAGGTTGCTCCCCCGTCCACAGAAACCTCAACTCCCCCAACTACGCCGCCGCCGAAATCTTGCGCGGTGCCCAAAACAGTTATCTGAGAACCCGCGGTTACCGTGGTTCCCGGCGCAGGAGACGTGATGGTTGATCTAGGCGGGGTAGTATCCGTGGAAGCAGTCGCTGGCACGAGGCCCATTTGCAAGGTTGCTGGCTGAACTCCCATGTCTGCAAGAAGGTTCACCGTTGACTGCTGCATATTGGGGTCGGGAGGCGAGCCAGAATATGTACCATGATTGGAGTCCACGCCCCACCCGTAATCCACCGTGCCGGCTCCGAAAACCAAGGCTCCACTTGGAGCCCGGTACAAGGTTATGTGGTGAGTGGCGGTGGCATTCCCAGAGTAGTAGTAACCCGGCGCCGGCGATGGAGAGAAGTATAGATAGGTTGACACAGCCACACTAGTTGTCGACAGATCTATGAGACCCGCTGGCCTGAACCCATTGTCTGCGTCCTCATCCCACTCATACCCAAGCGTTCCCGTAGGAGTGGTGGCAACCTGGCCTGACCCGAGTGTCGCCATGCTGGTGTTCCGCCAGAAGCGCATTCTGCCGTCAGCCTGGGGCACGGCGATCGCGTTGCTTTGAGGGTTTCCCACCTGGTATAGCGTACCGGTCAATGCGTTTTGCGGACGGCCTCCATCGGCGGGAGGGCTGAAACGCGCGTCCCGCCATCTGCCTGTCCAGATAGGGGGATCTGCGGGGTCGGTTGCCCCGCTGTCCCGCTCTTTGTAGCAGACCAATGTTCGGTAAGGCGTACTAGTGCCGTCAATGCTTGGTTCCCAGCGGGTCTTCCAGCTAACTTCGTCGCCGCTAAAGAATGCCAGATTCACGCCGGCTGTCCGCGCAGCTTCCACGTTGGCACGCTGCCCGCCTGACCAGTATTCGTCATGCCCAAGAGACATGAAGACTCTGTGCTGAGTGATCAGCGCGCCGCTACGGTCCGCATCTACGCCGCTGAAGTAAGTGACGTCGTACCCGTTCGCTTCGAGAAATCGAAACATCCCATATTCGTGAATGAAAAAACCATTCATGTAGTTACCTGGCCGGTTGTAACTCACTTTGTAAGCGCGGCCGACCGGGTTCCCCGCATAAAGGCTGTTCCCGCCATAGTCGTTGTAGGCCTGCCAGGTTGTGTCCGAGGTTTGCTCCAGAATATCGGAATGACTGGAATCATTGCGCACGACAAAATCCAGCGCCCCCACCTCGCCGGTATCCGGCCGCACGAGTCTGACAAAGTAGAGTCCTGAAGTGGCCGTGCTCGGTACGTTCCAGGATGCTGAAATGCCCCAGTTGCCGCAGTCTATCAGGCCAGTCGAACTGTCGCTCAGACAAGAAGGTTGAATTTGCGGCAGAGGTGCCGAGGGCGAGATGGAAGTTACGAACCGAGCACCATTTCCCTGATAGAAGCCCAAACGATAGATATCGATCCGGTATGAGGCCGCACTCGTGGCGATCTTGAAGAATATGGTTTGGCCCACGTTCACGCTGGCGTCAGTCGCAAACCCCTGAATATTCGGTGAGCCATCCGCCTGAACGTACCACTGACTAGCGGGAGTGCCCGGCAGACAATTCTCCGCTTCGATGGGGTTTTTAGGTGCCGTGCACGTGGCGAACGCTACGGGCGGCAAAAAGCTCAGGATAAGGAATGCGAGTAGAAAAGTAACTAGGGCGGACGGGTATCGGTGGACTGGCGTCATGGCCGGGTCCTTTCGTATACAAAGCGCAAAAAAGATGCTCCCGGGCAAGAAAGCTGCTATCCCCGCGAGTCCCAAACGACGGCGAATACGAATCGCCTGCTCGTTTCCACTTTTCGATTAAGGAAAAAACCTGAGTATGGGATCAGGTTTTTATAGTAGGTCGGAGCCTTTGGGAATACCATTCTTGAAGTACTGAAAATCGTTAGACTGCGGCGCTAACGAAACCAGGGAAAATCCTGCGGCGGGTGAAGCATGATCACTGTCAAACTAGAGAGTAGATGTCACGCATCAGTCCCGGTTGGAAAGTGTCAAGAATGAGCATCTTGAGCCGAGAATGCTTCGCGCCTTCAATCATTCACGGGAGACATCTCGAACCAGAATTAAGCATAGCGAACTCCCCGAATCGTTCCGATTACTGGATTACCCGTAATCAATTTCAGTAATTCCCCTCATGGACACCGGGATTCCCTTAGAGCATATGAGAGTTGGGGCCCTATGCCTTCTGGAGCGATTCCCGCGTTGGCCATAACAGGGACACAGCGCAAGGCTTGCACTCCCCCGACTCAGTCAGTTGGGTTGCTGCTCATGGACTCTTCCCTGAATCCTATCTCATGCAACGACGAGATGATCCGCATCCTCAGCTTTCCGGACGCCCCTGAGCATATAAGGCGCTTGGACGTCTTCCTGACGGATATGATTCGAGCCCGTCTTCTAAACCACCAATCCCCTAAACATTCAGACTTTGTCACGGAGTTTGTATCGGGAAAGAGGCGTTATTGCTGCGGCGTCTTTCATCTGAACCGGCATCTAAGAGGTTCTTCTCACCCGACTCTTGAGCTTCTGCTAGAGCGAAGGCCTTCAGGATTGCTTTTTCTTCCTCGGATCGCCGAGCAGTTTAACTTCTCGCCACGAGAGCAACAGGCGGTGGAGCTATTGTTGCAAGGCCTTTCCAACAAAGAGATAGCGAATCGAATGAGCATCAGTCCCAACACGGTGAACACCTTTTTCCGGTTGATCATGATCAAAATGGGTGTTTCCAGCCGTTCCGGGATACTTGCAAGAATGATTAGAGCCAGCTTCTCGAGCGCAACCCATTAGAATGCTTTCGGTACTCCGCCGGTGTCAGTTCTGGTGTCAGCTGGTTCTGCGGGTCGCTGCGCTCCGTTGCTTGTCCCTGTTGAGGCGCAGTATTTTAGCCCGAAATTGGCCGATTCACCCATATTGCTGAGCGGAGCGCTGCTTACGCCTCGGAAGAAGAAGCGTCTGTTAGTAATGGGGTTTACGGCCAGCACAGGACTGGCTGACTTACCTGGTAGATTCAGTTTGAGAGGAGAAGCGTGATTATGCGCAATGTGTCGAAGTGTGCTTTGGGGCTGCTGATGGGACTCGGCGTTTTCGCGGGGACTGCCGGCGCGCAATTCAAGAATGGAAGCCAGCCGACGGAGTTGAACATTCCGCGAGTCAGCCAACGCGGGACGGTATCGCAGCGGATCGGGCTGACGGACATCACTATTATGTATCACCGGCCGGAAGTGGGCGGGCGGGAGATCTGGGGCAAGACCGTGCCGTTTGGAAAAGTGTGGCGCGCGGGCGCGAACGAGAATACGACGATCACTTTTTCCGATGATGTGTCCGTGGAAGGGAAACCGATTGCGGCCGGGACGTACGGGCTGCACACCATTCCGGACAAAGATCAGTGGACGATTATTTTTTCGAAGAACTCGACTTCGTGGGGCAGCTTCAGCTATGACGAGAAAGAGGACGCGTTGCGCGTGACGGCCAAGCCGCAGGCGGCGGATTTCCGCGAGGCGCTTACCTACACGTTCGAGGAAGTCAAACCAGACTCGACGGCTGCCACTCTGCGATGGGAGAAGCTGGCAGTTCCCTTCCACGTCTCGGTGGACGTGAAAACGGTGGTGCTGCGGAGCGTCAAGAACGAGTTGCGGAGCGTTGGCGGATTCACCTGGGGCGGATACGACGAGGCGGCGCAATGGTGCCTGGACAACAACTACAACCTGGAAGAAGCGCTGAAGTGGGAAGAGACCTCGATTCAAAATGAAGAGCACTTCGAGAATTGGGAAGGAAAATCTCGCATTTTGGAAGCGATGGGCCGCAAGGACGATGCCGCAAAAGCTTTCGCTACCGCTGTCGAGAAGGCCAACGCTGTCGCACTCTATTCCTACGCACGCGGCCTGCAACGGCAAGGGAACGCCAAGCGAGCGTTTGAGCTGTATCCTCAAGTCCCAAAGAAGGATGCGAATCATTGGATCAGCCACCTGGCGCTCGCCCGGGTTTCGTCGAACGCTGGGGATTTCCCGAAGGCCGCCAAAGAAATGACGATGGCCATCAGCGCAGCTCCCGACACGACGAAGCCTTTTCTGCAACCGCTGCTGAAGCGCCTGGAAGCAAAAGACGATATCAACAAATAATTGGGATTCTTCTCCCCCGCCCCCACTGTTCTTGTAACGATATGATTCGATGGTGATTGATTGGTGGGGGTCTGCAAACGACATGATTCCATGGGAGTTAGAGGGACGGCGGGCGCTCGGGGCAGACGAAGTGCGCCCGTTCCAAAATGGGAAGAATACCCCCACACCCCGGGTGTTTTCGTAAGAGTGGCAAGCAAAGGACTTACAGCATACGAAACTTGGAAGAGTATACGGAGAACGGGAGGAAAAGGACTTAGGGGGATAGAGAGTCGGCGAAACGAACCCGTGAGCGTGTTGAGCGAACATCAGATGTAAGGATAGCACACTCTAATCAAGTTGTTAAGTATTTTGCAGTGAATAGGCGAAATTAAGGGTTGAACGGTTATTAGGACGGGTGAACGGTTTCTACAAACGCGCGACGCGCAGAAAAAAGCAAAACCCCCATACGTAGACACGCAGTGTGGGCCATCCAGCCAAGTTGGCAAGCGTTTTGGAGTGGATGGCAAGAATTGAGGGTAGAACGGCTGCGGGGAGTCATGAACGACTGCCGCAGACACCAGACGCCCTCAAAAAAAGCCCAGTCAGATGCCGCACCCTTCAGCCCGAAGTGTGCGGCATCCCGATTCGCCTCAACGGCCAACGTCTGTTCCACCGGTCCTACCGATTCCGGCCCGGGTCATCTTCAGGGTTAACGTAGTTGAACTGCAGGGGAGATTGCCCGTGAACCTGCACGACGGTTTCGCCGCAAGCCATGGCGAAGTGGTGCATCTGGGGATCGAGAAAAGCAAAGCTCCCAGCGATGAACGCCTTCATCTTGTTGGCATCAAACTCATCCCCCATCCCGACTTTGAACGTCCCCGAGATGATGGTGACGTTTTCCCGTAGGGGGTGCCAATGGGGAGCGATGCGGAACCCATCCGGCATCTTCAGGCGAATCGTGTAGTCTCCGCTGGAGGCAGTTGGGTCGCCTTCGAGCACAGCGAACTGCGCGCCCGGGCGCACCACCGGCGGTGCCGGCCCCCAGGGAATGGTATCCGGAGTGAATGCGTTGTTTTCATGGGGGTGAGGGAGCGCGGCACTGGTCCCAAGCAGCCCCGCCTCAGCGAACAACCCGGCCACTGCGAGTGTAAGGAACAAGTATCTCTTCATAATTGAGCCTCCCTAGCTCAGTACCGAATGTCGGAAATCATGTCTTGAGCCGAGGAGCATTCCAATGAAGAGCGGATACAATTTGCATATCTTTTCCATATCGTCGCAAATTACTGATTCCTAGGGGATAATGTGCCGCGAGAGCCTTATGCGACGCACAAGACCGACAGTGGGCGAGATCGAACTGGACTTGGGGCGTTACGAGCTTCGCCGCCAGGGACGGCGAGTGAAGCTCGAAAAAAAGCCCATGGAGCTACTGATTTTTCTGGTGGGCCGACGTGAACAGCTGGTTTCCCGCAAGGAGATCGTCGCGAAATTGTGGCGGTCGGACCTGTTCATAGATACAGAGCCCAATATCAACAATATCGTGCGAAAAATCCGGACGGCGCTCGATGACGACTCCGCGAGCCCGCGCTTTTTGGAAACCGTGGTGGGCAAAGGGTACCGATTCATCGGACCGGTCCGTGTGATCGATGCGCGCTATCCGCAATCTGATTCTGGTGCCATACGCGCGGACGGCCGAGAGAAAGCGGGCGGGTGGAGCGAGCGTTCGTCGTTGGCGGTCTTGCCGCTGATGCTTCTCGGGAAGGCCACTGATGACCACGGCGTATGCCTGGGGTTTGCCGACGCACTGGTCACGCGCCTAGGAAATCTGCCGGACGTGGACGTTCTGCCAACTTCAGCGGTGCTGAACGTGCTAGCCGAGGGGACACCCGCGGAGACCGCTTCCCGTCTTGGCGTGCGTTTTCTTGTCCACGGGGCGATCCAAATGTCTAAGGGTCTATGGCGCCTCTCAATGGAAATGTTTGATACGCGCATACAGAGTGCCTGCTTCACAAGGAAACGCGATCTGGACGTAAACCGCCTGCCAGAACTTGAGGATGAGATTGCGAAGCAAATCGCCGTGACGTTGAATCGACCGCTAGGACCGGCGATGGTCCAACGCCGCCCGAGATATAGCCAGGACCCGATGGCCTATGCGGAATTCATAAGGGGTTACCGGCTCAGTTCCGGCGACCCAGCGGTGCTAGGCGAAGCCGCGCAGCACCTGACCAACGCGGTCACTCGAGATGATCCCGCATTTTCCCTGGCGCATGCCGCCCTTTCCCTCGTGTGCGCGACTCGTCACTTTGAGGTTGATCCTGCTAGCGCTTGGTTGGAGAGGGCCGAGTTTCATTGCCGTCGCGCGCTTGAACTGGATCCGGATTTGCCCGAAGGACATGTCGCAAGCGCCTTTCTCCTATGGGGGCCGTCGAAGAACTTCCAACACCTTGAAGCGATTGCGGAACTCAAGCTAGCCCTGGTCCTGCAGAGCAATCAGCCCCACGCCTACAACAGACTGGGCACAATCCTGGCACATATTGGGCTGCTCGACCACGCTCGCGAAATGTATGAGCGAGGGCGGCCATTTCATCCCAGAAAAGCGGTTAGCCACAGTATCGTGCAAGTGTACCTGTGGAACAGGGAATACGACTCGGCACGGGAGGAGATTCAAGCGTGGCGGGCTGAGAATCCAGGTAACAAATATCCAGTCTACTACGCTCCGCAGTTGGCCATGATGACTGGAGATTTGAAAGAAGCAAGAATCCTCCTAGACGAAGCGGTCCAGCTCTTGCCCGGAGAACCACTCATCATCAGTTTGCAGGGCGTCTTTCATGCGTCGACGGGGAAAGAGGGAAAGGCACTCGACTGCCTGACAACGGCTTGCGCTAGCCCGAAATCCTTCGGACACGCGCACCACAGCTACTATCAGATTGCGTGCATACTCGCCTTGTTGGGGCGACGCGAAGCTGCGTTCGAGTGGCTTGAGCGAAGTGTTAGCTGCGGATTCGCGTGCTGGCCTTTTTTTCTGAAGGACCCATATCTCAAGAACGTGCGAGAACTGGCGGGGTTTGACGTTCTGGTGAGCTCGTTGCAAGCCAAGTATCCTGACCATCTCGGATTGCTCTAGCCCGGCGCATCCTCGTGTTCTCGTATGCAGAGCAGGCGCGGATCTGCGTAAGTCCCGAATCGTAGGCAAGTTGGAAACTATCGCCGGGGAAATCGGGGACAGACGGGACGCATTCTAATCTTTGTCTGACATGACTCGTTTGGCTGGTAATGATTGGAAGTTTCAGAGAAAGGGAAACTTCCCGTCTGCGCCCCTTGTCCCCCTGTCCACGCAAGTACGCCGTACAGAGGATCAACAAGAACGGGTCTGAAGACCCGCCACTACAAGAGCCCGGCTGAAGCGGGCGGGGTAAGCCCTGCCCCTATACGGGGAAAAGAACACAACCCGAAGGCTGTGCCACAAAAGCTGGGGATGGGGCCGGCCCTACTTCGCGGTTATCAGGGTGCCGGTGGTGGCGACGCACTGCCAGGTGCCATTGAGCTTGATCCAAGTGTCCACAAAGCGCTCGCGGTGCACGTAGGGCTTCCCTTTTTCGGTGCCCTTTACCCGGAATGTCCCGACCACCACTGCCGCATTGCCGTACACTTGCACGTTGCTTTGCTCGGTGACGGCCTGGGATGGCTGATAGTCAGGCGCCTTTATGCTGGCCAGGAATTCGCTTTTGGAGGAAACGCTGCCGTCGATATCGACGGATACAAAAGTGTTGGCAAGGATCATGTCCAGAGCCTTGGCGTCTTTGGCCTCCAGTGCGTGATTCCATGCGTTTTCCAGCGCAAGAACACGCCCGCCTTCATCGTCAATGCTTTTTTGTTGCGCCACCGCCAAGGCAACGCCCGAGAGCAATATCCCCATGACCACCAAGATTCTTCTCACGGCTAGTACCTCCGAACCGACACTCCGAACCGAAATGTGAGCATGCTTCCAGCGTAGAACAGGAATGCCGGCTCCAACCAACTTCCACGAACGGAATTTCTGGAAGAGCACGGGGCTTCCACTGAGACAAGACGAACCACAAAGAAGCAAATTCGAGGGTTCGCCCTCCAAGACCGAGGGCGGGACACGCTAGTTCGTATCAGGATTTATCGTGCGCGCCAAGTGTCCCCTGATTCGTGCGTCAATCAGGGATGCGGATCAGTTCCGGGTGCGCGTCGCTCTGGGACATTTAAATGGGAAGCGCAAATCCGGCTTGAAGATTATTGTTCGCGGAGCAGGGTTGCCGGGTCGGCATGCAGGACGCGTCGCACGGGACCGGCGACAGAGAGTGATCCGGTGAGCAGCAGAGTTAATGCAACCGCAGCAAGAACGAATGGATCCTGCGCGGAGGCCTGGTAGACGATGACCGAGAGGAGCCGGCTTGCGGCCACGCCGAGCAGCAGGCCAACAGCCGAGCCGCTTGCGAGCAGGATGAGCATGCGGCCAAGCGCTGTCGAGAGAATCTGCTTCGCCTGCGCCCCAAGCGCGACACGAATACTCAGCTCGCGAAGCCGCTTGCTGACCGTATAGGACGCCAGGCCGAAGGTGCCGGCGATGGAGAGCAGGAGTCCAAAAGCGCCAAAGAGGCCGAGGGCTACTGTAGCCACCTGGATGGGAAAGAAACTCAACGCAAGCTGGGTGTTCCAAGGGCCCAAATCTCGAATAGGAACGGCACGGTCAAGATCGAGGACTACTCCGCGAATGGCGGCCACAATATCGGCCGTATCGCGCCGGGTCCGAACGACGAGCGCCGTGCTGGTGGTCGCTTTCTGCGAAATCGGGAAGAACGCAGCGGCTTCCGGGTCTTCACTGAGAGTAAAGTATTTTCCATCGGCCACGATGCCCACGATCTGCGTCGACACACCGTCGCGGTTCTTAAAATAGCGTCCGACGGCGTGCTCGGTGTGGAAGAGCCGGCGGGCGAATTCCTGATTCACGATGGCAACAGGCGGGGTCTTCGTCGTGTCGGTAAAGCTGACATCGCGTCCCGCGAGCAGCGGTGTTCCGGCGGCGGTCAAATATCCAGGTGAGACGTCGAAGTAATAGGCATAGAACGCGCTATTGGAGGGTTTGAAATCGGCGCTTTGTTGAGAGAAGACAGCAGAGACCAATGTGTCGCCAGAGAGGGGCGTGGAATTGGCGTAGCCTGCTGCATCCACTCCCGGGATCTGCGAGAGCTTTTCCAGCAGCTGGCGCTGGAAATGATCGGCGGCATCGCCGGTATAGGCCGCCTGGCTCAGATCGAATTGCGTAAGCAGAGTATTCTTCGGATTGAAACCCAGGTCCATGGTCATTGCTTTGCCCAGGCCGCGCAACGAGACAAAAGCGGCCGTGACGGTGACGCAGCAGAGCGCGATCTGCGCGGCCAGCAGGAGATCGCGAAGGGCCCAGCGGCGGCCTGAGGAGGATCGGATTCCGCCACTCTTAATCGTCTCATTTGGATCGGTCTTGAATATCTGCCGCAACGGCATCATTCCGAACAGAACGCCGGCGAACACGGAGATAAGGAACGCCATCAGGATCAACGATGGCTGCGGCAGTACAAAGAACTTCATGGGATATCTGGTGGGTGGATGCCAACTAGCCAGGCCGGTAAGGGCCATCCACGCTAGGCCGCAGGCGCAGGCGCCCCCGAGAATCGAAATCACAAAGGCCTCGACCAGAAGTTGGCGAAGGATACGCCAGCGGCTCGATCCAAGGGCCATGCGAATGGCAATCTCTCTCGCGCGGTCTGCTGTGCGGGCCGCGAACAGGCTGCCCAGGTTGGCGCAGGCGGCGAGCAGCACAATGCCAGCCAGCCCCATCACCCCAGCCAGAAAACCACGCACCGGCCCACCCATGAAGTCGCCAATCATGCCAGGACGAGCCAGCTTGAGGGCCAGCCCCTCTTCATCCTTCGGATACTGCCGGGCAATGCGGGCAGCAATGGTGTTCAATTCAGCCTGCACCTGGGGCGGGGTGACTCCGTCCTTGACGCGCACGACCGAAAAGAGATTCTTATAGCTGCGCGACTCAAGCCAGTCGAAACCGTCCAACGATGCTTCATTTGCCATCGGAACGAAAATGTCGAGCTGGGCAATTTTTTCGGTCCCGTGGAAGCCTTCCGGCGCGACCCCCACGATCGTGTACGGATGCTTGTCAATGCGGACCATCTTTCCCACGATGTTGGGGTCCGCGCCAAAATCACTCTGCCACGCCGACCAGGAAATCACGGCAGACTCTGAGGCTCCGGGATGATCGTCATCGTCGCGCCCCAGCAAACGGCCGAGGAACGGCTTGATACCGACCACATCGAAGTATTGCCCGCTCACTTCGGCTCCCCACACGGGCCGAGTGACGCCGTTGGCTTCTAGACCAAAATCCTGAAACTCATATACCGCTACAGCAGAAAACACTGTATTGCCGTCACGCACATCGCGCACTTCCGGATACGACACAAATGGGCCAGCGTTTTTGGGCTGCAGCGTCATCACTTGCTCCGCATGAGGCACGTCCAGCGACCGCAGTACTAAAGCCTGCAGGACGCCGAACACGATGACATTGGCCGCGATGCCGAGCGCCAGGATAAGGACCGCGGTGAGGGCAAAGCCGGGAGAACGGTGCATCTGGCGCAGGGCGAATCGCAGGTCCTGCAACAGGGAATCGAGAAAGGCGCCGGTCCGCGAATCGCGTACTTGCTCCTTGACTTGCTCGACTCCGCCAAGTTCGATCCGCGCGGCGCGCTGCGCTTCGTGCGGTGGCATGCCCGCGCGAATCTTTTCCGCGACCAGCAGTTCGAGGTGGGAACGAACCTCCTGGTCGAGGTCTGCCTCCACACGCCGGGATAAGAAGAGATTTCTCAGGAAACTTCGGACTTTCACAAGAAGCGCCATACAAACACCTCTCTACGATGCTTCCAAGGCTTGAGCGATAGCCCAAGAAACGCGGTCCCATCGCTTGGTTTCGGCTTCGAACTGCTTCCGGCCAGCTTTGGTCAAACGGTAGTATTTCGCGCGGCGGTTGTTTTCGGAGTCTCCCCAGAAGGAGGAAATCCAACCTTCTTCTTCCATGCGGTGCAGGGCGGGAAAGAGGGAGCCGGGCTTAACAACAAAAGTGCCGCCGGTGATCTGCTGGATTCTGCGCGAGACTCCCAACCCGTGCATCTCGCCAGCGATAAGCGATTTCAAGATGAGCAGGTCCAAAGTCCCTTGCAAAAGGCTTGTCGGTTCAGGGCTCAATTCAGGCCTCCTATCGACATTCTATAGGGATAATACGGATGTACATATAGAATGTCAATAGGAAAGAACATGGCGGTGGACGATAGGCCGCAGAACCGGGGATGTCCTGATTGCGCCATACGTCTGGCGGTCAAACGGGAAAGTCTTCAATGGCGAAAGGGTGGGGAAGGCTGGAATTCCGTGACGTTTGCGAGCTATGCTGTGCGGTGGCGGCAGGGCGGCTAGGACCGGTCGCTGTGAGGGAGATTATGGTTACACGACGGGAGTTTTTGGATGCACTGGTTGTGGGGGCGGCGGGGCTGGCGGTGGGGACCACGGCGCGGAGTTATGAGCGCATTGTGGGCGCCAACGACCGGCTGAACTTCGCGGTGATCGGGTTGAATGGGCGCGGATATGCTCATCTGGGGTCGCTCAAGGCAAACAAGGACGCTGCGCGCATCTCGCATGTCTGCGACGTGGACAACGATATTCTCAGAAAGTTCGCCGACGCCGTGCGGCGCGAGACGGGCGAGTTTGCGGCGGCGGTGAAGGATTTTCGCGCGATTCTCGATCAGAAGGAGGTGGACGCCATCACGATTGCCACTCCGGACCATTGGCATGCGCCGATGGCCATCGCGGGGTTGCAGGCGGGCAAGCACGTGTACGTCGAGAAGCCTTGCAGCCACAATCCGGCAGAGGGAGCGATGCTGGTGGAGGCGCAGCAGAAATATGGAAAGCTGGTCCAGATGGGTAACCAGCAGCGCTCTTCGCCGCACAGTATTGAAATTGTCGATAAGATTCACGGGGGCGTGATCGGCAGACCGTACCTGGGGAAAGCGTGGTACAGCAACGTGAGAAAGTCGATCGGCACGGGCCACGAGGCGCCGGTGCCGGCGCAACTGGATTGGGAGTTGTGGCAGGGGCCGGCGCCGCGGCGTCCCTACCGGGACAACGTGCATCCTTATAACTGGCATTGGTTCCGAAATTACGGGACGGGTGAGACGCTAAACAATGGAACGCACGAGGTGGATGTGTGCCGGTGGGCGCTGGGCGTGGATTATCCGAAGCGGGTGACCGCGTCGGGCGGAAGATACCAGTTCAAAGACGACTGGCAATTTTATGACACGCTGGTGACGAGCTTCGAGTACGAAGACAGGATGCTCACCTGGGAGGGCAAGAGCTGCCAGGGAATGAAGTATTACGGGCGAGACCGCGGGTCGGCCATCATGGGAACGACTGGGACGGTGGTGGTGGATCGCGATGGGTATGAGATTTACGACCTCAAGGGAAACAAGACGAACGAGTTCAAGGTGGGAAGCAAGACTTCGTCCTCGGACCTCCTTGGGGCGGATTCCATGACGGACAGGCACTTCGCGAATTTCATTGCGGGGATTCGGAAGGGGGAGAAGCTGAACGCTCCGGTTTCTGAAGGGAACATTGCGGTTACGATGCTGCAGCTTTCAAATATCGCTTGGGAAGTGAACCGAGAGCTGCTTCTTGATACGAAAGACGGGCGAATCCAGGGCGATGCGGAAGCGATGAAGATGTGGGGGCGGGAATACGAGAAGGGGTGGGCGCCGCGTGTCTGAGAGATGGCCGGGCCATGCGGGTGATAAGACACCGATGAAAAATGCTTTTTCGCGGCGCGATTTCGTTCGCTCCGGGGCGTTGATTGCGACGGCGTTGGCTGCTTCAAAGGATGCACTTGCAGCGGCGGCGGGACGGCCAGCGGTTGACGAAGCATCGGCGATTCGATTTGGCGTGGCCAGCTACACGTTCCGCAACTTCAGCCGGGCGCAGTTGATCGGCTTCCTGAAGCAGCTGAACGTGCTGGCGCTAAATGCGAAGGACGTGAAAGATCATCTCCCGATGGAACCGGAGGCGGAGGCCGCTGCGCTGGCAGAGTATGCCGCGGCGGGGATCAAGCTGCACGCTGCTGGAACGATTTATTTCCCGAAAGATGAAGATGCGGATATCCGGAGCAAGTTCGAATACTGCACACGCGCTGGGATTGGCGTGATTGTCGCGGGCGATCCCACGCCGGAGACGCTGCCGCGGATTGAGAAGTTCGTGAAGGAGTACGACATCCGCTTCGCGATCCATAATCATGGGCCGGAAGATAAGATTTGGCATTCGCCGCTGGACGTGTTGAAGGCGGTGAAGGGCATGGATCCGCGGATGGGGTGCTGCATCGACGTGGGGCATACGGTTCGCGCGGGGACTGACGTGGTTCAAGCGATACGCGAGGCAGGCCCGAGGCTGCATAACATACACATGAAGGACCTCGCGAACTTTGAGAAAAAGGACAGCCAGGTGGCGGTGGGAGAGGGCATCATGCCGGTAAAAAAGATTTTTGAGGCGCTTGGCGCGATCAAATACAAGGGCTTCGTGGATTTGGAGTATGAGATTCATGCCGACGATCCGATGCCGGGGGTTATCGAGAGCTTTGCTTATATGCGGGGAGTGCTGGCGGGGATGGATTAGGCGGGCTAGGGCTGAAGCGTTGGATGGCTATCCGGTTAGAGCCAGTCAGCCACTTTGCAACTCAAGAGGAAAAGTGCGCTTGGTCAACCAAAATGCAGCGTCACCGACTCCAGCAATGCTTTGATGCCGTTCCAAGCAATCTGCACACCGATACAAACCAGGAAAAACGATGACAATTGCGTGATCACCGTCATCCCCGTTGCTCCCAGGATTCGCGCCAGCCGGTCGGCAAATCCATAGCAGAGGAAAATGCTGATCGCGATCAACACCAATCCAATGAGAGCAGCCAACATTGTCAAAAGATGGAACGGGTGACGGTGAGCCGCGTTCGCGCCCAGCGTGATGGCCACGGAGATTGATCCGGGGCCTACTGTCAGCGGCAATGTCAAGGGATAGAATGCCTGGCGGAAGGTGTCCTGCGGCTGAACGGTCCTGTGTACGTCATGCTTTTCGTCGTCTCGTTGTTTCAGCAGCGTCCGTCCCGTAGCGATGACGAGCAGGCCTCCGCCGACCTGCACCACTGGCAGCGAGATGCCAAAAAAGGCGAGAATGTAGGTCCCAACAAAATACGACCCAATCAGCAAGAAAAAACTGTTCATAGCAATGCGCCATGACAATGCTTTTCGCGCTTCCGGTGCGTATTCCCTGGTCAGCGCCAGAAAGAAGGGGCTGCCTCCGAGCGGGTCCACGATGGGAAAGAGCGCAACGAGAACTAGGAGTAGATTTTTCGCCGCTTCTTGCATGGGCTCAGTAAATGATTAGGCATGGGAGAGCGCGGGTTGCTTGTGTTCGGCTACGGAGGCTAGCGCGGCTTCGATCACGTTCAGGCCTTCGTCGAGTTGCTCGTCAGTGACTACTAACGGCACGAGGATGCGAATGATGTTGTTGAAGGTGCCGGCGGTGATGGTGATTAGGCCGTGCTCGCAGCAATATTTGGCGATGGCTTTGGTTTCGGTGTCAGCGGGTTCGCGGGTTTGCGCATCGCGGACCAATTCGATGGCGCACATGCCGCCGAGGCCGCGAACTTCACCGATTAGCGGCCACTTTTTTTGCCAGGCTTGGGCGCGCCGTTCGAAATGCTTGCCGATGGCGGCGGAACGTGCGAGGAGGCCGTCTTTCTCGATGGTTTCGATGGCGGCTAGCGCGGCGGCGCAGGAGGCGGGGTGGCCGCAGAAGGTTCCGCCTAGAGCGCCCACACCGGGGGCGTCCATGATTTCGGCGCGGCCGGTGACGGCGGCGATGGGCATGCCTCCGCCGAGGGATTTCGCCATGGTGATCAGGTCGGGCTCGATGCCGAAATGCTCGGAAGCGAACCATTTGCCGGTTCGGGCGAAGCCGGATTGCACTTCGTCGGCAATGAAGAGAATGCCGTGTTTGCGGCAGATATTTTGCAGCAGCTTGAAATAATCGCGGGGGGGAATGACGAAGCCGCCTTCACCGAGAACGGGTTCGGCGATGACGGCGGCTACGGATTCGGGGGCGACGACGCGTTTGAAGGCGTCTTCCAGATGATGCGCGAAAGATTCGGCGGTGGCGCCTTTTTCGGCGCGGTAGGGATAAGCGAAGGGAATGCGGTAGATGTCGCTCGCGAAAGGCTCGAAGCCGGCTTTATAGGGATGCGTCTTGCTGGTGAGCGACATGGTGAGAAGCGTGCGGCCGTGGAAGGCGTCTTCGAAACAGATGACGGCGGGGCGCTTGGTGTAGGCACGGGCGATCTTGATGGAGTTCTCGATGGCTTCGGCGCCGGAGTTGAGAAGGATGGTTTTTTTCGGGAAA
>Ga0210405_10001098_pt1 | contig 32546 bp, 28 predicted proteins | sample IncBWH11MmetaG_FD_155492 | JGI IMG/M metagenome (GOLD analysis project Ga0210405, IMG submission 155492) | Forest soil microbial communities from Barre Woods Harvard Forest LTER site, Petersham, Massachusetts, United States - Inc-BW-H-11-M | ecosystem: Environmental > Terrestrial > Soil >...
CGGACAAAGACCGACCCTCTGAGACCTAACCCCAATAAAAACAATAAGTTGACAGGAAAACAGCGATTAACATAACATGAAACTGCAAGCTTCTGCAACGGTTTCCTGCCCACTAAAGGGTGATTTCGCTTGAAAACGCGGGCCCCAGCCTCGACGCACAAAAAAGTTGTGATTGAACTGGACGACAGGACCGCCCTGCGCGGCTTCCTGAATCCGGCGCGCTTGGCGGGCGCAGAGACGCTGGACCTTTTGACGCCGAAAGGCGAGCACGAAGAAGTGCCGGTCGCCAAGGTCCGCGCGGTTTACTTTGTACGTGACCTGCACGAGGAGTTTGCGCCGGAGCGCAAGGCGTTCTTAAACCGGCCCAAGCTGGATGGTTTGTGGGTGAAGGTGCGCTTTCGCGACAACGCGACACTCGAAGGCGTAATCCCAAACGACCTGCTAACTCTTCTCGACAATGGTTTGCACCTCTCGCCGCCCGACTTCAATTCCAACACCGATCGTATTTATATTCCCCGCTCCGCAATCGCCGAACTGACGGTGCTCGGCGTTGTGGGAGTCGCGCGACGCAAACCGGCAGCTGCCGCTGCGGCCCAGCCACGCCTCTTCAGTGAGTAAGTCTCACCGGCGCAATTTCCGAGTAGCCGACCAACCGGGAGTTATCGCCTTTGTGGCGCAGCTCGAAGCGGGGAGCGGTTGAGCTCGAATTCGCCGAACTGGGAAGAGGCGGTCATGGGGCGAATTGGAGGCCGATCTTCTTGACCAGCGAATGGTAACGCGGGTCGGAATGGAGAAAGTCGAAGAGCGGCTCATTCTGCACCATGATGAGCCAGGGTGCGTGTGTGCGGTAGCACTCCTCGAGATACTTCATGGTTTCGTTCTTGTCGCCCAGCACGGCGTAGGCTCTGGCGTACTCGATGGGGGAGACGTATCCCGTGCGGGTCTTGAGATCGTCCAAGCCCCAGTGATCGACCGCCTTTGGGCCGCCGCGCTCGAAGGCGAGGTGGACGGCTTGCGCGGCATCGGGGCGGCCGGCGATTGTAAGCGCCTTTTCGAGCTCCTGCTCCGTTTGCGGCCACAGGCCCCTCTCGCGATAGGCGTAGGACAGCGTGATGTGGGTCAGCAAATCGGCGGGCAGAACCTGGGTGCGAAGCCGTAGATCGTTGATGGCGGCATCGAGCTGCCGCAATTGGATGTATTCGAATCCCAGTCCCCAGTTGCGAAGAAGGGGATCGAGTTCGGTGGCGCGTTTCTGCTCCTGCAATGATTCTTCGCGGCGGTTGGTCGCGAGGAGCAAATAGGAGTAAAGGTGATGGGCGTCGGAGAGGCCGCCATCGAGTTCGATAGCACGTTTAATTTCTGCTTCGGCGCGGGGTAAGTCCCAGGCGTCATAAAAGTACCATGCGCCGAGCGTAAGATGTCCCTCGGGCAGGGACTCGCCGAGTTCGACGGCTTTGCGCGCAGCCGCTTCGGCTTTGGCCGTCACTTCGCTCGCAGGACATTCGCCGCCGACGGCGCGGATTAGGTAAGCATCGGCCATGCCCGCCCACGCGGCGGCGTAGTCGGGCTGAAGCTGGATCGCTTTCTGGAAATATTCGAGGCTGTGGATGGCGTCGAATTGGAACCAGATATAGCGTCCGCGCAGATAGGCGTCGTGGGCTTCGGGATTGATGTAGCGCGGGGCCGGGGCGGGCGAGGTCGCGGCTTTTACCTCTTTGGCGATGGTCTGGGAGAGTTCTTCGGGGAGCGAGTAGGCCTGAGTCTCGTCGCGGTTGTAGCTCTCGGCCCAGACGTGAGTGTCGGTGGGAGCGTAGATCAGCTGCACCGTTATGTGGACGCGGTTTGCGGAACGCTCGATGGAGCCTTCGAGGATGCCGTCGACGCCGAGCTCGCGGGCGATGTCGCGCACGGGACGATTGACACCTTTGTATTGCATGGCCGAGGTGCGCGAGACGACGCGGAGGATGCGATTCTTGGCGAGCGCGGTGATCAGTTCGTCGGTCATGCCGTCGGCGAAATAGTCTTGCGACGGGTCGCCGGAAAGATTACTCAGCGGGAGCACGGAGATGGAGTGGATCTGAGAGGCTTGGGTGCCGGGGAAGAGGCGGGGCCGCAGGACGACCAAGAGAGTAGCGGCGAGCAGACTGAGGGCGGCGATTGCGATGGCAGTCTTTTTCCTGGTTAGGGCGCGACGCGGCGCAGCTGTGTCTCTGGTGCTAAGACTGCCGCCCGATGAGTCTGGGCCGCTGGGTGTACGAGGCGTCCGCCCCTCCACCAGTTCGGGTGTTTCGGGCCGGCCGTTTTTTTCGCTTACGAATCGATAGCCTTTGCCCGATACGGTGTGGACGAAGCGGGGGTTGTCCGGGTCGTCTTTCAGGGCCTGGCGGACTTTGCGGATGGCGGTGTTGATGCCGTGTTCGGTGTCGACGAAGACATCCTTGCCCCAGAGACGGTCGACGATTTCCTGGCGGGTGACGACGCTACCTTGGCGCTCCAGAAGAAGGATCAGCAGCTCCATGGGGATGCGCTCGAGGGAAATGCGCTCGCTTTTCTGGCCGCGTCCCTGGCGGCGCAACTCGTAGCTGGCGCAATCGAGCTGAAATTCAGCGAATTTGTACAGCGACTCAGGCATACCGCCCCAAAACTGAGGCACGAAACTATAGCATTGCCGGGGGCCGCGTGGGTAAGAGCTTTTGGCGTCAATTGGTTAGGGCTTCAGATTTCTTCACCCAATCTTTACCTTACCGTCCTTGTGATTTTTGGGCATCCGCAACAGGATGCGGCCCGGAGTTCGAAGAAGGGGCGGCAAGGATTGACTTGGGCAAACTTTCCAGCGAGAGTCCCACGGAATCTGCGACCGAGTGCGAACTCATGCCGCGCCGAGCGTCACTATCTTAAACGAGGAGGACATCACAATGAGAACTACAGCAGCGAAGTTCTGTCTAATCGGCGGCGGCCTGATACTCGTCGTCGCAATGCTCGCATCTGGGCAAGGAAAGCTGGAAGACTCGGCGCGCGTTGCACAGGTTGTTGCCTTGGACGAATGCGATTCTGGAACTTTCAATGTAATAGGTGCGGCTGGGCCGGGTTTCTGCAAAAACGTGGCGCTTGGCTACACCCCCTTTGGGTCCACCACGACGTTTGCCAACTTATTGGCAGAAGCCGTTGCTGGACACCCCGACAAGAACTGGGATTTCGAACCCGACACGCTCACAGTGGACGAAGGAACCCCGATTATCGCGGTGAACGAGGGCGGCGAGCCCCACACTTTCACGGAAGTCGCGCATTTTGGAGGAGGGTTCATACCGCCGCTCAATGGGGGAGAAAACGCGGCTCCCGAGTGTGCTGTGGGTTTTTCGAGCGTTGCGGTGGCCAGAACACGGATCCTTCAAGGCAGCCAGCTCCGAGTCACCGGTCTTTCGAAAGGCGAACATAACTTTCAGTGCTGCATCCATCCTTGGATGCGCATGACAGTCGTAGTGAAATAACCTGGAGAGCAAAAAAAGAGCGCGTGCCGTATGACGGCTGGGGGCAGTGAGTGCCACCGATCCCGCAGGGCAGACCACTGCTTTCATCATCTGCACGATCACGGCGACTCGCATCGCCATGCAAACGACAACCCCGAATTGCTCTGAGAGAAAGTCTAGTTCGCGGCTGAGCGGGCGAAGGGGGACGCTTCGCCCCGTATCTCCAGAACGTCTGCGATTGAAGTGGCGCGTTGACGAGCCTCAAGCAGCATTGAGGAATTGAGGAGTGTGGCGGCTGTAAGGCTTGATCATTAAGTTGCGCGGTGGGCGAGCCTACTTGCCGGATTGTCAGCAAACTGGAAGAAACCGGAGATGGACTCCCACACGCTCTGGGAAGACGCCGACTCGGAGATCTCCATCTTGAAGCAAGCCAAAGCGGAATACGCGCAAAATCGCGCTGAGCTATCGAGATGATGTTTCTCCCGTCGTCGGCGCCTTCGCCCGGCGTCCTCTCATGGCCGCCGCCCAGTGGGGCGCTCCGACGGCGAAGCTTTTTAAACAGGCCTGGCGGGTGCGAGATTCGGCTGCTGCCGCTGTGGCCCAGCCGCGCCTCTTCAACGAGTAAGTCTTAGAGGGGCAGTGTCCGAACGGAAGGGGCAACCCGTGAGAATGTACGTTGTTCTACCTCGCCGCTCATTCGAGACGGATCAAGCGGAAGCCGCTCTAGCCGCCGGGCGCGAGCGCTTCGATTCCCATGCCTGGCGCATCTCCTCGCGCCGCGCCAGGACATATTTCTTGGCGTCATCGAAGCTTTTGTAAACGCGCGTACCCTTAATCATGTTGCACGGACGGCAGCAGGCAACCAGGTTGGCAGGATCCTTCTTGCCGCTGCGAGCGCGCGGTACGACGAAATCGACGGACATCACCAGCGCGTTATCAAAGCTGGCTCTGCCATCGAGTCCACAGTACCTGCAACAGAATTGATCGCGTTCCAGAATTTTCAGCCCTTCGGCAAGACTTACCGGCATGTCCACTCTTGATAGGGTCGTCATGTTCCAAGGCATTGAGCACCTCCGAGGTGGAGATGCTATTCCAAAGTAATGTGTATGAGAAGAGGCAAAGCAGGGCCGAACGGGGGTGGCGCGCCCTTGATCAATCCGCAACGGTCCCAGGTACTGTCAGTTTGTGGCATTGCGTGAAAAATGCGCTGGGTGTGCGAAATGGGACTGAAAGGCTTCCATTTCGGGGTCATAATGGTACTATCTTGCGCAAAAAGAAGCAGAAACTAATCGAAGACGCGACGAAAGCCAGTGTCAAAAAGGAAATGGCTCAGCCTCGAATGGCCAAGTCCGTCAGGATCGCGGGTTTGATTCTGGGAAACGCGCGATTACCAGCAACTCGAGGTCGTAAACCGCCCCAAATAAGAAGACCAGTCAGCGACTCGGTGTGAATCAGCGGCCTGGGTTTTCTTCCCGGGGGTATGTGCGTGCGAGACGATGAATGGATCAAGAAACTGGATGACGGCAGGAACGTAAAATTCATTTACCAGCAACTGCCGAAAGACGGAGCGTTCATCACCGCGCAGATCGAGCGGAACGAGGTGGTCTATTCCGTGGTTTTGGCCAACGCAGGAAACCCGCTAAGTCACGCCGACGTTGAAAGCCATTTTGAGGGCGAACTCTCCAAGAAGTAGCATCCCTATGGCCCTGCTCTTGCCGCCTTTTACAGACCACTGGGAAACGCCCGTTCCCGCAGGTTGCCGGCGTCTTTTTCGTTCTGGATCTGGCAGCCCCGTTCAGGAGGTCTTCGCAGCCTTCGCGGAGTCGTCTGCACTATAGGACTGGATGAACTCATCGACCTGTTTCTCCGCCGCGTCCTTCGCAATTCCGTAACGTTCCTGGATCTTGCCCACCAGTTGGTCCTTCTTGCCATTGACCGCAGTCACGTCGTCGTCTGTCAGTTTTCCCCACTTTACTTTCACTTTTCCCATCGATTGTTTCCACTTTCCTTCAATTAGATCCCAATTCATCTCAATCCTCCTCTGGATCGATTGGCCGGTAGTCCCTGCTGCGGATGGGGCTGCCAGGCCCAATCCTTTACACAATTCCTGTTGTCGCTACCAGGTGGGCCCATGCTCTGACGCGTGCTTTAAGCCGGATTCAAGCTAATGCGATTCGCATCGCAGAATCTGTCTAACTTTGCACAGGTCGAAACTTATTAAAGGACCAGCGTATCAGTGGAAATCAGGATAGATCTCGTCCACGATCCAATAACTCGAGAGAAGAATCGCGAAGAGCGTGCCCACAAGCCACAGGGCCCAGCGTCGCCGCCTCCAAACGGAGCGGGCAGCGGAGAGCTGAAACGGAAGGTCAACGAGGTACGCGGCGCAGTAACAAGCGTTCGCAAGGCCCGCGAGAATCACAAAGAGCAGAAGCGAGTGAAGGGTGAGTGCCGTCCGAAAATGAGGCCAGGTCGCGAGGAGCCAACAGGCGGTCACCGCCAAGAGCACGATATTGTAAGGAATCCGTCGAATTTCCCAATACCGGAGAGCGTCGGCAAAGCACGCGCCAAAAGCGCCCGATGGCTGGTTCCCGGTGCCGAATGATTCGGTCGGATCGAGTGTCTGCATTGAAACCTCTCTCCCTAGAATTATGATACGCCCGCGCTTCCTGTCGTCAAGTACTCTTCTGCACAAAGTGGAATGCCCCGGATAGCCGTGCCCGGGGATTCGGCTCCTCAGGAATCCGATTCAAACCTTTTGTTTCCTGGAACACTACGCAGATCGGGCCGCCAAGGGCTTGATGTTGTGATTCATTCGGAAAAAGTTTGTGGGGTCGTATTTATTTTTCAAGCTGACCAGCCGATCGTAATTGGGCCCGTAAGCTTCACGCGCGATTGCCTCACTCTCGTCGGTGACGTAATTTCCATAAGAGCCGCCGGCGAGAAATGGCCGCATGATTTCGTAGCATTCGCGGGTCCACTGAATGTTCTTTTCCGTGTCAGAAGGGCTTTCCCACATGGACCAGAGAAGCAAATTCCAGGAGAATTGCCGGTGCGGAAAGGCCGTCGCGGCAACGGGTACTCGGGTTGCCGCTCCATTCCAGTGTTCAAGAAAAGGCGCGAAGGTGTACGGGGAGGGGCTCTTGGCCACAAACTGCACCAAAGCTTCGATGGCCTCGTCGCTCAGGTCGCGCAAGAAGTGCGATTTGGTGTAAACCTGGCGTCCCGGCGGGAAGAACGGCTCGAACATGCTTTGTATTTGGATGTAGTTCATGGGACCGAGCATATCGGCTACGGGAGTGGCCAGCGTCCGCAATGGCTTCAACAACTTTTCGCCCTCGACGATGGATCCGCAGTAACACGCCGCCACGCCAAAGACCTGTGGACCGCCCGGCAGAGACAATGATCCTCCCTGGGTGACCAGTTCATCGGGGCTCGCTTCGACGAATTCTCGCCAAAAATGCAGCACTTCCTTCGCTTTTGCAGCTGGATAGAACACAGCGCCACCAAAAACCGGACCGACCTCATGGAGCCGGAATTCGAGCGAGGTTACAACTCCAAAATTGCCGCTGCCGCCCCGTATGCCCCAGAACAGATCTTGATTCTCGGATTCATTGGCCGTCAGCAGATCTCCATTGGCCGTTACCACGTCTGCACTGATAACGTTGTCGATAGCCAGTCCATATTTGCCGTGGAGCTGCCCCCAGCCGCCGCCCAGCGTCAGGCCCGACATCCCGACGGTTGGGACCACGCCTTGCGTGGTCGCTAGGCCGAACGCTTGCGTCTCGCGATCGAATTCCCCCAGCTTCACACCCGTTTCAGCCCGCACGGTCCGCCGCCGAGGATCGACCCGTATGCCCTTCATCGCGGAGAGATCGATCATCAGGCCGCCGTCACAAACCGCCTTACCGGCTATGCTGTGGCCTCCGCCTCGCACAGATACGAGAAGATCGTGTTCGTGGGCAAAGCGCACGGCGGCGATCACATCGGCAGCACCGGTACAGCGCGCGATGGCGGCAGGCCGCCGGTTGATCATGGCATTTGGAACTGTGCGGGCAGCGTCGTAGCCGTCTTGGCCGGGGCAAAGCACAGGGCCGCGCATACTGGTGCGAAGACTTTCGATTGTGGGGATTTCCATGGGGGACCCCTCCGTCGAATGTTTAGAGTAGGGCCGACCGGGGAAAGGGCATGCCCGTACCGGGCAGGTAAAAGTTGGCATGAGGATGCTGCGAACTGGCCGGGTTGTCAAGCCGATTTCGACCCTCGGCTGCGCGTTCCGCAGGCGGGGGACTTCGCCCGACGAACGAGCCGCCTGTACTTCCCTGTTGGTGCTGTGCGAGACTCACTGATTGTTTGGGAAATGGCGAAGGAGCATGTATGAAGCTGCAGGAATTGGCGGAGCGGTTGGAGTGCCGGCTGGAAGGCGACCCTCAGGCGGTGATTCACGGCGTGGCGGGAATCGAGCAGGCCGGGCCGGGCGAGGTGACGTTCCTGGCGAACCGGCGGTATGCGCCGAATCTGAAGACGACGCGGGCCTCGGCGGTATTTGTGGAAGACGGCGTGGAGGTGGAGCGCGACTCCGGCGGGCCGACACTTGCGAAATTGCGGACGAGCAATCCGTATTTGAGTTTCGCGAAGGCCATTGAGCTGTTTTATGAGGCACCGAAGTATACGCCGGGGATTCATGCGACGGCGGTGATTGCGAAGAGCGCGCGGATTGGGGCAGGGGCGCATGTTGGCCCGTACTGCTTTGTGGACGAGGATGCAGTGATCGGTGAAAACGCGGTGCTGCACAGTTTTGTGACGATTTATCGCGGCGCGCGAATTGGAGCGAACTTTTTCGCTCATGCGCATGCGGTAGTGCGGGAGTTCTGCCGGATCGGGGATCGCGTGATTTTGCAGAACGGCGTGATTATCGGCGGAGATGGCTTGGGTTTCGCGAAGAACCCGGATGGAACCTGGTACAAGATCTCGCAATCGGGACCGGCGGTGCTGGAAGACGACGTGGAGGTGCAGGCAAACGCTTGCATTGACCGCGCTACGGTCGGCGAGACACGGATTGGGCGCGGGACGAAGATTGACGACCTTGTGCTGGTGGGACACGCGTCGAAGGTGGGCGGGAATTCGATGTTGTGCGGACAGGTTGGCCTTGCGGGCTCGACGCGGATTGGAGAGAACTGCATTCTAGCCGGGCAGGTGGGAACCGCCGGGCACCTGACGGTGGGCGATGGCGCCGTGATCACGGCGCAGAGCGGCGTGCCGAATGATGTTCCAGAGCGGGCGCTGTACTCAGGCTATCCTGCGGTAGAGAACCGCGAGTGGCTGCGTATGATGGCGGCGCTGCGGAGATTGCCAGAGTTGCAGAAGCGGGTGGGTGAGTTGGAGGAGAAGATAGCGAAGTGATGGCAGGTGGAGAAGAAGAAGGAGCTCGGATTTCACACAGAGAACACGGAGGAAGAGCGCGGAGTTCACAGAGAAAAAAAGGAGCAACCCAAGAGCATAGCCAGGAATGGCTGTGCCAAAAATCAGGCCGCGCCGGGGAAGCCGAGGGGGCGCTGGTCGGGGGGGAGGCCGGCAGCTAGCTCGTCGTGGAGGCGCTGGTTGAGATCTTCGCGCTGGTCGAAAGAGTATTGGGCGGAATCGATGGGTGGTAGAAATTCAACCAGGATTTCGCCCGGGTAGATTTTCAGGTCGCGTTTTTTCATGATGCGGTGAGCATTGGAGCAGGCGATCGGCACCAGCGGGACGCCGGCTTTGATGGCCATCACCGCGGTTCCCTTTTTGAATTCCTGCAGCCGGCCGTCGGGGCTACGAGTACCTTCAGGATAAATCAAAAAACTTTGGCCGCTTTTGAGCGCTTCGGTCGCCTTTTCGAGGCTGACGATGGCGGAGTCTCGATTGAAACGATCCACAGGGATGAACTGGGCGAGGTGGAACGCCTGGCCGACAATCGGGAATTTGAAGAGCGAGCGTTTGAGCAGAATGGCGATGCGGCGCGGGATTGCTCCGACAACGGCCGGCGCGTCGGCGGAACTGGTATGGTTTGCGGCGAAGATGACCGTGCCTGGCGGAATTCGTTCAATGCCCTTCACCTTTACCCGAACGCCGACAGCATTCACAAAAAACATGACACCCTTGATAGCCGTCCAGTACAGCGGGTCAGGATTTCTTGTGAGGACGGTGTAGATAAGCAGGGGCGGACCGAGTATCAGGATGTAGAGCGTGAGGAACACGCACATAAACGCGGCACGGAGCATGGGGTAAGGAGACTTTCTCGAATCAGGAGCAGCGGGTCAAGGGGGAAAGGTTGGTAGCGCCGGCATCTTGCCGGCCAGCGTATCGGAAGAAGATCGGAGGCCGGCTGGAAGCCGGCGCTACCTCTTCCGTTCAATGCGTCCGGGCGGTGACGGGGTCGGTGGTGCCGCGGAGGATGCCGTCGCGGAGGCGGCGGGCGCGGGCGTCGGCGCCCGGCATTTCGGCGACTTGGAAGAATTTTTCGTGGAGTTCCCCGAGACGGATTTCCACAGATTCTTCTTTTTCCGCGCGGCGGATGCGCAGGCGCAAAACATCACCAGGTTTCTGTTGGGCGGCCCAGCGCTCGGGGCGGCGCGGAACGTCTCCATTATTCCAGCGAAGAATCTCGTCACCGACCTGCAAGCCGCTTTTTGCAGCAAGGCCATCGACTTCAACGGCGGCGACAGTCCACGGCGCGCCCGGTTCGCGTTGGGGCAGAAAACCGAGCGTGGCGCGGATGGATTCGTGGGTGCGGAGTTCGAGTCCGGCGCGTGCGAGAAGGCTCTGGTACGGCAGCGGATTCGCGCCAGCGACGTAGTTGTCGAAGAAGTCCGCGATTGGGCCGCCCGTAAGTTTTTCGGATTCGAGGCGGATGTCCAGGGAATCGCGGTAGAACTTCCCTTCCCGGGCGAAGTCGGTGTTCATCGAACGAAGCAGATCGTCGAGGCTGCGCTGATTGTCGGTGCGATCGCGCAGGACGATGTCGAGCAGGAAGCCCAAAACCTGGCCCTTGGTGTAATAGGAAACGCTGCGCTGGGGCTGATTGTACAGCGCATATTTTTCGAGCCATGCGTCGAGGCTGGATTGCTCGGCGCTTTGCCACTGTTCGGCGGGGCGGGATTCGAGCTCGGTGATCTGCTGGCTCAGGTCCTGCAGGAAATCCTGCTTGCTCCAGATGCCGGTGCGAACGAGCGCATACGAACTGAAGGTGTTCGTGACGCCTTCCGCGAACCAGAGCGAGCGGGTGTACATCTCGCGCGTGCGATCGATCGGTTCAAGCGAGGCGGGGCGAATGCGCTTGACGTTCCACAGGTGGAAGAATTCGTGGGCGGAGACATTGGGGAGCAACGCGCCGGAAGGAATGTTGATGGCCGTGGAGTTGGCGTGCTCCATGCCGCCGCCGCTGCCGCTCGCGGCTTTGCCGATGTGGAAGATAAACGTGTACTCGGGATAGGGCGCGCCGTCCATAAGTTTTACTTCGTAGGCACAGATTTTGCGGAGTGCCGATTCCACGTCGTGTTTTTTATAATCGTCGCCGTGGATGACGACGCGGACCGGCGGAGTCAGGTCGCGAATAGTGAATTCCTCAAAATGCGAAGCTTCGATCGGGGAATCGGCAAGAGCGTCAAAGGTTTGCGCCTCTAAAGTGAACATCCGGGCGCGATCCATCGACTCGAGGAGCACAGGTGGGGCGGAAGCGACACTCCATTCAGCGGGGACGTCACGAAGAGAGAGAATGCTTTTTTCCGCGCGCCGACCGGGGACATAGAGAAGAATCATGGCTGGGTTGATGAAGGCGTGCTCCGAATTGAGTTGGGAGCTAAACGGTCCCGGGTCGTCCCAGAAGGTGTCGTAGGAAACCTTGACGGCGCCCGTGGCCTGGACGCGCCAACTCAGTTTGTCGAGTTTTTCGATGGGGACATCCCGTCCGTTGACGGAAGCGGTGACCCGCTGAACGTGGCTGCTGAAGTCGCGAATTTCGTAGAGCGCGTCCCAGGCAGCCATTTGCAGATCGAGTTGGTCTTTTACATCCGGCACTTCCATCGTGACGTGGAAGAGATGCTGCTCGGGATGAGTGAGAGAAACGTAGTAATGAATTTCGGCATTAGCCCGCGGCGCGAGGAAAACGCAAGCCAGAGACAATGTTGCGAACAATGATCGCGTAGACAAGAGTTTTTGGGTCACCGGGCGTTTGCTCCGCTGGTGGTGTTACGCGCTGTGAGTTTCTTTAGGAGCTTTTCGCACAGCCCGTCAAAGCTACCGTTGGACATAATGAGCAGCAGATCGCCGGGTTTCGCTTCGGTGGCGAGGAGGTCGGCGATAGCGTCGGCGCCGGGAAGCACGCGGGCGTCTTTGCCGAGTTTGCGAACGGCGGCGGCAACGGATTCGGGATCGAGGCGCTGATCGTCGGCGAGTTGCCCGGCACGATGCACGCAGCCGAGAAGGACCTTGTCGCCAAGAGCGAGCGATTGCGGCAAGGCATCCTGAAACACTTTGCGGCGCATGGAATTGGAACGCGGCTCAAGGATGGCCCAGAGGCGCTTGCCGGGCCAGCGAAGTCGCGCGGCTTCGATTGTGGCTTTCACCGCAGTGGGGTGATGCGCAAAATCGTCCACGACCACGATTCCGTTGACCTCCCGTTTCACATCCATTCGACGCTTTACGCTGCGAAATTTTGCCAGAGCTTCCTCAATGGATTCGCGCCGAATGCCGCGTCCCTGAGCGACAACAAGGGCGGCGAGAGCGTTGAGAACGTTGTGCCGGCCTGTGGCAGAAAGGAGGATGTCGGCGTAAGCCTCTCCCTTGTAGGAGACGTGAAACGTCATGGTATCGCCATCGGATTGGACGTTGGCGGCGACCCAGTCGTTGCTTGGGTGAAATCCGTAGCGGATGACGGGACAAAAAGCCTTTGCCGTGGCGTTGCCGAGCGCTTCGCCGGCTTCGGGATCGCCCCAGACGATGACGCGGCCGCGGCGCGGCACTAGATTGACCAGGCGGCGGAAGGCGAGCTGGTAGACGTCGAAATCGGCATAAATGTCGGCGTGATCGAACTCGAGCGAGGTGATGATCAGGTCGTCGGGATGATAGTGAAAGAATTTGGCGGCTTTGTCCCAGTAGGCAGAATCGTATTCGTCGCCTTCGAGGATGAACTCGTCACCCCCGCCGAGACCATAAGCCTGGCCGAAATTTTCAGCGATGCCGCCGACGAGAAAATTCGGGCGCTTTTTGGCGACGTGGAAGAGCCAGGCGAGCATCGCTGTGGTGGTAGTTTTGCCATGTGTGCCGCTGACGACAATCGAATGCTTGCCGGGAAGAAATTCTTCTTCGATCATTTCGGGCAGCGAACGATACGGGAGCTTGCGGTCGAGCATCTCCTCGACCTCGACATTGCCGCGGGAGACCGCGTTCCCGACGATGATGAGATCCGGCGCGGGAGTGAGGTGCTTTGGATCGAAAGCCGTGGCGTACTCGATGCCGAGGGATTCGAGAAACGTGGAAGCGGGTGGATAAACGCCGGCGTCGGAGCCGGTGACGCGATACCCGCGCTCTCGGAGCATTCCCGCCAAAGGCGACATCGCGGAACCGCCTACGCCGATCATGTGAATGTGTTTTGCTTTCGCCAAGATTCTTCCCTTTTCCAGTTTAATCGACAACCGCCGGTTCGAGAATTTCGAGCGTGCCTTCGCCTTTCGACTGCAGTTTAGCGCGAACCCCCAGCGGAAGCGTAAGCATGGGGCGCTTCGTGTGTCCGATGGGAGCGCCGTAAACGACAGGAACCTTCAACGGCCCCAGAATTTCCTCGCAGATTTCGGGAATCGTCGGACCGCCGGGAGCGGGAGGCTCGCAATCCGGGAAGTCGCCGAGGAGAACGCCTGAAACCTTTTTGAACTTCCCCGCCTGGTGCAGATGACGAAGCGCGCGATCCACCTGGTAAGGCCTCATGCCGCGATCTTCGAGGACCAGGATGCCGCCGTCCGTATCAGGCTCGAAGCTGGTGCCGAGCGTTGTTTGCAACATGGTTAGGCAACCGCCGACGATTCTCCCGGTGGCGTTTCCAGCGCGCATGCTTTTGCCTTCCAACGGAATCTGCCAACCGGATTTCGTTTCGCCGATCGCTCGCAGAAAAGAAAATTCGTCATAACCCGAAGGCTGGCTGGCGCCGTGATTAAAGCCAGCCGCCACCATCGGGCCGTAAAATCCTGCCCAGCCCCGCGATTCCAGCAGGAGCAGCTGAATGATATTTAGATCGCTGAATCCGATGAGGCACTTCGGGCCGGTGATGCTTGTCGTCAAATTCAAATCGATCAGGTAGTTCGCCCCGTAACCGCCGCGAGTGGCAACGACGACGCCGACAGATCTCTCTGCAAATGCCTTTCGAAATTGCCGCAGGCGTTCCGCGTGCCCGCCTGCAAAGTAGCCTTGCGGGGAAAGCGGCGCAGGTTCCTCAACCAGGAATCCCAAGCGACGCAGTTCGGCGATGCCCGCAGAAATTGCGGTGGGCTCCGCAGGCGAAGAAGGAGAAACGACGGCCAGTTTTGATCCCTTGCGAAGAGCCCTGGGTTTCAACAGTTGCGTCGAGCGGCGGCTCATTCGTGATGGCCTTGCAGAGGGACAACTTCGGTGACCACGCCCTGGCGGTTGAGCTGCTCGACGATCTGCTCCTGCTGCCTGTGGCTGACGTCAGCTTCGAACTCCACAATCGAATTGGTACCAGCCATCGAAACACGGAAATGCTGCACGGGAATTTTCAGGCTGGCGAGCAGGCGTTGAATTTCGGTGGCGACACTATCCGCGTGACCAGTGGTGAAGCGAAAAACCAACATGCGGGATTTCAGATTGAAGCGGTCGGTACACCAGGCCAGGACAAACAGACCGAACAGCACTATCGCGGTGGCCGACGCGGCGACGGCGTAGAGCCCTCCGCCAGCGGCCATGCCAATCGCGGCTTCGGCAAAGATAGTGGCCGCCGTGGTCATTCCAACCAGGCCCGCGCTGTCTTTCAGAATCGCTCCAGCGCCGAGGAAGCCGATGCCCTGAACGATGTTGGAGGCAATGCGCGTCGAACTGGTGTCGCCGTAGATGCGGCTGATTTCAATCGAGAGAATGGTGAAGAGCGCCGTGGACATGCAGACAAACATGCTGGTGCGAACGCCGGCGGGGCGGCGATGGATTTCGCGCTCGACGCCGATGGCGGTGCCGAGCGCAGAGGCGCAAAGCAGCCTGAGCAGAATTTGATGAAACGTTAGCGCCACAGTTCGGACAACTCCGGATGCAAGGAAATTCTACCGCTTAGAGTTTGAATTGGGTCAATTTCGAAAAGTGGCGTGCCCTGGCGTGTATCTCGGGCTTCTTAAGCTTCAGCAGACGCTCAAGGCCGAAACGCTCGACCGTGAAGCTACCGAGTACGGAGCCGTAGACCATGGCGCGGCGAAGCGCAGCGTCCTTGGTGCTGCCCTCGCCGGCGAGGTAGCCCATGAAGCCTCCAGCAAAACTGTCGCCGGCACCCGTGGGATCGTGCGGCTCTTCAAGCGGGAAGGCGGGGACGCAAAAAACGCCGTTTTTGTCGACGAGCATGGCGCCGTATTCGCCGCGCTTCACGACGAGCGTGGAGGGCCCCATTTTAAAGATGTGCTTCGCGGCGCGCAAAAGATTGTGTTCGCTCGAAAGCTGGCGGGTTTCGGAGTCGTTGATCATCAGGATGTCAACGTGTTTCAGCGTTTCCCGGAGTTCGGCGTTGGTGCGCTCGATCCAGTAGTTCATTGTGTCCATGGCGACAAGTTTCGGCGTGCCTTTGACCTGGTGAAGGACATCGCGCTGGAGATCGGGCGCGATGTTGGCGAGGAAGACGAATTTCGAGTTGCGGTATTTCTCGGGCAGGCGCGGCTTGAACTCGGCGAAGACGTTGAGGTCGGTGACCAGGGTAACGCGCTCGTTGAGGTTTTCCGAATAGCGGCCCGCCCAGAAAAAGCACTTCCCCTCCTTGCGCTCCAGGCCTTCGATGTCGATCGAGCGCTTTTTCAGGATGGCTTCATCTTTCGGGTCAAAATCGTCGCCCACGATGGCGACGAGATTGACGTGCGTAAAGAAGCTGGCCGAGACGGAGAAGTACGTCGCGGCACCGCCGAGCGTGCGTTCCACTTTTCCGTACGGACTTTCGAGTGCATCGTATGCAACCGAACCAACGACGAGCAGGGACACGGGTTTCTCCTAGGACAGATACTTGCCGATGATGGCGGCAAGGTTTTTCTTGGTTTTTTCGGGGACCAGCTTGAAATCGGTGATCAGCGAATGTGCCAGAGCGGAGCCGCACTTGCATTTGCGTTCGGCGGGCATCGTCTTGATCGCTTCGCGCACGACGTTTTGCGCGTTAGTGGCGTTCTGATTGAGCGTGGCGATGATCTGCGACGCGGTAACGGACTCGTGCTCCGGGTGCCAGCAATCGTAATCCGTAATCATGGCGATGGTGGCGTAGCAGATCTCGGCTTCGCGCGCGAGCTTCGCTTCGGTGACGTTGGTCATGCCGATCACGTCGAACTTCTGCGCGCGGTGGAAATGCGCTTCCGCCAGCGTCGAAAATTGCGGGCCTTCCATGTTGATGTAGGTGCCCTTGCGATGAACGGGAACGGCGGTGGAGACGCAGGCGTCGGCAAGCACGGTGGAGAGTTGCGCGCAGGTGGGCTTGTCGAACGCGACGTGGGCGACCAGGCCGTTGCCGAAGAACGTGGAGATGCGGCCCTTGGTGCTGTCGAAAAACTGGTCCGGGACTAGAAATTCTCCGGGGCGCAGATTTTCCTGCAGCGAGCCGACGGCGCTGACGGAAATGATGCGCTCGACGCCAAGGAGTTTCATCGCGTAAATGTTGGCGCGGAAGTTGAGCTCCGAGGGCAGGATGCGATGGCCACGCCCGTGGCGCGCAAGGAACGCGACGTGCTTCCCTTCGAAATTGCCCAACACGATTTTATCGGAGGGATCGCCGAACGGCGTTTTCACGTGCAGTTCGCGCGTGTTGCTGAGGCCGCTCATCTCGTAGAGCCCGCTGCCGCCGATCACGCCGATTTCCGCCAGTGGCTCTTTCGTCCGCGCAGATTTCCCCTTTGCCTTTTTTGTGCCTGCCATCCGTTTTCTCCTGGGAATTACCGGTTCAGATCCACCGGCTCGAATTCGATCTTGCCTTCGCGCTCGTGAAGCGTGGCCGCGGCGACGTCCGGATCATGCCCGAAGACGACCATCCAATTTTCCTTGGCCATGCGGGGCACCCACTTGCGTTTCGTTTCCAGCGTCTGCAACGGGTACAGATCGTAGGCCATGATCCAGGGCAAAGGAATATGGTGCCGTGTCGGGAGCAAATCCGCAACAAAGGCCAGCGTTTTTCCACCACCGGTGAGCAAGACGGCCTGAATGTCGGCGTTGTGGCCAGGGATTCGGGCAACGGAGATGCCGGGAAGGATTTGCGTGTAGCCGTCGACGAGATCCCACAGACCGGCTTCGGTGATGGGCTGGAAATTTTCCGGAAAATAGCTGGCGCGGTCGCGTTCGGTGGGCACGCTCGCGTGCGCGAGTTCGGCGCGCTGCAAGACGTGGCGTGCGCGGGGAAAGGTAGGCACAGCGCGGCCATTTTCGACACGAGTGTTGCCACCGGCATGATCGAAGTGAAGGTGCGTGTTGATGACCAGATCGACATCGCCAGGCTGGACGCCGTTTTCAGCGAGGGAGTCAACGAGCGGGTCGCCTTCCTGGACCGCGTAGATAGCGCGCTGCTTCGCATCCCACTTGGTGCCATTGCCGGTTTCGATGACGATGGTCTTTCCGTGGGCGCGAACGAGCAGCGAGTTAGCACGCAGGCGGATGCGATTTTTTTCGTCGGGCGGCGATTTCTTCTCCCAGAACACTTTGGGAACAACGCCGAACATGGCCCCTCCGTCGAGCCAGAAGTTACCGCCGTTGAGATAACGAACTTCGATGTCGCCGAGATGCATGGGAAATCTGTCGGCCAAAGACCCCACACGCAACACCGGCGTGTAGGGCACCCGGAAAGATGCCTTAGCTGAGCTTGGCTCCTTTCAGGATTTCGGAAACGGCGGTGAACGGATCTTTCTTGCGCTCGGCGACTTCAACAGCGAGGGCACGCAGACGAGCCTCGCCTTCCTTGCCCGCGAGGACTTTTTCGAGCAGGCGCGACTCGAGCATTTCGATCAGGCGATTCTGCCAGAGTTCGACGTGCTTCTGCCGCCGCTGGCCGCTGGATTCGAAATGCTTGCGGAATTTCTCGACGGTGACCGCAAGCTCCTCGACGCCCCGATTTTCGGTGGCGACTGTGCGGAGCACCGGTGGATGCCAGCCGTCGCGGGGCATAACCAGCGAAAGCATCGCGTGCAACTGCTCTTCCAGGCGGTCGGCCCCTTCACGGTCGGCCTTGTTGAGCACGAAGATGTCGCCGATTTCCATCAGGCCGGCCTTCATGTTCTGAATGTCGTCGCCGAGGCCGGGCACAAGAACCACGAGCACGCAATCGGCGAGGCGCACAACGTCAATTTCATCCTGGCCAACACCGACAGTTTCAATCAGCACCTGCCGTTTGCCGGCGGCATCAAGCAGAAGCGCGACTTCGGCTGTGGAACGCGCGAGTCCGCCGAGAAATCCGCGAGTAGCCATCGAGCGGATGAAGACGCCTGTGTCGCTAGCGTGGCCCTGCATGCGGATGCGGTCGCCAAGAATGGCGCCGCCGGAGTAGGGACTCGTCGGATCAACGGCAATCACGCCGACGTGGTCTTCGCGCTTCCGGTGATACGCGGCCAGCCGATCGACCAGCGTGCTTTTGCCCGTGCCGGGAGCGCCGGTGACACCAGTGAGATACGCCTTTCCCGTGTATGGAAAAAGCTCGCGCAGAAGCTCTTCAGCGTCTGAAGAGTGATTCTCGATGGCAGTGATGGCGCGGGAGATGGCGCGCACGTCCCCGGCGCGGACCTTGCCGGCCCAGTCGTTGACTACAGCGGTCATTGAGCGGCGAACCTTTGTGCACGAACCGAAGTGAGGAGCGGCATTCCTCTATTATTTCTTGCCAAGCAGCTGGCGGGCAATGACCAACTTCTGAATTTCGCTGGTGCCCTCGCCGATGGTGCAAAGCTTGACGTCGCGATAATACTTTTCGGCGGGGTAGTCCTTGATGAAGCCGTAGCCGCCATGGATCTGCACGCATTCGTTGGCGACGCGCACGGCGACCTCGCTGGCAAAGAGCTTGGCCATGCTGGATTCGCGCGTGAAGCGGACATCTTTCTGATCGGCAAGCCATGCGGCCTGGTAGACGAGCAGGCGCGCGGCTTCGACTTCCGTGGCCATGTCGGCGAGCTTGAACTGGATGGCCTGAAATTCGCTGATGGCCTGCCCGAATTGCTTGCGCTGCTTGGCGTAACGCACGGCGGCATCCAGCGCCCCCTGCGCCATGCCGAGGCCAAGAGCGGCGATGGAGATGCGGCCTCCATCGAGAATTTTCAGGCTGCCCGTGAAACCTTCGCCTTCGGGGCCGAGAAGATTCTCGGCGGGCACTTTGCAGTCGGTGAAGATGACTTCGGACGTGTCGCTGGCGCGCATGCCCAGCTTATTTTCTTTTTTGCCGGGCCGGAAACCAGGCATTCCCTTTTCGAGGATGAATGCGCTGATGCCGTGCGAGCCTTTGGACTTGTCGGTGACCGCCATGGCGACGCAGGTGTCGGCGTAGTGGCCGTTGGTGGTGAAGGTTTTGGAGCCGTTGAGAATCCAGTGCGCGCCATTGCGCACCGCCGTGCTGCGCGTGCCGCCGGCGTCGGAACCGGCCTCGGGTTCGGTAAGCGACCACGCGCCAAGCTTACTTCCTTGCGCGAGCGGCACGAGATACTTGCGCTTTTGTTCTTCGGTGCCGAATTTGTAGATGTGATTGCTGCAGAGCGAATTGTGCGCGGCGACGAAGAGGCCGACCGATCCGTCCACGCGCGAGAGTTCTTCAATGACGGTGGCGTATTCGATATAGCCGAGGCCGGTGCCGCCGTATTCCTCGGGGAAGATGACACCAAGCAAGCCCATTTCGGCGAGTTTGGGGAGGAGTTCGAGGGGGAAATGCGACGCTTCGTCCCATTCCATGACGTGGGGCGCGATTTCGCCCTCGGCGAATTCACGGACGGACTTGCGGAGATGTTTTTGCTCTTCGGTAAAGGTGAAATCCACGGCATCCTCGGGTGATAGTTATTTCTATAGCTTCTAAAAGTTTAGCTTATGAGGAGATTTCGCGCACGTTTTGGTTGAGGGTGGTGTGCATTGCGAAACGAAAAGAGAAGGGCCGGATTTAACGCAGAGTACCCTGAGGTCGGAGCGCCGAGCGCGCAGAGAAGCGCAATCCCAGGAGCACAGCCAGGAATGGCTGTGCCACAAGTGGTTTACCAGCCTACGGGGTAGTTGTTCTTTTTGTTTTGGGCGTCGAGCCAGGTTTTTAACGGGGCGAAATAGTCGGCAAGCGCGCTGGCGTCTATTTCGCGCTGACCAGTAAGGGTTTCGAGGGCTTCGGGCCACGGTTTGCTCTGGCCGAGGCTGAACATCGCGTTGAGCTTTTCGCCGGCGGCCTTGTTGCCGTAGATCGAGCACCGATTCAGCGGGCCTTGATAGCCGGCGGTCTTGCAGAGAGAGCGCTGAAACTGGAACTGATACACGGCCGCGAGAAAATACCGCATGTAGGGAACGTTGGCGGGCACATGAAATTTCGCGCCCGGGTCGAAGTCCGCTTCCGAGCGGGAGACGGGCGGCGCGACGCCCTGGTACTTCTGCCGCAGCTCCCACCAGGATTTGTTGTAGTCCGCGGGCTTGATCTTGCCGTTGAAAACTTCCCAGCGCCACTTGTCGATCACCAGTCCGAAGGGGAGAAACGCCACCTTTTCTAGCGCCTTTCTAAGGAGGTAGTCGACGTCGCCGGAAGCGGGCGGTACGACGTCGATCAGGCCGATGGTCTTCAGATATTCGGGCGTGACGGAAAGCGCAATGGTATCGCCGGCGGCTTCGTGGAAGCCGTCATTGGCGCTGCCACGGAAGAGCGTGGGCTGCTGGTTGTAGGCGCGCTGGTAGTAGTTGTGGCCTAGCTCGTGGTGGATGACGCGGAAATCTTCCTCGGTAATCTGAATGCACATCTTGATGCGCAGATCGTTTTTATCGTCGACATCCCATGCGCTGGCGTGGCAGACAACGTCGCGGTCCTGCGGCTTGGTGAAAAGAGAGCGCTCCCAAAAGGTTTCCGGCAGAGGAGCGAATCCGATGGACGAGAAAAAGTTCTCGCCGTATTTCACCATCCCGCGCGCATCGGTCTTCCGTTCCACCAGGATTTTGGTGAGGTCGTAGCTCTGTGCCGGCTTGGGGGAATCCATCAGTTCGTAAACGTTGTTCCATTCCTGCGCCCAGGGATTGCCGAGAAGATGCGCGGGGATTGGGCCGTTCGGCGGGACGACATCCTTGCCATATTTTTTGGCCAGCTGGCCGCGCACGTAGGCGTGCAGCGAGAGATAAAGCGGGCGAAGTTGTTCCCAAACGCGATCGAGCTCGCGGGCAAAATCATCGGGCGGCATATCGTAATTGGAACGCCAGAGGGCGCCGACATCGGTGTAGCCGAGTTCACGTGCGCCGGCATTGCCGAGTTCCACCATGCGCGCGTAACGATCGCGCATCGGCGCCCCGATCGCGTGCCAGCCGATCCAGGCGCGCTTCAGCTCTTCGGGATCGCGGCTGGTGGCCAGCAGCCGTTCGATCTTGGTGATGTCGAGGCACGGCTTGGCGTCGCCATCGGGGCACCACTTCCCTTTTCCGTAATCGCTGCCGAGCGAAGTAAGAATTGTGGCGAGTTCCTTTTGCGCTTTCGGATCGTCGGGCGCGGGAAATTCGGTGGCAAGTTCCAGCAGGAGCCGCTTGCGGGCAAGTTCGGGCGGGAGAGCCACTTTGTCGTAGCGGTGGGCCAGCTTGGCGTAATTCGTAGCCGCGGTGTTCGCGGCTTCGCCGGCGTCGGAGGCGATGTTCTCCGTATCAAAGGTAATAAAATTGAGCTGCACCCAGGAAGCGCGCGCGGCTTTTAATCCGAGTTCAGAGAGGTCTTGCTCGGCGTGCTCGATGAAGCGTTTGGCTTCGTCGGGCGTGGGAGCGCTGCTCTGTTGAGCGTGTGTGGCGCGAGAAGCGAGTGCGGAAACCAGCAGTAGAGTCAGAGCAAGCGCACACCAACGGTGGGACGTAGTTTTCATGGAGAAGTTTCCCTTTTGCAACTGGCTAACGATTCTAATTCAGAATGGGGTCAGGCTACCTGGCCTTTTTTCTTTTGCACCACGGCGTTGAGTTCCTGAATGGCCCGATCGATGCCCGCGCGGCTGACATTCCAGTGAGTAACCATGCGGACGGAGTGGAAGGCGGTGTCCTGGGCCCAGATGCCGCGCTCGTGCAGGGCGTCGCAGAGTTCGACGGCGTTCATGCCACTGGCGCTGCAATCGAAGATGACGATGTTGGTCTTCACGGAAGCGGGATCGATCTTCAAGCCGGGGATTTTCGCCGCACCTTCGGCGAGATGGCGTGCGTTGGCGTGGTCCTCGTGCAGGCGGGATGGTGACTTTTCCAGAGCGATCAAGCCCGAAGCGGCCACGATGCCGACCTGGCGCATTCCGCCGCCGAACATTTTCCGATAAACACGGGCGCGCTCGATGAACTCGCGGGACCCGAGAATCATGGAGCCGACCGGGGCGCCGAGTCCTTTCGAGAGGCAGAACATCAGGGAGTCCACTTTCTTGGTCATGTTGGCAACATTGTCGCCGAGCGCCGTAGCGGCGTTGAAGATGCGCGCGCCGTCCAGATGAACTTTCAGTCCGAGAGCGTGGGCGCGATCGCAGATTTCGTCAACACGCGCGGTGGGGTAAACGGTGCCTCCGGCCATGTTGCTGGAGTTTTCGAGGCAGACGAGCGCGGTCTGGGAGTCATAATAAATTTTCGGGCGAATGGCAGGTTCGATCTGCTTCCAGCTGAGAATGCCGTCGTCACCGCCGCGCACCGCGCGCGGCATGCAACCCGCAATTGCGGACATTGAGGCGAGTTCGTATAGATTGACGTGGCTGCGCTCTTCACAGACCACTTCGTTGCCATGATGGGTCCAGATTTTGATGGCGATCAGGTTGCCCATGCAACCCGTGGGCACGAAGAGAGCCGCTTCCTTGCCGAAGATTTCCGCGGCGCGTTTCTGCAGCTTATTGACGGTGGGGTCTTCGCCGTAAACGTCGTCGCCCACTTCGGCGGCGGCCATAGCCCGGCGCATCTCGTCGCTGGGGCGCGTGACGGTATCGCTGCGCAGATCGACAGCGCCTTCAATGGGAGTAACGTGGTCAGGATCGGTAAGCTGATTCCCTTTTGCGACGGTGTAAGTCATGGTGGCCTCGCTCAAAGCCTAGAACGATTCAAACGCTATTGCAAAGCTGGATCGATTAGTCCGCAGAGGGTAGCGCCGGCATCTTGCCGGCAAACCTCCTTTCCGCGTGTGCAGGCCGGCTGGAAGCCGGCGCTACCCTCGCTTTGCGGTTCAAGCCACGACCTGCAGGGACCGCAGCAATTCCACGATGATTTCGCTCGACACGCTCAGTTTATCGGCGGGCAGGCGCAGGTTGTTCCCATGCGCCTCGACCATCCCACGCGAAGCGAGTTGCCCAACTTTTTCCTCGAGGCTGACGCCATATTCGCGCTCGATGCGGCCGAGATCGATTCCGGAAAGCTGGCGCAAGCCGAGGAAGAATTCTTCCTCCAGAGCCAACGCTGACGTGACGGCATCGACGGATTCGAGGGCGCTCTTCCCTTCCGAAATCGCGGCGACGTAGGCAGCAGCGTCGTGACGATTCGCCCAACGCTGTGTGCCGGAAAAGGAGTGGGCGCCGGCGCCAAAGCCCAAATACGGATCGCGGCGCCAGTATTTGAGATTATGCCGGGATTCGAAGCCCGGCTTGGCCCAATTGGAGATTTCGTACTGGACGTAGTCGGCGGATTTCAGTTCCGCCTGTGCCCGTTCATAAAACTCGGCCATCGATTCCTCGGAGGGGAGATCCCTGGCGCTGTACCGCGAGCCGCTTTGCAGAACTTCCAGCCCGAGGCGGCTGCCCTCGTCGATTTCCATCATGTAAATCGAAATGTGCTCTGGACCGAGCGCGATAGCTTCGCTGAGCGATTGCCGCCAGGAGGCATCTGTCTGCTTGGGAAGGCCGGCGATCAGATCGAAGCTGATGTTGCGAATCCCCGCCGTACGAAGAATAGGCACTGCGCGATAAATATCTTCGCGGCGGTGCATGCGGCCCGCGGCTCTCAATTCTTCATCGACAAACGATTGTGTGCCGAAGCTGATGCGATTGAATCCAGCAGCGGCCCAGTGGGTAGCTCTTTCTGCGTCGATGGTTTCCGGATCGGCTTCCAACGTAACTTCGGTGAAGGAGCAGTCAAAGCTGGTGCGAAGCGCCTGAAGCATATCAGTAAGAAGTTCAGGTTCGAGGAGACTGGGCGTACCTCCGCCGATGTAGACAGTGTCGACAGTTTGCGTCGACGAATCGCTTGAGGGAGAAACTGTTACCCCGGAGGATTCGAGCAACGGGCGGTAGTTGGCAATTTCCCGACAGACGGCAGCCGCATAGGGGGCAAAACGCCCGGGAGATACCACACCAGTGTGGAAGTTGCAGTAGGTGCACTTCGTCTGGCAGAAAGGTACCTGGATGTAAACGCCGAGATTGCCCATCGCTCAAAACTGTAGCACAGAGCTAGCAGATGTCAGGTGCGCGACTGTGTTGCGAATAACGAGGTTGGGCGGGTTGGGTTGCACGCGCAAAAGCGGTGGCAAGCCACTCTCCGACCATACTCAGGGCAGGCCGAACTCCAAAAAGATAGCGGCGTCAAACCCGGTCGCGCAGAACTTTGACGTAGAGGTGGCGCTCGCGGGGGCCGTCGAATTCGGCGAAGAAGATGCCTTGCCAGCGGCCAAGGGCGAGTTTGCCATCTTCGACGAAAACGAATTGCGACGTGCCCACTAGCATGGTTTTGACGTGCGAGTCGGAGTTTCCTTCGGCGTGCCGATAGGGGCCGGCGGACGGAACCAGACGGTCGAGCGCGACCTCGGCATCAAACGCGACGTCGGAATCGGCGTGTTCGTTGATGAGCACGCCCGCTGTGGTGTGCGGCACGTAGAGGAAGCACGTGCCGACTTTGACGCCGAGCGCTGTGACAACGCGCTGGACTTCCTGTGTGACGTCCACCATCTGGGTGCGCCGGGCGGTTCGCACGCGAATCGATTGCATAAATGCCTCCCGCAGCGAATCAGGGAATCGAAACGATGTAATGCTGGCCGGTTTTTTTTGCGCAAGCGAGTTTCTGGAGTTCGCCGAGGCCGCCGCTGCCGAGCCGCAGCAGGAACGGAAGGAAGGAAAGATCGCGGGACTGGAGCCCCTTGTGAGGGTAGAGAAGGTTTTCGAGGAAATCCGCGTGCTGCTCGATGATCTTTTCATGACGGTCGAGCGCGGCACCGGTCTTGGCGCGCAATTTTTCCACCTGGTAGCGAATGCGTTTTTCGGCGCGGGAGATAGTGCCCTGAATCGTCGGGTCCACTTCCCGGATGGATTCGTGCAGGCTGGCAATGCTTTTTTCGATCTTCTTCAGGCTGCCGTCAAACGAACGCGCCAGCTTTTTGGGCACGTTGGTCGAATACATCTTCTTGCGGAGGGCTTGCGAGCCGAGCCACGCGTCCTCGACCCTCAGGCCATATTTTTCGAGGATGCGGACGGCTTTGGGATCAACGAGTGTGTAGTCGGCGCGAGGCAGAAGAACCGGCATGTGCCCGAGCAGCTTCTGATAGAGCACCTGCGATTGCGCGAAGTAGGCAATCTCGGCAGGGCCGCCGTAATAAACCGCGGTCGGCAAAAGATAATCCTGCATCAGCGGGCGGAGCAGGGCGTTCGGACTGAACGATTCCGGCTGCGCCGAAACGCGATCAATCAACTCTTCCCTGGCAACGGATTTCCCGCCAAAAGAAAACTTTCCGTTCGCGGCGCTGATGACCTCGCGCTTGCCTTCTTCCATGGCAAAAAGAAGAGTGCTCTTTGAGGTGACTTTCACCTGTGCTGCATAACCGGCTTTTTCCAGTTCCCTGTCGCGCTGCAGGAGCGCTTCGTTCAAATCGTCGCGCTGCTCCAGGGCCTGGCGGAAGATGGGAGCTGCGATTGCGTGGAGGCTGGGATTAAGCGGATCGAGAAGAATCAATCCGTGCGGAGAAAATAGTCTGGCGAAGAGCTTGGCGAAGGAACTGCCGTAGGTATCCTGTGGGGTATAACACGAACGCAGAGTCTCGAGCAGCCCGAACCCGCTTGGACCCGTTAGGCTGTCCTCGATTTCCTGCAGCAAGGATTCGATCTCGACGCCCAGCGCCACACGGCCGGCAGGACGCGCTTCCTCGGTCGGCGGCGGCAAGACCAGCTTGCGCAGCTTGCCTTCGTAAAACCAGGTGGTGTGGCGGATTTCGTTAATGTCGTGATCTTCCGTGGCCATCCAGAAAATCGGAACGGCTTCGATGCCGGAAAGCGAAAGCTCGCGCGCGGACTCAATGGCGGTGAGCGCTTTATAAAATGCGTAAGCAGGGCCGCCGAAGAGACCAACCTGTTGCCCGCTGACAACGGCGACGGCCCCATTTTCGAGGCGCCGCAAATTGTTTTCCGTCTCCGGGCCGCTGCCGAACGAGAGATTGTCGGCGCGCAGAATCGCGGCCACTTCCCTGCGGCGATCCGCGGGAAAATCAAGCTGGCGCGCGTATGCTTCCGCGGAGTGCAGTTCGGGTTTGTGTTCGAAGAAATTCTGCAGGCGGGAAAAATTCTCAGTGTAATCGTGGATGAGTTTGCTGGTGTGCGGGAGGCTGGAGGGTAAAAGGGCGCGACAGTCCATGAGCGTTTAGATGATAGTCCGTGTAAAAGGTCACGGCAACCCGATGTGTTAGACGCGCGCGGCGGCCGGATAGAGTTCCGCCAAAAGGGCTGCGATGGCGTTTTTCTTTTCTTCCTTTAAGGGCAGGAGCGGCGGCCGGGGCACACCACCCTTGTAGCCGCGCAGGTCCATGGCGAATTTCAGCCCGGTGATGCCGTTTTCCGAAACGACCAGCTTGGAAGCGCCGACAAGCTGCAATTGAAGTTGCCGGGCCTGCTCGTGACGGCCCTGCTGGAACAATTGAAACAGCTCGACGCACTTTTCCGGGAGCAGATCGGCCAGCGCGAGAATAGCGCCACGGCCGCCAACGGCAAGCGCGGGATAGACCACGGCCGCGCCGCCGGTCAGCACCTGAAAGTCCGTGGGCGCACCGGCGACAACTTCGCTGATGCGCTGGATGCTGCCGGAGCTGTCCTTGATGCCGATGATGTTCGGGTGCTGCGCCAGGGCAATGATTTCCGGAGATTCCAATGTGATGTTGGTGAAGACCGGCACCGAGTAGAGAAGAATTGGGATCGGGGAAGCGTCGGCAACGGCGCGGTAATGCGTGATGAAGTGCTCCGCGCGATAGGCGGGCTTGTAGTAGTACGGCGTCTTGACGAGAGCGACCTGATAGCCGAGGGCGGCGGCGCGTTTCGTGCGCGCGATCGTCTCGGCGGTGGATTCTGCGCCGGTGCCCGCAATCAGGATTTTCCCGGGCGCTGCCGCCTCTTTCACGGCGGCAAGCAGCAGGTCCGCCTCTTCGCGCGAGAGCAGCACCGATTCACCCGTGGAACCCAGCACGACGTAACCCGCGAGGCCGGTGCGGTTGTAGAGGCCGATGTTGTGCTTCATCCCGGAAAGCGAAACGCTGCCATCGGTTTCAAAAGGCGTAGTGAGCGCGGGGAAAATGCCGCTGACGTTCATGATTAGTCTCCGGTTCCGGGATTGCCCGAGGCGGCGACGCGGCTGCTGTGAAGATCCTGCAGGCAGGAGACTTCCCGCTTGAGCTCGATGAGCGCGTGGATACCGCGGACGGCGGCGTGAGCCGCGGAAAGCGTGGTGATGCAGGGAATATTGTAGCGAATCGCCGCGCGGCGAATGGATTTCTCGTCGTAGAACGATTCGCGGCCCAGCGGCGTGTTGACGACCAGATGCACCTTGCCGGTTTTGATTAGGTCGACAATGTTGGGACGGCCCTCGTTCACTTTGTAGACTTCCTCGCAGGGAACACCAGTGGCGTGCAACGCGGAGGCAGTGCCGCGCGTTGCGACAATTTTGAAGCCGAGAGACACAAGTTCCTTGCCGATCGTGCCAAGCTGCCGCTTGTCGCGATCGTTCACGCTGATGAACACCGTGCCGCTGCTGGGCAATTTCTGGCCGGCGGCAAGCTGCGCCTTCGCGAACGCTTGCCCGTAGGAGGTGGAAATGCCCATGACCTCGCCCGTGGAGCGCATTTCGGGGCCGAGGATAGTGTCCACGCCGCGGAATTTGTTGAACGGGAAAACCGGCGATTTCACCGAGTAGAAATCGTGGACGGCGATTTCCGCAACGCCATTGGAGTGCACCAGCGGGAGATTCATGTCTGCAAGGCGGCGGCCGACCATCAAGCGCGCGCCGATTTTCGCCAGCGGCACGCCGGTAGCCTTGCTGACGTAAGGAACCGTGCGCGAAGCGCGCGGATTTACTTCAAGCACGTAAACAGTGTCGCGCTGAATCGCATATTGCACGTTCATCAGGCCGATAACTTTCAACGCGAGCGCGAGCCGCTTGGTGTAATCGCGAATCGTATCGAGAACCTTCGGTGAAAGGCTGACCGGCGGAAGGACGCAGGAAGAGTCGCCGGAGTGTACGCCGGCTTCCTCGATATGCTCCATGATGCCGCCGATGACCACGTCGGTGCCGTCGGCAAGGGCGTCGACATCCACTTCCGTGGCTTCTTCCAGGAATTGATCGATCAGCACGGGGCGCGCAGGCCCCATCAGCGCGGCTTGCGCAACGTATTCCTGCACCGTGTTGACATCGTAGGCGATGACCATGGCCCTGCCGCCAAGCACATAGCTGGGGCGGACGAGAACCGGCAAACCGATTTCGCCGGCGACGCGCGCGGCTTCTTCGGGAACCAGCGCTGTGCCATTGCGCGGTTGCGGGATGCGCAATTCGTCCAACAGGCGGCCAAAGCGACGCCGGTCTTCCGCAAGATCGATGGATTCGGGAGCGGTGCCAACAATCGAGACGCCGTTGCGCTTCAGCTCCAGCGCAAGATTCAGCGGGGTCTGTCCCCCGAACTGGACGATGACGCCGGCGGGCTTTTCGCGCTCAACGATGGCAAGAACGTCTTCAAGCGTGAGCGGCTCGAAATACAGACGGTCGGAAGTGTCGTAGTCGGTCGAAACCGTCTCCGGATTGCAGTTCACCATAATGGTCTCGAAACCATCGGCGCGAAGAGCGAACGACGCGTGACAACAGCAGTAATCGAACTCTATTCCCTGCCCGATGCGGTTCGGACCGCTGCCGAGAATCATGATTTTCTGCTTCGGGGTAGTGTCGGTTTCGTCTTCTTCCTCGTACGTGGAATACATGTATGGCGTGAACGATTCGAATTCAGCGGAACACGTATCCACGCGCTTGAACACGGGCGAGACGCCGTAACGCGCGCGCTGCAGGCGGACGACGGCGGGCGTCGTCTTCCAGATTTGCGCCAACTGCTCGTCGCTGGTGCCAACGCGCTTCACCTCGCGGAGCAAGTCCTTTGAGGCGGTTTCGACGGTGACACTGGCAGCGCGCCGGTTTGCTTGGTTAATCTCTTCAATCTGGTGGATAAACCAGGGATCGATCTTCGTGATATCGCAGATTTCGGTCGCGGGCAATCCGCGTTCAACGGCGGTAAGGAGCCAGTGGATGCGGTCGGGCCGCGGCGTGGCCAGCTTTTCGCGAAGTAGCGAATCAGGTGTTTCCGCGGGTGCGCGCCACGGCGTGCTTGGCTCCAGCGAGCGAATCGCCTTCTGCAACGATTCCTTAAACGTGCGGCCGATGGCCATCACTTCCCCGACGGATTTCATCTGCGTGCCAAGCGTGCTGTCTGCGCCGGGGAATTTCTCGAATTGCCACTTCGGAATTTTTACGACCACGTAATCGATGGTCGGCTCAAAGCATGCCGGCGTTTTCTGCGTAATGTCGTTGGGAATTTCATCGAGGGTCATGCCGACGGCGAGGCGCGCGGCAATTTTGGCAATCGGGAAGCCCGTGGCTTTACTGGCAAGCGCGGAACTACGCGAAACGCGCGGGTTCATCTCTATGACCACCATCTTGCCGTTTTCGGGATTGATGGCGAACTGCACATTGGACCCGCCGGTTTCGACACCGACTTCACGGATGATGGCCGCGGCCGCATCACGCATCCGCTGGTATTCCTTGTCGGTAAGAGTTTGCGCGGGCGCAACAGTGATGGAATCGCCAGTGTGCACACCCATGGGATCAAAATTTTCAATCGTGCAGATCACCACGAAGTTGTCGCGAAAGTCGCGCATCACCTCAAGTTCGTATTCTTTCCAGCCGAGCACGGACTCTTCGACCAGTGCCTCGTGGACGGGGCTCATGTCCAGGGCGTGAGAAATGGCGTCAGCGAACTCTTCCTTGTTATAAGCGATGGCGCCTCCGGTGCCACCGAGCGTGAACGAAGGCCGAATCACCAGCGGAAACCCAAGTTGGTCGCAAAGCCGCAGAGCATCCTGCGCGTTATTGACGAGCGCGGACGCGGGAACTTCGAGACCGATCTTGCGGCACGCGTCCTTGAACCAAAGGCGATCTTCCGCAACCTTGATCGCGCGAAGCGACGCCCCAATCATTTCCACCTTGTGCTTTTCGAGAATCCCGCCCTCAGCGAGTTCAACGGCGAGATTCAGCGCGGTCTGCCCGCCAACCGTGGGGAGCAACGCGTCTGGTTTCTCCTTGATGATAATCTCCTCAAGATATTCCTTGGTGAGCGGCTCAATATACGTGCGGTTCGCCAGTTCGGGGTCGGTCATAATGGTCGCCGGATTGGAATTCACCAGCACCACCTCATAGCCCTCCGCCCGCAGCGCCTTGCACGCCTGCGCGCCGGAATAATCAAACTCGCAAGCCTGCCCAATAACAATAGGCCCGGAGCCGATGATGAGAATCTTCTGGATGTCTTTGCGTTTAGGCATCTTCCCTCAAACTCGTTTTCGTGTTTCGATGCGCAGCATTCGTGCCACTCACCACTTCACTCCATTGCGATTCAAAACGCTCTCCACCTGCTCGCGATGATTCAGCAGAATCGCATAGATCGCCGTGTAATGATCCTTCTGCTTCCACTCGATCACTTTGCGCGCCCGCTCGACCCCGACCAGTTCTTCCATGGCCTGCCACTCCAGCATGCACACGGCAATGTGGAAATAACTGCTGCGGAGCTCTCCATCACCGCCGGGAACCCGATAGTCCAGATTCGGAAAGGTTCGCCGCAGGTCTTCAAATAATTGCGGATTCCCGGGCCGATGCCGCTCCATCAGGTACCAGTGACCCTGTTCATGCACGTAGGCAGAAAGCGCCAGGTCGTCGTTGTCGAGAAAGCGAAGATTCAGTGTGAGGACAGGCGAGGAATGATTGATCGCGCCGCGTTCGATGATGATGTCTCGGGTGATCGTGTATTTGCTCAGGTCGTACTGCCGGGCAAGGCGTTCCATCTGCTGCTTGCGCTGCTCTTCCGCGGGAAGATTGTTTTTTGTCCGGATGTTCAACTTCGGTGTTTCTGCCCACAACGCAGATGCGAGTATCGCAATCACAACAGGTGTGAGAGCTCTCGCGGTTTGTGTTTGGTTGGGCATCGGCATTTGCGCGCGCATCGTTACGAGCGGGAACTGCCCGGGTGTGCGAATTCCTTCATCAGGTCGGTGAACTGGGTGAAGAGATAATGCGAATCGTGCGGGCCGGGAGAGGCCTCCGGGTGATACTGCACACTGAAGAGCGGCAAATTCTTGTGCCGCATGCCTTCGTTGGTGTGGTCGTTCAGGTTGACGTGGGTGATTTCGACGTCGCTCGAAGGCAGCGACTCGGGATCGACGCAGAAACCATGATTTTGCGCGGTGATTTCCACCTGGCTGGTGAGCAGATTTTTCACCGGGTGATTCGAGCCGTGATGGCCGAATTTCAGCTTGAATGTTTTGCCGCCAAGCGCGAGTCCGCAAAGCTGGTGGCCGAGGCAGATGCCGAACACCGGAACGCGGCCGGCGAGCTTGCGTATATTTTCAACGGCGTAGGTGATTGGCTCGGGATCGCCTGGGCCATTCGAAAGAAAAACGCCATTCGGGCGCAGTGACAGGACATCTTCAGCGGAAGTATTGGCCGGGACTACCGTAACGTCGCAATGATGATCAACGAGCAGGCGGAGAATGTTGAGTTTGATGCCGTAATCGTAGGCCACCACCTTGAATTTCTTGGTGTCCGGACTGGCTCCCGATTCGCCCATCTGCTCTGCCCACGGCGAAGTGGCGAGATCGATGGACCCCTTTTGCCATTCGTACGGCCTGTTGCAGCTCACGCGGCCGGCCAACTCCTGCCCAGCCATCAGCGGCAACTGCTTCGCTTCATAGATGAGTTGATCCGCCGGCGTGTTGTCGGTGGCGACGATGCCGCGCAGCGCGCCCATCTTGCGGATGTGGCGCACCAGCGCACGCGTGTCAATATCCCAGATTGCCGGAATTTTATGGCGGTTCAGATAGAGCTGCGCCGACTCCGCGGAGCGCCAGTTCGAAGTCACCTGCGAAAACTCGCGAACAATCAGCGATTCGATATACGGCCGCGTGGACTCTTCATCATCGAGATTCGCGCCAACATTGCCAATATGGGGATATGTCAGGCAAACAATCTGGCCCGCATAACTGGGATCGGTGAAAACTTCCTGGTAACCGGTGAGGCTGGTATTGAAAACGACTTCACCGCCGCGGCGCGTGATCGCCCCGGCCGCGCGGCCGTTAAATATGCGCCCGTCTTCGAGCGCGAGGATTGCGGGTCGATGCTGGACTTCCGTCAGTGGGTCCTCCTGAGGACTGCTTCATTTATCACTGGCCTCGGTGGTGGAAAGCG
>Ga0210405_10001100_pt1 | contig 32538 bp, 21 predicted proteins | sample IncBWH11MmetaG_FD_155492 | JGI IMG/M metagenome (GOLD analysis project Ga0210405, IMG submission 155492) | Forest soil microbial communities from Barre Woods Harvard Forest LTER site, Petersham, Massachusetts, United States - Inc-BW-H-11-M | ecosystem: Environmental > Terrestrial > Soil >...
GCTTGCGCTGCATCCGGTTTCTTATTGCCCCACATCGGACCTCCCAAAGGGACAGCACCACCCCACGCAGAATTCCGTCCGGGGTACTGCAAACTGTATTCCTCGGAAGAGTGCGCGGCAAACTATGAGTGAAGACGCTGTTCCAGACAGTTACTAGACTTTGGGACAGGGCGTGCCGGGGCTGGTGGGCAAACCGAGAAGATAGTGCAGGAATTGGGGGGAAATGTAAAGCGGGGTGTGGGGCGCGTGGTAGGCAGTTTTCCGCGAATTATCGGGCGTTAGGCATCTTTCCGCTCCCTGCATAGAATCCTATTGTGATGTATAGGGTCTCGAATCCATAATCCAGGGCCATCTCTTACGGAATCGGAGTTATTTTGAGAGCGATGCACCATCGCGCTTGGATTGCAACTGCAGCGTGTGCTGCAATCGCAATAACACTTCTTTATTGGTCTTATTTATCAAAACGCTTCCCAAACGAGAAGAGAGTGTCAGCCGCTGAGGACGAAGTTTACGAAGCCGTGGTCCGTGACATGGTTACACCGATCCATGATGAGCAGGTCCAAATAAGCCAACTTGTTTTTGACGATACCGTGTTAACCAGCCTTAGGCCTGGAGCGGATATAAAATCCTGCAAAGAAAGTGCTCGTAAGAACCTGCGATTAGAAAACACAACGCTTCTATATAATTCTCTCGCTGACAAGGTCTATCGCGCCCTTACTCTCAGCACTTATGATGACTCTTTACGAGCCGATACAATTGAGGATTTTCTTGAGAAGTCTTGCACCGTTGGTCGGCTCCCTCAAACATTCCATACTGACTTGCCGCGAACTTTCATAGCTGAGGAGAGCGTACACTTTAGTGATTGGCCAATTGAGAAAAACGGGTCGAAATCCTTTCAGCAGCTGTTTCCGGGAGCGAGTGGGATGATCTCGTTCTCGCATGTAGGTTTTGATTCCACGCTGCACGAGGCAATCGTGTCCACTGCTTTTGTTTGTGGTGGTCTTTGCGGAAGTGGCAGCCGCTACGTTCTTAGGAAAAAATGGGGACGCTGGGAAGTCGTGAATAAATGGATGGTCTGGGTATCATAGAGTGTCGCTGTTTTTTTTTCTCGCTTCGCGGTCACCAGCCTGATAAGCGCCGTAATCGGAAAATGGCCAACAACTGTGGGGCAAAGCATCAAGCTAAGAGCTGGGTTTGTCTGGGACCGGCTGGGTGGCGACGAAATCGGATTGGAAGCGGGTGCCGTAGGAATCGAGGAGCTGCTGGATGCGTTCGGGGCTTTGGGACTTCAGGATGAAGCCGACGTGGTGGTACTTGGTGACGCGGTAGGTGATTTCGGGATCGGCGTAGGCGGAGGTATCGGGATGTTCCTGGCGGGCGAGAGAGAGAATGACGGCGGCGTAGTCGCGGCGTGATGGGGGAAGCTGGTAGGGCTGATTCCCTGCTCCGATTTCGAGGCGGGCCCACTCGCGCCAGAGGTTGATGCCCGTGGCGGTTTCGATGACGTCGGAGATGTAGGCGCCGCCTACACGGGCGGCGACTTCAATGAAATAAAATTTGCCGTCGGCGTGGGACTTCAGGAACTCGGCATGCGTCACGCCGCGGACGAAGCCGAGGCCTTCGAGCAAATTGCGATTGATTCCGAGGAGCGATTTAGCTTCGTCGGCTTCGCGGGGAAGAGTGCGTGTGGTGAAGACGCCGCCTTGATGAGAAGTGTCGAGCGGCGGAGTGCCGTAGGCGTGGGCTTCGGCGAAAACCACTTGGCGCTCGGAAACTACGCTGTCCACGTGATAGACCGAGCCGGGAACGAATTGCTCCAGCAAATAAAAGGATTGCTGGTCGCCGAGCTGATCGAGCCAGTGCCATAACTGGTCGGGGTAATGAACCTTCTTCATGCCGATGCCGGAGGCTTGCGAGCGAGGCTTGAGCAGCCAGGGATTGGGAACGCGGGACATGAATTCGCGAAGACGATCGTAATTGAGGACGTGTACAAATTCGGGGACGAGGATGCCGGCTTCGCGGGCGCGGGAGCGCATGGCGAGCTTGTCGCGGAAGTAGCGGACGGTGGTGAGGCCCATGCCGGGAATGCGCAGATGCTCGCGGAGGGCGGAGACATTTTCCATGTCGAATTCATCGAGCGCGACGATGCGATCGATGGAATGGGACCTGGCGGCGAAGCTCACGGCGTAAATCAGGCTCTGCAGCGGAAGGTCCTCGGGCATGGTGAAGACTTCGTCGATACATTCGAACGGCCAATCGGCGTGGCGAAGTTTTTCGACGGTCAGGAGAAGAACGACGCAGCCCATGGCTTTGCAGGTGCGGAGGAATTCCTGGCCCTTTTCGTAGGAACTGACGCAGAGAATGGTGAGAGGCCGGTCCGGCGGCATGCGACGCTCCCTGGGAAGCAGGTGGACAGAGCGCGGATTATACAGCGGCTTCGCGCGCGGGATACAGAAATTGCAGGAAGGGGCCGACGCGCTGCGCCCAGGCTGCTTCGTTGTGCTCGGCGCCTTCGACGCGCTCGTAGTGCAAGTCGCGGCCAAGCTGCCAGCCTTTTTCGAGAAGCACGTCGCGGAACTTTTCGACTTGCGGCACAATGCGCGGGCCTTCACGCGTGCCGATGTCCAACCAAATACGCGGACGGGGTTCGAAGACGGCGGTCCGCGCAAAACGGTAGATGACTTGCTGGTTCCACCAGACGGACGGTGAAAGCGCGGCAATTCTTCCGAAGATGCGCGAATGTTTTAGCCCCAGATAGAGGGAAACGAGTCCGCCGAGCGAGGAACCGCCAATGCCGGTGTGCTGCGAGCCGGAAAGCGTGCGGTATTCGCGATCGATGAAGGGCTTCACTTCTTCGAGGAGAAATTTGGCGTAGCGGTCGGCGCGGCCACCGCCGAGCTTGGGGACGTGCGTGGGAGTGTATTCGCGGATGCGCGCTTTGGTGTTGTACATGCCGACGATGATGAGGGGGGCGACGGCGCCGATTTGAATGCCGTAATCGGCGGTCTGGCCGACGTGCCAGTCCTGCCCGGGGATGAAGGAGGTAGCGCCATCGAAAAGATTCTGGCCGTCATGGAGATAGAGGACGGGGAAACGGCGCGCGGATTGGCCGACGTATCCGGGCGGGGTGTAAACGATCAGGTCGCGCTGGTTGCGGAGAAAGCGCGAGCGGAATTTTTCGTGTTTGCGGAGCTCTCCGGAACTCACGGTGCGATGGTCACCAGGAGATCTTTGGCTTCGACGTGCTGCCCGGAGGCGACGAGGATTTTCACGATGCGTCCTGAAACGGGCGCATAGATATTGGACTGCATTTTCATGGCTTCAAGAGTAAGAAGTTTTGCGCCGCGTTCCACGGCGTGATTCGCTTGCACGGCGATGCCGCTGATAACCCCAGCGGTGGGGGCGGCCACCTGGCCGGGATCGGCGGGATCAGCCTTGGGATGGGCGCGCTCGACCACGCGGAGGGCGCGGTCGCGGATGTCTACTTCGCGGGGCTGGCCGTTCAGCTCAAAAAAGAGCGTGCGCGTGCCGTCGGGGTGCGGTTCGCTGATGGTCAGAAACTTGATGATGAGGGACTTGCCGGATTCGATTTCTACAGTGATTTCTTCGCCGGACTTCAAACCATAGAAAAAAGCGGGCGTGGGCAAAACGCTGACGTCGGAATAGGCCTGGCGAAATTTGTCGTACTTGGTGAAAACGTCGGGATAGAGCAGATAGCTCAGCAGGCCGTCGCGATGGAGGGGATGACCGAGTTTTTTCTCGATGGAGTTTTGCTCTTCCTCAAATCTCACTGGTTCCAGGTTTGCGCTGGGACGGCCGCGGAGGGGCGCCTGGCCGCGCAAAATTATTTTTTGCAATTTCTTTGGCCAGCCGCCGGGAGGCACGCCGAGTACGCCGGAAAACATTTCGACGACGGAATTCGGGAAGGACACGTCGTGTTTTTCGTCGAGCTTGAGAATGTCCGCCGGCTGCATCTCCTTGGCCATCAGGAAAAGAGTCATGTCGCCGACGACTTTGCTCGAAGGCGTGACTTTGACGATGTCGCCGAAAAGCTGGTTCACCTCGGCGTACATTTTTTCGACTTCGCGCCAGCGGTGGCCGAGGCCCATAGCGGAAGCCTGTTCACGCAAGTTGGTGTACTGGCCGCCGGGAATTTCATGCTGGTACAGACGCGCGGAGCCGGCCTTGGGACCGGAGTCGAAGGGCAAATAATAGGTGCGCACGGTTTCCCAGTAGTCGGAGCATTCGTTGAGCGTGTCGACATCGAGTTGCGTGTCGCGCGGCGTGTGACGGAGCGCTTCAACGATGGAATTGAGATTGGGCTGGCTGGTGCCTCCGCTCATGGCGGCGATGGCGGCGTCGGCGACGTCGACTCCGGCGTCGGAGGCTTTCAGCACGGAGGCGGAGTTGATGCCGCTGGTGTCGTGGGTGTGAAAGTGGATGGGAACGGCGACTTCCTCGCGCAGCGCTTTCACCAATTCGAATGCGGCGTAGGGTTTGCAAAGACCGGCCATGTCTTTTATGGCCAGAAAATGCGTGCCTAGTTTTTCCAGTTGCTTGGCCATTGTGACGTAATACTTGAGCGAGTATTTCGGGCGGCCTTTGTCGAGGATGTCGCCGGTGTAGCAAATGGCAGCTTCGCAAACGGCGCCGGATTCGAGCGTGGCATCGATGGAAACGCGCATGTTCTCGATGGAATTGAGGGAATCGAAGATGCGGAAAATGTCGATGCCCTGAGCGTGCGCTTCACGAACAAATTCAATGATGACATTGTCGGGATAGGAGGCGTAGCCGACGGCGTTGGCGCCGCGGAGGAGCATCTGGAAACAAATGTTGGGAATGCGCTCACGCAGCTCGCGCAATCGTTGCCAGGGATCTTCATGCAGGAAGCGCATCGCCGTATCGAAAGTTGCGCCGCCCCACATTTCGAGGCTGAACAAATTGGGCAGGCGATGGGCGATGGCGTCGGCGGTGGCGAGTAGATCGAAGGTTCGGACGCGCGTGGCCATGAGGGATTGATGAGCGTCGCGGAAAGTCGTGTCAGTAATTAGCAAACGTTTTTCTTTTCGCGCCCAGGCGGCGAATTTCTTTGGCCCCAGTTTTTGGAGGAGCTGCCGGGTGCCTGCCGGAGGTTTCCCGGCGGGGGCAGCCGGAACGACGGCGGGTTCAATTTCACTTGGGAGCTGCTTCCCTTTTACTTCGGGATTGCCGTTGAGGATGACATCGCCGAGATAGGAAAGCAGCTTGGTGGCGCGGTCGCCGCGGCTGGGGAAGCGAAAAAGTTCCGGCGATTCGTCGAGGAAAGAGGTGGTCACTTGGCCGGCGCGAAATTTCGGGTGGTTCACGACGTTTCCGACAAAGGGGATATTTGTTTTCACGCCGCGAATCCGGAATTCGCGGAGGGCGCGGTCCATGCGCTGGCAAGCTTCTGGGAGATTTGCGCCCCAGGCCGTGACTTTGACGAGCAGCGAATCGTAATAGGCGGCGAGCATGGCGCCGGCATAAGCGGTGCCGCCATCGAGACGAATGCCGAAGCCTGCGGGTGAACGATATGTGGAGATTTTGCCGTAGTCGGGAGCGAAGTTATTCTCCGGGTCTTCAGTGGTCACACGGCACTGAAGAGCGGCGCCATTGAGGGGAATACTTTCCTGCTTCGGGAGCGCCATCGGCGGCTCATGGAGGTGGTAGCCTTGCGCAACGAGAATCTGCGAACGCACCAAGTCGATGCCGGTGACCATTTCCGTGACGGTGTGCTCGACCTGAATGCGGGGATTTACCTCGATGAAATACCACTTCCGAGAATCGACGTCGTAAAGAAACTCGACGGTGCCCGCGTTGCGATAGCCGGCCTTGCGCGCCAACTGCAACGCTGCGTCGCAGAGTTCGCCGCGAATGCTCGCGGGAAGATTCGCGGCGGGGGCGACTTCCACGACCTTTTGGTGCCGGCGCTGGACCGAGCAATCCCGTTCGTAAAGATGAAGTAGGTTGCCGTGATGATCGGCGAGGATCTGGACTTCCAGGTGCCGCGCGCGCGGCAGATATTTTTCCAGGAAGACGGACGCATCACCGAACGCGGAGCGCGCTTCACCCTGAGCTTCCTCCAGGAGCGCATCGAGCTGCGTGGCGTCATGAACGACGCGCATGCCGCGGCCGCCTCCGCCCATCGCCGCTTTCACGATGACGGGGTAGCCGATTTCCCGCGCGATCGTTTGTGCCTCCGCAGCGGACTTGACCGGATTTTCGGTTCCGGGAAGGACGGGAACTCCGGCGGAAGTGGCGAGCCTGCGCGCCGCGGTCTTGTCACCCAGCAATTCGAGAAGATTCGGCGAAGGACCAACGAAGATGATGCCAGCCTTTTCGCAAGCGCGCGCGAAAGCGGGATTTTCAGAAAGAAAACCGTAACCTGGGTGGATGGCGTCGACGCCTTTTTCTTTCGCCAGCGCGACGATTCCGGAGATGTCCAGATAGGCTTCGACGGGGCCTTTGCCGGCTCCGACCTGATACGCTTCGTCTGCCTTGAAGCGATGCAGGGCGAGCCGATCTTCTTGCGAATAGATGGCCACGGTGCGCAAGCCAAGCTCGTTAGCGGCGCGGAAGATGCGTATGGCGATCTCGCTGCGATTGGCGGCGAGCAGTTTGTGGAACGGCTTGGTTTTCTTCATCTCAGCGCGTAAAAGGGGTCGCACGAAATTCTACATTGATTCAGGGTGAAGACGCGACCGCGCGGAGGAGTTTGGTAGCTAATAACAGGAATTTCCAAACGGTGACGACGGTTCAATGGACAAGAACTTGAAGTGGCGCGCCCGGGGAGACTCGAACTCCCGACCCTCTGCTTAGAAGGCAGACGCTCTATCCAACTGAGCTACGGGCGCATCAACTATTTCGATTCTAAATCAGATAACGCGTGTGGCAAAGAGCGAGATTTTCCTGGGGCGTCTACTGCTAATTCGCTTTGATTTGACACGCCTGCCGGATATCTGATTAGCTGGCAAGTCATCACAATCGGAACGGAACCCCACTGTGCATTCTCGTCGAAAATTCCTGACTCAGGCCGGCGTGCTGGCTGCGGGCACCATAGGCACGCCTGCTCTCGCGGCAGGTGAGAAAACAACGGACTTGTCTGTTCCTGAGACCGTGAGTCTGTGCGGCCAATGGTGGTTTCGGACTGATTCTGGAAACGCTGGTAAGGAGCAGCGCTGGTTCGGAAGCGACGAATCAATAAGCGCCTGGCAAAAAGTGCTCGTGCCTCACACTTGGCAAGTTGACCCAGCTCTTGTTGATTATCGTGGCATCGCCTGGTATCGGCGCAGCTTCGATGCTCCGAGTGAGTGGCAAGACTCCGCGGTTCGGGTCGAGTTTGAGGCCGCGTTCCATACAGCCACAATCTGGGTAAATGGGGAACTGGCTGGAGAACATGTGCGCAAGGGTTACACCGCGTTCGTGCTTGATGTCACTCATCTGCTTCGCTGGGGAAGCCTCAACACGATCGCCGTGCGCGTTGATAACGCATTTAATGACCACATGATCCCTCGGGGACATTCCAGCGATTGGGCACATGACGGTGGCATCTATCGGCCGGTGCAACTGCTCATTACGCCGAAAACTCTTGTGGAGCGCGTTGACATCGAAGCTTCTCCCGATCTTGCCAGCGGAGACGGAAAACTTGCCATCACCGCGTACATCCGGAATACGACTCCGAAATCGTGGACGGGACGAACTTCTTTTCGAGCAATCGACGATGAGACTGGACTGACGGTGCTGACCAGTTCAGATGCTCCGAGTTTCATCGTTAAGGGCGGCGCAACCCAGACATCAAAATTCGAAGCGAGGCTGCCCAAAGCGAAGTTGTGGCATTTCGATCATCCGAATCTTTATCGGCTTATTTTTTCAATCGCAGGCGGACAAGAGACTCATCAACTCACAGTTACATTCGGGGTCCGGAGACTGGAGGCAAAGGGCAGCGCGTTTTATTTGAACGGTGAGCGCGTGCGGCTGATGGGTGTCGAACGCATGGCGGGGAGCAATCCGGAATTTGGAATGGCGGAGCCCAGCGAATGTATCGCTCACGATCATGATGACTTGAAAAACCTGAATTGTGTTTTTACGCGTGTTCATTGGCCTCAAGACAGAAGAGTTCTCGACTACTGCGACCGGCACGGCATTCTGATGCAAAGCGAAATTCCCGCATGGGGCTACGACACATTTGCCGGCATGGGAGCAGAACCCGATGCCGATATCCTGCAAAACGCCCTGGAGCAATTAAGAGAGATGATCGCACGCGACCGCAACCACCCCTCGGTTGTGGTTTGGGGACTCTGCAATGAGATTGGCGGGCAGAATCCTCCCGCTTATCAATTCGCGAAACATATGTTGGAAGAAGCGAAGAGGCTGGATCCGAATCGGCTTTGTTCTTATGCTTCAAACTCCTTGGAAAAAACTCCGGAACGTGACGCCGCTGGACTGATGGACTTCATCGAAACAAATGAGTATTTCGGAAGCTGGGCTGCGGGAACTCCAGTGGAAGTGGCCAAGCATCTGGATAATCTTCACGTTGCATTTCCCGGCAAGCCCGTGGTCATTTCCGAGTACGGATACTGTGCTTGCACGGAAGACCGTCCGGAAGGCGACGAACACAGGATCGAAATTCTGCAATCCCACGACGCGGCCATTCGCTCCAAGGATTTCGTGGCTGGCGCTATTTTCTTTTGTTACAACGACTACCGGACGCATGTCGGTTATAGCGGCGTGGGCGCACTGAAGCAAAATGTTCACGGCGTTGTGGACCTTTGTGGAGCACCAAAGGCTTCTTACGATGTGTTGCGCCGGGAATCGAGTCCAGTCGAGTCATTGACTCTTGAAAACCACTTGAACACCTTCAAGCTCCGGCTGCGCACCCGTCATGATGTTCCCGCATATACGCTTCGCGGCTATAAGCTGAGGGGAATTTTCTATGGTGAAGGCGGCATTCCGATCGAGCGACAAGAAGTAGAGCTTCCTGAAATCGCTTCGGGCACGGAAAAGACTGTCGAATTAACTTTCAGCCAATCCGGCGTACCGCTGCATATTACGTTTGAGGTTTTGCGATCCACCGGTTTTTCGGCCTATTCCCGGAACTGGAAACCATAGGTCGCTTTTCGAGGATCTTGCGCGGCTGGGGCTCAAGATAGCAAATTATGTGGAGAGTTTTCGCTTGCGTTATCTGTTTTCTCCCTCTGCCGCTGAACGCAGCGCAGCGAGACAGCTTTTCAGCGTGGTTTGTCGATTCGCTGGCGAAGGTCTTTCCAGACAGTCCGGCAGCAACATCAAAACTCGAACCGGCTCTGGTATCAGCCCGCAACGGCCACGTGAGTCTGCAGGTCGCGTTGCGGTCCCAATCACATCAAATGGCACACGTCCGCATTATTGCTCCGCGCTTCGGGGGAGCGGCGCTTAAGGTCCAGACTTACCGCGTAGGAACCGTGAACGTAAATTCCCACCCTACCGACACACCCTTGGACGAAGTGGTGCGATCGGAAGTGGGTCTATATCCCGATCCCTTGTTTCCGCTAGAGGAGAAGATCACCTTGGAGGCATCCCGCACCGAAACACTATGGGTTTCCGTATTCACGCCGGAGAGCACCCGGCCTGGGATTTATCGGGGCGTGGTTGAGATCGACGCCGGGAAGCAGAAGTTAAGGCTGCCCTTTCTTATAGAAGTCTTCGCTGCAACCGTGCCGAAAGAACAAAAGCTCTGGGTGACGAATTGGCTCTGGTTCGACCGTGAGCTGATGGCAAAGCACTATCCACAATTGAAGTCCAATCCGGATCGCTACTGGAAAATATTGGAGAACATAGGGCGGACGATGGCGGAGTACAAACAAAATGTTGTGTTTGTTCCAGTGCGGACGCTGGCTAAAGCGCAACTGGCGGACGGTGCAGTGCAATACGATTTCGGGTTAGTCGATCGCTGGATTGAGATTTTCGACAAAGCCGGGATGGCGCGCATGATCGAGGGTGGCCACTTGAGCGGACGGCTCGGAGGCGGATACGACTCGCCCTATGTGATCCCGACGGATCTGGTCGAAAACGGCCAGATAGTGAGGAAGGAACTACCGGCGGACGATCCCCGTGCAGAACAGAATCTCCGGGAGTTCTTGTGGCAACTTCGCAATCACTTGAAAGAGAAAGGCTGGCTCAACCGTTACGTCCAGCACGTTCACGACGAGCCGCATGGAACGGAGATGCCTGTATACAGGCGCTTCGTCCATATCGTCAGTGAGGAATTGCCGGGCGTGCCGACGCTGGACGCCATAAGCCTGCGCGAAGATATTTTCGCGCAAGAGGAAACCACGATTTGGGTGCCTAAGCTCGGCACATTTGATGAAGGGTTGGATGCAATTGCAGCGCACAAAGCGCGTGGAGGGCAAAGTTGGTATTACATCTGCCTGGATCCGCGCGGCAGATACCTCAATCGGTTTATCGACTATCCGACGCTAAAGGTACGGCTCCTGCCCTGGCTTAACTATCGGTACGGGCTTACTGGCTACCTGCACTGGGGCGGGAATTTCTGGACGGATCGGCCATTCGAGAATGTGCAACCAGATTGGGGCGGAGGGTTCTTCCTTCCCGCCGGTGATGACGCCATCGTATACCCCGATCCGGAACACGACGGCGTGTTCGTATCGCTGCGCCTGGAAGTGATGCGAGAGGGTATCGAGGATTACGAATTGCTAATGGAATCTGCTCGACGCGCGCCAGAACGCAGCGACGCACTGGCGCGAAAGGCTATACCTACTTTCACCGGTTACGTAAGAGATGTGAGTCAGTTTCGAAATTTCGAGCGCGAGCTGCTTGTGTTAGCAACGGAGGCACAGAAGGAAAGATAATCCAGTGGGAGCTCCTGCCGAGTTTTTTTTCCCATGATTGGGGGGGCATCTCAGAAGCAGCCACATCAAACAGCAACCCCAACGGACGCTTTCTTGAGACGAATCGTGGCATTGTTGATCATCGGGCGCGCCCAGAAGCCAACGCTGAGGAGAAACCCAAACGTAACATACAGAAATGCCAAGCCACTGCGCAGTCCCGCATAGTCTCCGATGCGGCCAATGATCACCGGCACCACGGCACCGCCGATGATTCCGGTTCCCAAAATGCCCGCGAAAGAGCCGTGGTACTCCGCGACAGAATTGAGTGCAAGCGACACCACGATAGGCCACATCACCGAAGCAAACAGCCCGATGGCTGGAAAAGCAATTACGGAAACCGTTGCTGGTCCAAACAAGGCCGCAGAAAGACAGAACAGGGCTCCCACGCAGGCACCGCGGAGTACCTTGCGGCTGTCGAATATCTTCAGCAATAACATCCCCACCAGACAACCGGCCGTGAGCAAGCCCCAGAACCAGGAAACCGCAGCCGCACCCGCGGTATGTGGATCAAATCCGTGATACTGGCGCAAAAAACTTGACATCCAGTCGGCGGTTCCTTGTTCGCAACCGACGTAAGCAAACATCGCCGCAAAGTAGAGCCACACAACCCGTTGGCGCGCCAGCGATCGGTACATGTCCAACGAGCCCGCGCGTTCTTCGTCGGTGTGCTGAACTTTTGGAAATTTGGAAACGAACAAAACGACCACCATCATCAAGGCGGAAACAGCAAAAATCCAGTAGATCGAAGCCCATGGCAATTCAGCTGGGGTCAGCCATCGCAAGATGCGCAAAACGATATTTTGATCAGCCGAACGATCCTTGAGGTTTAGCACCAGATAGGAGTAAATGCGCGGGCTAATAAATGATGCGCTGCCAAAAACCAATTGGGCCAAAGTCGAATTGAATGCGTAGTTTTCTTCCCCTCCGGCTACCCTTAACAGCGGGTTGATGGCCACCTGCAGAACCGCCATGCCTGCGCCGATGGTGAAGTAGGAAATGATTGCCACGCGGTACCCTGGGAATAAAGCGAAACTAAGCGATCCCAACGTCCCAGCCAAGAAGGCCAGCACCATGACAGGTTTTTCGGTGAATCGTTCCACCAAAAAGCCAGCGGGTATGGACATCACGCCATAAGCGATGAAGAAAGCGAATGCCAGAAATCCCGCCGCAGTCAGACTTACGTGAAAACTGCTGATGATGTCCGGCACAATGGGACCAAGAATATTGGTCAGCAAGGAGATGACGAAAAAAGTGAGGAAGACTAGGCCGACCGCGTAACGGCTTCTCGTCATAGACTGCCTTCTCCTCATCGTCCCGTTTGAGGTGCGGTCCAACTTCGCCGCGCTCTCACAGTCGACTGCGGCATGTTACGCAACGCCGACGATTGACAGAATGTGTCCCGCAAGAAAATGTTGCTCGAGACGGTTAATCAGGAAGCCCGGTTGACTCCCTGCTTGAACCGATGGTGCCACGCCCGCGCGGCGCCTATAAGATTGGCGTCCTCTCCCAATGAAGCCAATGCTAGTTCCGTCTTTTCATAAGGAACGAACCGGCAACCTTGGCGAATGACCTTGCGGATACCATCAAGAAAGAGCGTCGCACTCTTCATCACGCTGCCACCTAGCACGATCACGTCCGGCACGAAAAGATTTATCAAGTTAGCCAGACCCAGACCCAGGTAGTAGGCTTCGCGCTCCACAGCTCGCGCCGCCAACTCATCCCCGCGTTTCGCCAATTGGCAGATTTGTGCAGCGCTCAAACTTTCGGCGGAGCGTCGATCTCCCTCCGAATTCGCGTTAAACCATGCAGCCATCGCTGGCCCGGTCGCCAGCGATTCCCAACAGCCTCGATAACCACACGAACAATCCGGTCCCGATGGATCGATCACATGGTGGCTGATTTCAGGATGCGCCATATCCGCCCCGCGATAGAGCTGTCCATCCAATATAATTCCGCCGCCGATGCCCGTGCCCACCGTGACGTAAATCAACCGCGATTTCAATTTCCCCGCGCCCCAGCCTGCCTCGCCCAACGCTGAAGCGTCGGCATCGTTTTCGAGAGCGACCGTCACGTTGAATTCGCGCGCCAAATCGTGCACTGGATTGTTTCCCTGCCACCCCGGCAATAAATCAACGTCCCCAAATGCTCCGCTGCCTGGATAAACCACTCCGGTGGAGCCTATTCCAATGCCGGAAATTTCCGCGCCGGCATCCTTCGAAGTTCGGCGCAGCATATCAATTATTCGCGCAAGTCCTTTGGCGTATCCGCCTGTGGCGTCGGTCGGAGACTCTAGCTTCGATAGCACTTTCCCGTTATCGTCAACTATTCCGACAGCTATCTTTGTCCCCCCGATGTCAACCGCGCCAATCACAATTTCTCCAATTGAATCTGATTTTCCCGTGCTCGCTGTCACCCGGTTAAGCCATGCTAGCTCTTCTCATTTGGCGAACCTTTTTCTTCCGTAAACAAACCATACTCGCCTTCGACGATAAAGGAAGAATAACGAAACGTGTCGCTGTCCACTCCAGAGAGCCGCGCCAGCTTTTCCGCTGCGAGTTGCGCCGGAATAATGTCAATCAGGAATTGCCAGCCGGGCGGCACGCTCGGCAACTGAAACACAAGGTCACCCGCGTCCTGCGGGACATTCTGGCCGATCAGCATCACGGCAGCACCCAGTTTCCGCAGGTCCCGAGCCACCGCCAGGTCTTGTCCGCGCATTCGTTCCGCGTCGATCCACATTCCGAATCGCGCGCCCGCCGCAATCATTTCCTGCGAACCGTGGCGAAATCCGCCCGTATTCAATGCCGTCGCAGGCGATTTCACGCCTTCTTCCCAAAGCAGCCGCGCTTCCTGGCAGCTGCCGCTGCTGCATCCGCGCCCTAAGAAATAAGTAATGGCTCCGGGCGCAAACCAGGTCGCGTCTGCAATCTGCGTCTGCCAGGCCGGAATGGCCGGCGCCGTCCTTTCGACGACGCGGGAGAGCGAGGTTGCGAGAGTGGCATTCCAGGAGCCGACAACGGCACTCGCAAGAATCCCGACTGTCGCAGCCAATGTGGAATAAGTATTGACGGAAATCGCGTGGTCCATCTCGATGGGAACCACAATGGAAATCTGCGCCTCTTTTGCGAGTGGCCCGTCATTCGAATTGGTGATGCCAATAACGGTCACGCCGCTGTTGCGAACTTTAGCGAGCAAATTGACAATTTCCACGCTGCGACCACTGCGCGAAATTACGATCATTGCTGAGTCCGGCGGAATAGCGGCGAACCCCAGCAACTCGGCTGCGTCATACAGATAGACCGGGCTGGCGCCGAGGTTGAACAGAGTCCCGGCACATAATGCCGCGTGCCAACTGCTGCCGATTCCAGTCAAGTAGACGCGGCGAGCGCTGCGGATTGCGGTCGTCGCCGCGTCCAAAGCGGGCCGGCCTGCTCCCAAAAGAAAGTCGATGGTCCGCTGTAATTCGTTGGGCTGACGAAGGATGTCGCGCAAAAAGTGGGTCATAGGTTGAACCGGAGAGCGCTGATCCTTGCTACTTCTCTGCGGGCGTGATGACGATACTGCGGTAGGCTACATGGCCTTTTTCACTGCCTTGAAGATAAATGGGCCCTGGCAATTCTTCATGGCTGTCTAACGCGCCTCCCGTGATGCCCGGGATTTCCTTGCTATCGATGATGGTCTGGCCGTTTTGAACGACGGTGATCCAACGCCCGATCAGCGTGATATCGAAGGTCTGCCATTCTCCCGGCTTGCGAGGCAGTTCCGGCGTTGGGGCTAAGAACCCATACACACCGCCCGTATGGTGACTGGGCGGTTCCTCAATCGAGTCTGTTTCCACCTGGACTTCATACCGGCCGCGCAAATAGACGCCACTGTTGGAATTCGCGTCGCACTTGAATTCCACGTGCAACTTGAAGTCTTCGAATTTCGAAGCGTTGATCAGCTCAGGACCGTTCCCGGGACTTAGCAAGTTTCCATCTTCGACCTTCCACACGGTCGTACCGGTCCCTTCCATCCTCCATCCCGTCAGATCCTTTCCGTTGAACAACGAAATCGGCTTCCCCCACTTCGGTGCGTTTTTTGCCTTCAACGTCGGCGCTCGCTCACCAGTCCATCGCCAAGGGGTTCCATCCGGCCCAGTCGTAGTCCCAGAAAGCGTCTTTCCTACAAGCGTTCCTTCGAAAATCATATCGTCACGCCGTTCCTCTTCCTCCTTGGGAGAAACGAAAGTAAGGTGGCCATTTGACAGCGCTACTTTGGGAAGCGGGCGTGCGTTTCCCCAACGGCTCACCATCTGTGCTTTCAACTGTCCGCCCTCCTGGCGAAGTTCCAGCCACGAGGGATATTCCCGATCTGGCGCCTTCAGCGTCAAATCCCACCGGCCCAGGAAAGCTTCCACGGAATCGGCTGAAGGCGAGGAGGAGCTTGTCTTGGATTTTACGTCCTGCGAATACGCCCGGGCGGACAGCAACAGGGTGACCACTGCAAGCACGCACGCAATCTTCTGAAGTTTCATAGAACCACGGATCCCCTCTCTGGAGCTAAATAGCGGCCTGCCGGTCCCTCACACTTCCATCCCACTTCGCAGCCGCGTCTTGTCAACCCGCACTTAGGACTTAATCGTCTGCGAAACGGAATCCCAATACACCGGGCTCTTCCGATAGTAAGACTCGTTCGCCATGTGACAGCCGAGCGCTGCATTGTGGCCGAACACGATGTCCTGCACGACTGGTTTCCGAGACCTGACGGACTGGAAGAAATTCCAGAGATGCGGCTTCAGATCGTCGTAGTCGTTTCCGCGCCAGGTTTGCGTCTCCGGTGCAGGCTCTTGCCCAGGTTTGGGGTCATGCTCCTCGTGCCACTGCTTGAAATAGGGATTCTTCAAGCGGCTCGGAAGTCCATAGCAGTAATAGCTAGGCGCCAAATCAATCCCGGCTTGCGGTGTGTAGCTCAGGCTGAACTCGCTCAGTTCCAGGATGCCCTTGGAGCCCATGAACCGCGTAACTTCCGCCGTTTCCGTCCCCAGCGTCAAGCGCATGTACACCGGGATATTTCCATATTCAAACAAGACCGGATGCACATCAGGCGTATTGCGCCCGTCCTTCCAGCGATAGATCCCGCCAAAAGCTGACGCGCGTTTGGGAGCTTCATTGATTCCCATAACAAACTGCATTCCGCTGAGCAGGTGGACAAGCAAATCACCCGCCAGACCCGTTCCATATTCCTTCCAGCAACGCCAGCGTGCGAATAAATAGGGATCAAACGGTTTCTTTGGTGCCGTCCCAAGCCACGTATCCCAATCCAAGTTCTCTGGTGACAAGTCTGCGGGCGGCGGATATTCCCAGGCCCCCGTGGGATCATTGCGACCGAGGCTCCCTTCGACGAGGCTCAGTTCGCCAATGGCTCCGCTTGCGAGAAGCTCCTTTGCTTTCGCACACAACACGGAACTCGTCCGCTGCGCCCCGATCTGCACGATGCGATCCGTCTTCTTTGCCGCCGCGACCATGGCCACGCCGTCAGCCGCGCTGTGCGACATGGGCTTCTCGCAGTACACATCCTTCCCCGCGCCCACGGCATCCACAACCACCTGTTTGTGCCAATGGTCGGGAACCGCGACAACGATGGCGTCGATTTCTTTGTCGTCGAGCAACTCTTTGTAGCGTCTGGTCGTCTTTATGGGTTTTCCGACAATCTCCTTCGCCAGTTCGTGACGGCCGTCGTAAAGGTCGCAAGCGGCTGCGCACTCTACGCCCGGAAGCTGAATGGCGGTTGTCAGCAGTCCAGTGCCCTCCATGCCGACTCCCACAATTCCAAAGCGAACTTTGTCGCTAGCGCCTGTCAATCGAGGCAAAGCGACCAACGGATCAGGCTCCAGCAGAATGGCGCCGCCGGCAAGCGAAGCACCAGCTATTCCTGCACTCCTCTGTAAGAACTCGCGTCGCGAGTAATTGGACTTGGTCATACCGTAAACTCCTTTGGCGTTAGATCATCAGGTCGATGCAACTCGCTCAGAGTCATCCTGCGAATCTGGAAGGTCATGAAGCCGCTTAATGAAACCGGTTTCACAGTGCCCCTTTTTGTATGCTCTCTCTCTCCTCGTCGTCAAGTTCTTTTTCTCTTCCGTTTAGCACAGCCCTACCGAGCCCTCGCGGTCGACCGCCGTACCACCAGTTCTGTTTCCAAATAGTAGTCCGCACCTTTTCGCCGTTTCAGCTTCAGCATCCGATCCAAAGCCTCGAAAGCGGTCGTCCCCACCCGCTCGCGCGGAACTCGTATGGTGGTCAGCGGCGGCCGTGCCAGGAAAGCAAACGAGATGTCATCGATGCCGATAACGGAGATGTCTTCCGGAATCCCCGCGCCCGCCTCTTCCAGTGCGCTCATGGCTCCCAGCGCGATCAGGTCGCTCCCGCAAAAAATCGCCGTCGGCTTATTCGGCGTTGAAAGAATCGCGCGTACCGCTGAGGCTCCAGAATCGATCCGGTAAGTACTGCTGATCACCGGCAACGGGTTGAGGTCTCTCTTTTGCAGTCCGGCAACCAGCGCGTCCTTAATCGTAATGGCCGTCCGGTTGTCGTCCGGTCCGGCAATCACCGCGGCGCGGCGGTGGCCGAGTCCCGCGATGTGCTCGATGGCCTGCTCGATTCCCCGCTGATAATCGATCGAAATCGTGCTCACCAGCTTCTCCGCCGGGCTCACGTTGCAAAACACCACGCCAATGCCCGCGCTGACGAGTTCCGAAGCCATGCTCTTGTCGATCGAAGAAGTCATCACCGCGACTCCGCGCACGTCGCTTTCGATCAGCTTCCGCAGGATGGATTTCGTTCGCGCTTGGTCGTATTGCGTGTTGCAAAGCAGTACGTCGAACCCGCGGTCCCAGGCCGCCGCCTGAAACCCCCGAATCATTTCCGGGAAATACGGATTGGCAATCTCTGAAATCACCAGCCCGAACAAATCGCTTCGCCCCGTGGCCAGCCGCCGGGCGTGAACGTTCTTGAAGTACTTCATCTGCCCGACGACTTCCAGGACGCGCCTCTGGGTCTCCACCGAGATGTAGTGAGTCTTGTTGAGGACGCGCGAAACCGTGGCGGGCGACACTCCCGCGCGTTTGGCCACTTCCCTCATCGTGTGGCCCATCCGTTTCCTCCGTCAAAAGCGAATCTGCTGCCGGCCTGACGCCGCTATAGCGTTCCAACCCAGGCTGTAAACCGTCCTGGGAAACCGCTTTCCGCCAGCGATTCTCAATCCCCACACAACCTACCACGATTTCGGCCCCCAGACTACGCTCATCGAAAAACCAGATTCACCGTAGAAAAATGACTTGACAAGCCTCCGCCACCACTGATAAACGAGTACCAAGTAACCGGTTTCTGAAACCGCTTGCAGCCACGCCCTCGTCGGTGTTTTTGCCCACGGCGTTACGGTCGGCAGGAATTTCAGAGCTTCGCTTGCACGGCGAACACCGGTTTGAGATTCGGTTGGGGTGAAGTAGAAGCGTAGAAGCGTTGTTCAGCGATCGGTGCAGTTTGGGGGGTGAAATGCGATTCAATCTGTCCTTGCTGAGGTTTATTTCCTTTACTCTTTTCCTTGCATTCTCCGGAATAACGGCTCGAGCTCAGTCGGACCGCGGCGCCATCGCGGGCACTGTGCTGGATTCCACGGGAGCTAGTGTCGCCAACGCGCAAGTGGTCGCCAAGAGCGTTGATACCTCTTCGGAATACGCGGCGACAACCGGTCCGACCGGCGGGTATCGAATGCCAGAAGTTAAGATTGGCATTTACACCGTTACGGTAACGGCTGCAGGTTTCAAGACAGAGCAAAAGACTGCCGTACAAGTGCAGGTCAACACCGTTTCGACGCTGGACTTTGCCCTGACGATCGGCGACGTGAAAGAGACACTTACGGTTGTGGCCGATGCGCCTTCGATTCAGTCAGAGAGTTCGGAAATTGGGACGGTCGTTAGTCGGAAACAGATTGAAGACCTCCCCCTGGCTCTCGCCGCAACGGGCCAGAGCCATTTGCGCTCTGTGGAATCCTTCGTATTTCTAGCTCCGGGTACGGCCGGTCCCGGCACTAACGACTCGTCTGGCATATTCGAATCCAAACTGAACGGCGGACAAGCATTCAGTACTGAAGTGCTTTTGGATGGCGCGAGTATTGTGCACGCAGAGCTTGGCTCGACGTTTGATGAAAACGCTCCCTCGATCGAAGCTCTAAGCGAGTTCAAGGTGACGACTTCGACGCTTCCAGCGGAATTTGGCCGCACATCGGGAGGGGTCGAGAGTTTTACAACGAGGTCCGGGACCAACTTGTTCCATGGGACAGCTCTTGCCTTGTTCCATAACGACAAATGGAATGCCAATTCGTGGACGAACGATTTTTTCAAAGCACCTAAACCGCGCGATCACCAAAAGGACTATGGAGGAAACCTTGGTGGGCCGGTTTGGATTCCGAAGCTCTACAACGGCCGTGACAAGACCTTCTTTTTCTTTTCCTGGGAGCAGTATCGAAACAACCAGGGTTTGACTGGAACCTCCACGATTCCGACGCCCGCCGAACTGACTGGAGACTTTTCGGCAGTGCTTGGGGCCAAAACTACCGTTCTAAATCCTTGTGACAACTTCAATCCGATCTTGGTTGGACAGATCTTCGATCCTTCCACGACACGAGTAGTCAACGGTGTTACCTGCCGTTCTCCATTTCCGGGGAATAAGATCAATACTCCGTTGAGCGCGGTTGCGCAGAATGTGCTGAAATTCTTGCCGTCTACGGTAAAGCCGAACGTGACGCCGTCAGCCCAAAACCTTTTTGGGTTGCAGAACAATTTCGTTTTCAATTCCACCATCCCGATTCTGGACACCACGATGACGTTTCGTATTGATCAAAATATCGGGTCAAACAATAAACTCTTCTTTTCGTACAGTAGCCGCGACCAGGAGCAAATCAACGGGTCGCCCTCTTTACCATTCCCGCTCGATCCCAATTTTTACAAGTCGCGTTTCTCGCACTACCTTCGTTTTGGTTGGGACGATACTCTGAGGGCGAACTTGTTAAATCACCTCACAGTTGGCCTCAATCGCCTCAATGATCCCAGCCGTGGCATCAGCTTCACTGGGCAGGACTGGGAAAAAACGCTGGGTATCAAGGGCGCGACCGGCATTTATTTTCCCGTTTTGTCGTTTGGCGGCTCCCCCGTTGTGGGCTCGTATGGAGGATTTGGCGGCGGCAACGATGATGTCGCCATTCCTAACACCTTAATCGTGGCCGACAATATTAGTTGGTTCAAGGGCCGCCACGCGTTTAAGTTTGGCTTTGAGTGGCGGGCATCGCAATTCTCGCGCTTCAGTCATGCAAACACGTCACCGTCATTTTCGTTCCAGAATTTTGAGACCGGTTTTACTCCTGGGGATACTCAAACTGGCGATCCCTTTGCGAGTTTCCTCCTCGGATTGCCGGATTCAGAAAACGTGACAGTTACCTCCCATTACCCCCGTTGGATTCAGAATTACTACGTAGGATTCATACAAGACGACTTCAAGCTCCGTAGGAATTTGACTCTGAATTTAGGGTTTCGATATGACGTAGATACTCCGCGGCACGAGGCATATGGCGCTCAGTCCGTCTTGGACCTCACCGCCCTCAATAATGGAAACGCGGCCGTTCCAATTTCTCCTGCCATTCCGGGAGCTTTGATTTATGGACCCAACGCCACTGGAGCCAAGACGTACTACAAGAATTTTGGCCCGCGCCTTGGATTTGCTTATGCGCCGGAGAAATTGTTTGGCAGGTTCAGCAACACCGTTATCCGGGGCGGCTACGGCATCTTCTATCAAGCCTTGGGCTACGCCGACTTCGGAGATTCTCTCACGGCCGGAACGACCATAAATCCGTCATTCAGTTCTCCGAATCAATTTACACCCGTGCAGTCTTTGGATACAGGATTCCCAGGCTTCGCGCCGCCGTCTAACGCCAAGGATCCCGCGCTCCTGAATGGTGGATTCGGGGGCAGTCCGGTTTACGTAGCCAAGGACTACGGGCGACCCGGCATGGTTCAGAACTGGAGCCTCGAAGTCCAGCACCAGTTGATGCCAGACTTGATTCTCAGCGTGGGGTATGTCGGCACGCGGGCAACAAGGCTCTTTTCGAGTCTTGCGCAGATTAATAGCGTCCAACCGAACTTTCTCTCGCTGGGCAATAAGTTAGCCGACTCGGTGGACAGCCCCGCGGGGAAGGCGACGCTGGCGACTCTTGGTGTGACGGTGCCTTCCTGGTTCGACCCGCTATACGCCAGTTCTGGCACCAACACGGTGGGACAATTGTTGCGTCCGTTTCCGCAGTATCAGGGCATAAGCACCGATTGCTGTCGCGAGAACTTGGGACAATCGTCGTACAACGCGTTGGAAGCCAAGCTCGAGCGCCGGTTCCGGAACGGTTTCAATGTGCTGGCTTCCTACACGTACTCGAAGCTGTTGACGGACGCCGATTCGACATTCCCGTTCTTCTCATCGTTCAATACCAATGCCTTCGGTGCCCAGAATCCAAACAACCTTAAGGCCGAGAAGCATCCCAGCTACCAAGACGTACCGCACGCTTTCGTGCTGAGCTATTTGTACGAGCTTCCGGCAGGACCGGGGAAGAAGTATCTGAATCACGGTCCAGCGAGCAAAGTGCTGGGAGGCTGGCAAATTGCCGGTGTCCACCGCTATCAGGGCGGAACGCCGGTTATTATTCAGACAGGCATAGAACACGCCTCCACGAACCCAAATAATTTGCGGCCAGACAGGATTGCCGGAGTACCACTGCTGAGTTCCAGTGCCTCGTCCTTCAATCCTTTTGGCGGCAATAGCGGCTGCCAAAAAAATGCCCCTGGTACTCCAGCAGGAACCTACACGGCCAATACGACGAATAACTTCTTCAATTGCGCCGCTTTCCTCGATCCGAATGATCCGAACTCCGCTTCCTTTGCGCAGCGAGGTTTTGGATTTGGGAATGTGCCCTTATCGTTCGGCAACATCCGCAATCCCGGATACGTCAACGAGGACTTTTCCATCATCAAACGAACAACGCTTTCTGAATCGCATACCATCGTATTCAAGCTGGATATTCCGAACGCGTTCAACCGCCACTCCTTCGGCCATATAGATGGCAATATCACTAGCTCTACGTTTGGAGTTCCCGGCGGAAGCGGTCACAGCGTCTTGAATTCAGCGCGGATAATCCAGATGAGCCTGAGATATCAATTCTGAGGGTCCGCTGCGATCCAGTTGCCAAAAAAAGCCTCCTGCGCACTCGTCGCGCGGGAGGCTTTTTGTTGGCTGTCCGCTTCGATTATCCCACGCGATCGTTGTAAACTGGTGGTCCGTTCGGCCACTGAAGAACCAATCTCCGGTGGTTTCTATGAGTAGAGGACTCATGCGTAAAATCAGAATTCGACCTCTATTCGCGGCCTTGACATTGATGTTCCTGCACGTCGTGGGGGCGGTTATTCTTTCTGCCCAGAACTCTCCTGGCGAACCGGAATCGTTTCGGCAAGCTTCCGAGGCCATGAGGCGAGGAGACCTGAATGCGGCTGGCGAGGGTTTTGAGGCAGCCACAAAGGCGTCACCCAGCTTTGCGCCCGCGCATTTCAACCTCGGCCTGGTGAGGGAGGAACAGGGCCGATTTGACGAAGCAATTGCGAGTTTGCAGAAAGCGCTGAGCTTGAAGCCGGGAATGCACGGAGCGAATCTCTTCCTGGGAATTGCGCACTATCGGATGAATCGTTTCGAACCGGCAATAGCCGCTGTCAAGAAGGAAACCTCCGTTTATCCCAAAGATGCTTCCGCTTGGATGTGGCAGGGCGTGATTGCCTTGGCGATGGACCACGCTGAAGATGCAGCCGCGGCGCTCGACAAGGCGGCGAGCCTGGCACCTGACAGTGTGGACATTTTGTATCATCGCGGACAGGCCCATCTGCTCGTCTCCAAGAACAGCTACTTGAAGATGTTCAAGGCCGATCCCAAGTCCTGGCGGGTGCATCAGGTGCTTGCGCAAGCCAGCGCGCAGGCGGAGCGAACGCTTGATGCCATTGCGGAATACCAGGAAGCTATTAAGCTTGCGCCCATGCAGCCAGGCTTGCATGAGGAACTTGGATCGGAATTCAGCATCGCGGCAAAGCCGCTGGACGCGGAAGCCGCATTTCAGCGCGAATTGGAAATCGATCCGCACAATGTGCTGGCGCGCTATAAGCTTGGCGTACTGTACATTGCGCAAGGCGATGGAGCCCGCGCAAAAGGGTTGATTGAAGCGGCTGCGAATCAAAAAGCAGGACTGCAGCACGTGGACTACAACCTTGGCCGAGCGGAAATGCTCCTCGGCAACGATGCCGCCGCTGCTCAGCATTTGGAACGCGCCACTTCCGCCGCCGGCTCGGATTCGGAAGTCATTGAACTGGCTTGGTACCAGCTTGGGGTCGTGTATCGGCATCTCCATCGCATGCAAGATGCACAGAAAGCCATGGCCAAATTCCAGACGCTTAAGGATTCAGAGGCGGAGAACTCGCAAAAAATACTGAAGCGGCTCGAAGCCAAGCAGAATCCCAGCGCGACCCAACCTCCTCCCTCGCCGGAGAATCCCTAGAAGCCGAGTCCGGACATCTCGGGCCCCAGAATGCCGTACTGCGGAACCACCATTTCGCTATCCCTAAGAAACTACAACATTTATATTAATACTTGACAAACGTCATCGAAGTGTTATAATATGTTAATGGCGGAAGCGGTCCAACTTCGCTCTGCAATCCCTCCTTGTTCCTTCCCATATCTGTACCCTCTCCAACGCTTGTCAAAACTTGTCCCCACGTCCTCCAAGCATTCTCCAGAACTCGTGTCGCGCAGACCTTTTTGCATTCCTGTAAGTCTTTTAGATGCAACACTTATACGACCCCTCGCAAGGGCCATAATATACTTGACTAACCAAGGCGTCTCTGCTACAGTTTAGCCAGTGAGGGACGCCATGAACAAGCCTAAAACACTCCAAGAGGCAATCCGCTACTTCAGCGATGAGCAGGTCTGCATTGATACCGTCGCCTCCCTCCGCTGGCCGAATGGCCCGGTCTGCCCGAAATGCGGCAATAAAGAGCACTACTATCTCGCCTCACAACGCCGTTGGAAATGCAAGGAGTGTTACAAGCAATTCTCCGTCAAGGTGGGGACGATTTTCGAGGATAGCGCCATCTCACTCGACAAGTGGCTCGCCGCTCTTTGGATGCTCGTCAACTGCAAGAACGGGATTAGTTCCTATGAAGTGGGCCGCGATTTGGGAATCACTCAGAAGTCCGCTTGGTTTGTCCTACAGCGTCTCCGGTTGGCTCTCCAAGGTGGAAGCATGGAAAAACTTGGCGGAGAAGGAAAGCATGTCGAAGTGGATGAGACTTTCATCGGCGGAGCCGCTCGCTTCATGCATCCCCAACGACGGAAGCGAATGATTACCGAGCGTGGCGTGAAAGACAAGACGGCTGTAATGGGCATTCTTGAGCGCGACGGGAAAGTGCGCGCCATGATGCTTCCGAATCGTAAAAAGCACGCGATTCAAGGAAACATCCGCGCCCACGTCAAAGCGCAGAGCGCGATCTATTCCGATGCGCTCATGTCCTATCAAGGACTCAGGGACCAAGGCTTCGCGCATCAAGTCGTTGACCATGCCGAAAAGTACGTTGATGGGCAGGTTCACACGAACGGCCTCGAAAACTTCTGGAGTCTGGTTAAACGCGGATTGAAGGGAACATATATCAGCGCGGAGCCATTCCACCTGTTCCGCTATTTGGACGAGCAGGTTTTTCGGTTCAACAATCGGGGAAGCAAAGAATCTCCGGTGAATGATGGAGACAGATTTCAGTTGGCTTTATCGCAGATTGCGGGGAAGCGGCTCACCTTCGCGGAGGTGACTGGCAAGGTGGGAGAAACGGCAGCCTAATCCTTTGCGTTTGAAGCGCGGGAGGCGGAAGCGCGAGTAATCCGCTTCTGCATTTCCTTGTGTGATACCGTTAGGACTTTCTTAAGTGCGCTGGAAAACGTCTCATATTCGCCCTGCTGTTCGCTGGTACAGGATACCGTTTGACCACGCTTTCGGGCGGTTCGCTGCGTTTTGCTAGGTTTCACTGGGGTATTATGATACATAAAGGCGGCGGGCAACGCCACTATAGGTTGTGGGCATCTAGCAAGCGTGCCACACGCCGTCAATTAGGAGCAGTTTCGGATGAGGGTCACTGAAACTGAGCGACTTGTCAGCGCGTCTATGATAGCAGATGAGCGCAATGTAGCCCTCGGTAGGATGCCAGTACTCGTAAAGTACGGTGGTGCCTCCTTTATCCCAATGTGGGACTGCGCGACAGAGCTTCAATCGTTGTGGCCATCCGCCTGCATAAAAAAGGCTTTCAAGTTCGGCGCGCGGAATGAGTTTAGGTTTTATTTTAGGAGGGACCATGGTTAGCAGCCTGACAATCGTTGAAAAAATTCGCGCCTATTTGGGTGGACAGATGAACCTACATTCTTTCCGGGAATGGATGGTCGAGTCGCACCTAGAAATGCAGAGTGAAAAGGCCAAACCTGAAAGCGAAGCCGCAGATCAGGATGCAGCGCGGCTCCTTGCGGAGCTGGAGGGCCGATACGCGGAGTTTTCAGACCAGCTCGTTCCGGAAGCAACATGGAGAAGGCGCATTGCAGGGCTGATAGCGCCGATACCGCAAAGTGCTGAGTCCTATCTTTTGACTTTCTTTTATGCTGCGCCATCTGGGGCACTCCAACTTAATTCCGCAAACGTTTCAGGGCCTTTCCAGAACACAGGGTCTTCTCTTAACGGTCAATCGAACTATCGTGAGCCAGACTTGGCAGCAGCTTAACGCCCGAATTGCGGTCCGGGCATTCCCGGAAGGCCCGGCATCACTGGCGTCACCAACAAAACTGAAAAGTGATGGTCTAAGGCAATTTCATTTTGGATATTCAGTTGGAATATGTACGGTCCCGGCTGCGTGAACTGAATGCCAACGAGACGGATGGGAGCGAGACCTTGACCCGGTTTAGCAAGTCCGAATGCTCCCATGGCCTCTGCGATTACGGCTCCGGTCTCAAGGTGACTCAACTTCGCGTTGAATGGGTAGTTGTTCGGAATCCTGCCTTCAAGCCAGAACAGAAACGTGAGCACGGGGACAATAAAAGGTAACTGCGGCACTGACATGTCCGGGGTGTACATGCCGAGAATCATAAATTTGAAGTTGTGCTCCAACCTCACCTCATCACACATGATCGAAAATTTTGACGTTATATTCGGCGTTGACATCGATGATCCTCAGTTCTGAGATCTGCTCAGACACACAAATTTAATTACTTTGGGCTTGACAGGAATATTGGGAGTGTTAATCTGAGGCCGTCTTCGGCGGTCCAGCAGCACAGACAAGATTCAAAGCCAAGGTACCAAAGCTCCGGTTTCGCACACCGGAGCTTTTCCTTTTACACCGTCAGGTGTTTACTTGCAACAACTTTCGCAAGTTATCCACAGCCCATTGCGTGTGCTCTCAGAGACCGCTAAATGGAGTGGCGAACAAACATTCGGCGGCTCTTCGCCCTGTCACGGCGAAAGTCAGTCTAGCAGGTTTGGTTAGTGAAGTATATTATTGCCCTCGCAAGTGTTGCATCTAAAAGACTTAGGGCAAAGGCTAACTTCTTTAGATGCAACACTTGCAAAAAACAGGGGGGAGGGGGCCCTCTCGTTACGGTTTGGGTGGGTCTACCGGTCGCGTTCTGGCGGCCCGGCTTTGCAGCTCATCCGTCCGTCGAAACTCGGCTTTGGCCTTGTCCATTTGGTGCGCCTGTTTGTAAAACCTTGCCAATTGGTAATGAATCGCCGCATTTTCCGGCTCCAGCCGTTCGGCATTTTCCAGTTCGCGCTGCGCCTCCGCCAGCCGGTTTGTCCGCAGATACGCCGTCCCAAGTTTCAGGTGGCAGCTTGCGTTGTTTGCCGCAAGCTCCACGGCCTTCTCCAGCGGCGCGACCGCCTCGCCGGCCCGGTCCAACTCCAGCAAAAGGTTCCCAAGATTCAAGTACGGTTGCTCGCTCCGGTGCGCACTTCCCGCTTGCCATTCTATCGCCTTGCGATAGGCCTCTAGCGCCTCTTCTGGTTTGGCCTCCGACTCCAGGATCAACCCCAGATTATTTTCCGCTCTGGCATCGCGCGGATCCAAGTCCAATACCGTCAAGAACGCTTTTCGGGACTCCGGCAGCAGACTCCTCGAGTAATACGCGCGGCCCAGGTAATACCACGCATCCTTGTTCTTGGGATCGAGTTCCACGGCTTTCGCGAGCCACCGGATCGCGTTCGCGTAATCGTTCAGTAGAACGTAGTCCAGACCCACGACTTTCAAGTCTTCGCCCGTCGGAGTTTTCAGCGCCGCAGCCTTCGTATAGATTTCTAGCGACTCGCTGGCCTTACTTTCCCTATGCAGCACAAACCCGAGGAGGTACAGAGCTTCATCAGAATCCGCGTGCGATGCAATATAACGGCGAAGCGCGCTTTCCGACGAGCTGAAGTTCTGCAAATGAATGAGCGATTTTGCTTGGTAGATCAGAGCGTCGGTGGTTCCAGGAGCAGCGCTGTCAGCCTTGGCGAAAAAATCCGCGGCAGCGGCGTAGTCTCCCGCGCGGAACGCAGCGACGCCTCGCGAATATTCGTTAGCGGTTTGCGCCGCGCATGTGAACGGAACCAAAAGAAGCAACATCACAGCTCCGCAGAGAATTCCCGATCGATTGCTGCCGGACTCGCGCATCATTTCACCGCGGGTTTCGCGTTCGCAGGCACGACCGATTCGTCAATTTGCAAGATTTGATCGGCGGGAATACTTTTGAGTGTCTGCACGATTCCGCTCGGCCACCGAATCTCGATGGACTCGACATTCTTTTCTTTTCCCAGTCCGAAGTGAACGCGCTTATCGCCAGACGAAAGATAACTGCTCGCCGTGGAAACCGTGGCGAATTGTTGGCCGCTTACCGTAACCAGCTTTACGCTGGCGCCGATCGCATCGCGATTGCTCTTGTGGCCCACGAGCCTGAGCAGCAGCCAGTGATTCGCTGAAGGCGTTTCGTTGCGCAAGACATAGGCCGGTCCGTCGTTTGTCGTCACCACCGCGTCCAGCCGCCCGTCGTTGTCCAGATCTCCGATCGCCAATCCGCGCGCGACCCAGGATTGGTTGAACACTTCGCCGGAGCTTTGTGACACATCCACGAATCCTTTGCCCGTATTGCGAGCCAGCAACATCGGCTCGCGATAGCGCAGATTGGGATTCGTCAGTTCGATGGTGTCGAGATCGTGGCCCTGCACGATCAGCAAGTCCTTCCAGCCGTCATTGTCGAAATCAAAAAGCCGCACGCCCCACCCCGAGTGTGCCAACGTGATCCGCGCAAGCCCGGACTGCGTACTCACGTAAGTAAAAGTGCCGTCGCCGTTGTTCTGATAAAGCGCATACCGTTGATTGGCCAGGTCGGTGACCACAACGTCCGGCCATCCATCATTATTATAGTCGGCGAAATCAACTCCCATGCCGGCATAGGTGCGGCCGTCAATATCCACAGCCACTTCGGAAACCAATCCGACTTCTTCAAACGATCCATCGCCTTTGTTGTGATACAGATATTCCACCATCGAATCATTCGCAAAAAACAGATCGATGTGACCGTCGTGGTCGTAGTCCGCCAGGGCCACTCCAAGACCCTTGGCAGGTTTCGAAAGACCGAGCTTTTCCGCGACTTCCGTGAACGTTCCATCTCCGTTGTTGTGATAGACGAGCGGCCGCGCGGGTTTGAAATAGTCGGGATGACAATACGCGCGGTAGCCTTCTTTGTGCTCGCCGCACCAGATGTCGTCAAAATCCCACTCTAGGTAGCGCAAAACGACAAGATCGAGAAAGCCGTCTCCATCCAAATCCACCCACGCTGCGCTGGTGGACCATCCGCTGCCGCCAACTCCGGCTTTGGCGGTCACGTCGGAAAATGTTCCGTCGCCGTTGTTGTGGTATAGCTTGTTTCCTCCGTACGCGGTTACGTAGAGATCTTCGTACCCGTCGTTGTCGTAGTCGCCCACGGCCACGCCCATGCCGTATCCGGTTCCCTGCAAACCCGCCTTCTCGGTGACATCTTCGAAGGTGCCATCGGTTTTTTGGTGATACAGGCGGTTCCAGTATTTTGGCCCGGTTTTCTGAGGAATCGTACCCTTTGGCGTGGGATCGCCCAGAGGCGCGCCGTTGACGAGAAAAATATCCAGGCGCCCATCGTTGTCATAGTCAAAGAGCGCGACGCCGGATCCCATCGTCTCCGGTAAATATTTTCTGGAAGTGTGCGAAGCCTGATGTTGAAAATGGATGCCAAGACGCTGAGTGATGTCTACAAATCTTCCGGGAGTTGGGGAATCCGTCGCGCTGGCCGCCTGAGATTGTTCCGGACTGCCGATCGAAGACGCGGAGGCAGGAAAAACACTCGCACAAAGAATGACGAATACGAGAAACGCAGCCTTTCCACCTTTGGACAAGTTCCCGAAAGAGTGCTTCACCGTTCGACGATTCCTTTTCCTTCCACAACAGTGTAAATGCGGTCCACTGCAGGCAGCATAATTTGTTCTTTCGCTCCGCTGGGCCAGTGGATTTCCACTTTATCCACTTTCGTTGCAACTCCCAAACCAAAATGCAAACGTTGATCGGAACTGGAGGCGTAGCTTCCGCCGCTGAACACGTCGCCGCGTTGCCGGACTCCACCGGCAGTAACAAAGGCTTTCGCTCCGATGGCATCGCGCGGGCTTTTCGGGCCACCAACCAATCTGAGCGTTACCCAGTGGTTGGAATTCTTGACCACGTTTCGCAAGAGAGCCGGCGTCGAATCGATATTGTTGATCACCACATCGATGTGGCCGTCATTGAACAAGTCACCGAAAGCGGCTCCGCGCGCCGTCATTACGGTTGCCAGTCCGCTGCCGGTCGCTGGCGGAACTTCTTGAAATTTCGCTCCATCAATATTACGGAAAAGCAACGGGCGCTGCGCCCAGGTCGTTCCCCAATCCTGCTTGTCCACGCCGGGATAGACGTGGCCATTGGCGGCGAAAATATCGAGCAGGCCGTCGTTGTCATAATCCAGAAATCCAGTTCCCCAGCCTAGAAATGGAAGAGTAACGGCCATAATTCCAGCGCGAGCGGTCACATCCGAAAAATTGCCATCGCCGTCGTTGCGATACAAAGTGTTGTAGTCGTCGGAGAAATTGGTGATATAAAAATCGACTTTTCCATCGCGGTTGTAGTCGCCCACCGCGATGCCCATGGAAGCCTGTTCGCGCCCTTCATCATTCAGCGCAAACCCGGAAATGTAGCTCACGTCCTCGAATGTGCCGTCGTGTTTGTTGTGGTAGAGGTACTTGGGCACGGAGTCGTTGGCAACGGCCAGGTCGAGCCAGCCGTCATCGTCCACGTCAACGAATACGGACGCGAATCCATAGTAGCCCTTGGGATCCGAGACTCCGGCCTTTATGCTCACGTCGGTGAAGGTGCCGTCTCCGTTGTTGTGGAACAGGTGATCGCCTTCACCCGGCAGGCCGCGCGGCCCGCACATCACCTCAATTCCGCGAAAACTACAGAAGCCGGGGGGGAGTCCGCCCTTGCCGGAGATCGGCGGATGATCCGGATCAAACTTTGCATAGCCCGGAACGAACAGATCGAGAAAGCCGTCGTGATCGTAGTCTCCCCAGGTCGCTCCGGTCGACCAGCCGCCGAGCGTGACGCCTGCTTTCTCCGCGACATCGGTGAATGTGCCGTCGTGATTGTTGTGGTAGAGCCGGTTTTTGCCGAAGTTCGACACATAGATGTCCGGCCACCCGTCATTGTCGTAGTCCCCCACGGCGACGCCGAAGCCCCAGCGTTCGTTCGCGACCCCGGCTTTTTCCGTAACGTCCGTGAAGGTGCCGTCATGATTGTTGTGAAGAAGCATGGCGCGCGGCGGCGCTTCCTTGCCCTTCAGCGCGGGGAAAGTCGAGCCATTCAACAGGTAAATGTCCAGCCAGCCATCGTTGTCGTAATCGAGGAGCGCCACGCCGGATCCGGGCGTCTCGAGAATCGTCCTTTTCTCGGGCGTTCCCGAGCGATGATGGAATATGTCGATGCCGGCCCCATGCGCCACATCCACGAAAATGACCGGCGCATCATCAACGAAGCCCCCGGCCGTGATCGGCCGCGAAAGTGCGTCTTTCACCGGAGCGCGCGCCACGCCCGTGCTCATGCCGCTTTGTGGGCTCGGGACGGGCTCCTTCTCCACGGGGTTTTGCTGGGCCAGACCGGGGCTCAGAAGCAATGCCGCACAAATGGCTTGTGCTGCGGTTGCGCGGAGAAGGCAGCTGGATTGGGTGGATCGAGAGAATGCCATCAGGCCCCAAATAGGTCGTTGACCCAAAGGCATCTTCGCACAAAGTTGGCGAGCTGGCCTAATTCATACGGAGAAAAGATTGTGAGCTATTTTGGCTGCTGCAGAACGCTGCTGCAACCGACGGTTAGCGCGTCGCTACTTGGCAAATGGCAGCCGCAAATCAGGACTTCCGTTCGCGGTTTGTCTTGGAGCCATCGCAGACGCTTCACGCTCAGCCGCGGCACTCATCTGCAATCACAGAGATGAGCAACCGCCTCCAATCGCTGTTCATAGAACGGATAATCGGTGTAGCCGCGAGCGTCGAAGGTATAAAACGTGTCCCGGTCGTAAGCATTTAGAGGCAGCCCGCGCAGGATGCGCTTTGGCAAGTCGGGATTCGCGACGAAGTGCCGTCCGAAGGCAACCAAGTCCGCATCGCCGTCTCGAACAGCAGCCTCGGCGGTGTCCGGTTCAAAACCTCCCGCCGCAATGATCTTTCCCGTGAAAATCTTTCGCAGCCTTGCTGCCGCAATGGGCCCCTGACCATCGGCGATGAGGACGTTCCCCTTGATGCGTGGTTCGATGATGTGCAAGTATGCGAGTCCAAAGCGATTCAGTTGCTTTGCGACATAGTCAAACAGCGCAATCGGGTCGCTGTCCGATACCCCATTCCAAGTTCCACTGGGCGCAATGCGCACCCCGACACGGTTGCCGCCCCACACCGAAACCATTGCGTCTACCACTTGAAGGAGGAAGCGGGAGCGATTCTCGATCGAACCACCGTACATATCGGTTCGCTTGTTGATGCCGTCTTGCAGAAATTGATCGGGCAGGTAGCCGTTACCCGCGTGAAGCTCCACGCCATCAAAACCCGCGGTTCTTGCGCGCTCGGCGGCTTTGCGATAATCCTCGACGATCTCAGGGATCTCTCTGATGTCCAGCGCGCGGTGAGGCGAAGGCTGCTGCCATCCGTGAGGCGTAGATTCCAGTATTGTTGGTTCCTGCCAATACTCAGGGTTAACCGAAGAGCTGACCGGGGTTATGTTTGTCGTGTCCACATGCGAGGCACGCCCCGTGTGCCAGAGTTGGGAGAACATGTACCCACGTTTCTCATGAACTGCGTTCGTGATTCTCCGCCACCCCGCAACCTGCGCGTCCGAATACAAGCCGGGCGCTCCGAACCATCCGCCGCCCGCAATCGAAATTGGAGTCGCTTCAGAAACTATGAGCCCACC
>Ga0210405_10001101_pt1 | contig 32493 bp, 29 predicted proteins | sample IncBWH11MmetaG_FD_155492 | JGI IMG/M metagenome (GOLD analysis project Ga0210405, IMG submission 155492) | Forest soil microbial communities from Barre Woods Harvard Forest LTER site, Petersham, Massachusetts, United States - Inc-BW-H-11-M | ecosystem: Environmental > Terrestrial > Soil >...
GACGATTTCCGGAAACAGGTGCCGGGTTACGGGCTGACGACGGCGGAAATTCTTTACCGGATGCCAGATCACCCCTCGCTGCTGCAAACATACGTCTGGCAAAATTACGATCTGTTTCCGAATTTCCCGGCGCTGAGGGATTTTCTTAGCTTCTGGCAGCAAGAGCTCGAAGGCCCGCTTTATGCCGTTACTGTTGCCCACTCCAAGCTGATCAAACCCGCCGAGCTCCGCGCCGTCGATGGCGTATTTCGGCTGCACTGAGACCGATCTTTTGTAGCGTGGCAATATCCACCGTTGATGCAGGTCGGTGGGCTCGCTATCGCTTAGCCCACCCTACAGACTGTGATTTGTGCTAACGTTCTCCCTCTATGGCGAAAGGGAGGACATAATGGCCAGACAGAAGCCGAAATCGCGCGCAGCAAGCCGCAAGCCAGCGCAGAAAAAATCGCCGGCACGCAAACCGGCCGGCAAGACCGTCGCCAAGAACGTCTCCAAGTCGACGGCGCGAAAGAAACTGGCGGCGAAGGGACGCGCGCAACCTCCTGCCAAACGCGTGCGTCCGAAGCAGCGCATCGCCATCAGCCATTACCGCGACGAGGATTTCAAGGCCGATGGTTTGCGCGTATACGCGCAATACCGCGATCTCGGCGTTGCCGAGGCGAGCCAGGGCCTGGCGCGGGCGCATGTGATCCGCCTGATCGGGCCGTGCAATCCGGATGAGGTTTCGAAACTGCATTTCCACGACGTCGACTTTCAGATGGTCTATGTGCTCAAGGGCTGGGTCAAAACCTACATGGAGGGGCAGGGCGAGACCCTGATGAAAGAAGGATCAAGCTGGACCCAACCGCCCCGCATCAAGCACCTGATCATGGATTATTCCGACGACGTTGAGTTGCTTGAAATAATCCTGCCCGCGGAGTTCAAAACGGTCGAACTCGCGGCATGATCCTTTCGCGCCGCAACGCCTGCCCAATGTGCAGCCCAGTCTCGTTCAACCCGGCTTGGGCGGCACAGCGATCGTGAGGCGCGACTATCGTGAAGACATCGACTGGCTGCGCGCCATCGCCGTGCTTGCGGTGGTCGCATTCCATTTCGAGGCGCCGGCGGTGTTCGGCGGATTTGTCGGCGTCGATATCTTCTTTGTGATTTCGGGCTATCTGATCACCGGGATCATCCAGTCCGAACTGCAAGGCGGCGCGTTTTCCTTTGCGCAATTCTACGAGCGGCGGGCGCGCCGCCTGTTGCCTGCGCTGTACGCCATGGTGGCGCTGACGGCGATCCCGTCCTTCCATTATCTTTTGACCTCGGAGCGTGCTGAATTCTTCCGCTCGGCCGCGGCGGTGGTGACCTTCACCTCGAACTTCTTCTTCTGGTTCCAGACCGGCTATTTCGACCATGCCGCGGTGGAAAAGCCGTTGCTGCACACCTGGTCGCTGGCGGTCGAGGAGCAGTTTTACCTGGCGCTGCCGATGATGCTGTGGGCGCTCTCGCGCGTCGCACGCGGCTCCCGCATTGCGTGGCCTGCGGCTCTCGTCGCGCTGGGGCTGGCGTCGTTTGCGCTCTCGGTCTGGCTGATGAATTCGGACCGTTCCGCCAACGCCTTCTTCATGAGCCCGCCGCGGGCGTGGGAATTCCTGATCGGGGGCCTCGTCGCCGCCCCCGGCTTTCCAGTGCTTGGCAACGCGCTGGCGCAGCACATCGCGCGCGGCATCGCACTGGTGCTGATCGCGATCCCGGTCTTTTCACTGCGCCAGGGACCGGGCTTTCCCGGCTTCAATGCGCTGGCGCCATGTATCGGCGCCGCGATGTTCATCTGGAGCGGCATCGGCGTGCCCTCGTTGAAGCGCAGTGCCATTTCGCCGCTCAGTGTCGTCAGATTCTTCGGGCAGATTTCCTATTCGCTGTATCTTTGGCACTGGCCGCTGTTTACTTTTGCGCGATTCTCCAAGAGCAGCCTGGTGCTGGATGGCTTCGACAAGGTCGCGCTGTTCGCGCTAACAGTAACCATCTCGTACCTGTCGTGGCGGTTTATCGAACAGCCGTTCCGCCTGAAAACGCTGGCGCCGGCCCGACTGGCTGCATTCCGGGTTGCCGGCCTCGCGACAGTCGTTCTGCTCGCCGGCAGCGCCTACGGAATCGTGTTGAGCCGGACACCGTCGGATGCCGACCGCGCCGCGCTGCAGCTTGAGTCCTACAACGCCTACAATTATCAGCCGCTCTATCGCTTCGGCACCTGCTTTGCGCCCGATCATGGAACGTTCGGCGATGCCTGCCTCGCGCTCGCCACCGGCAAGACCAATTGGCTGCTGTGGGGCGACAGCCTCGCCGCGCATTACCTTCACGGCTTGCGCAAGGCCGGCGATCGGCAAAGCGTGAACATCCTCCAGGCAACCCAGGCCGCGTGCATGCCGACGCTCAATGAGGCGGCGCAAGGCAATTCATCCTGCCGCGGCTTTGCGGCGCAGATGGATGCTTTCTTCAGGGAGCATAAGCCCGACCTCGTCATCATGTCAGCGGACTGGCTGGAATATGCCCGCCCGCCGCGCTTTGAAGGCATGATCACCGATCTCAAGCAGACGATTTCCAGGCTCAATGAACTTGGCATGGCCGTGGTGTTGCTCGGGCCGGCCGTGCAATTCAGGGCGCGGCTGCCATCGATGCTGATGCGCGCGCATTTGCGGCAGATCGAGGCCCGCCCTGAGGATTTTGTGCTGCCGGATATCTTCGCACTCGACCAATCGATGAAAACAGCGCTGCCGGCGCAAGCAAAATTCTCCTACGTCTCGGTCGTCGACGCCGTTTGCCCGGCGCGGCAATGTCCACTCACAGTCGACGGCGGCATCCCGCTTTCCTGGGATCACGCCCATCTGACCGCGGAGGGGTCGGTCTACGTGATGGAAAGGTTGGCGCCGATGCTGGGGCTCGAACGCGTCATTCCGGGCCAGCCTGCAGGGCTGAACTACGATGTGCAATCGCACATCGGAGAATCTCGAGATTCCGGGTCCACGCTGCCGCGTGTCCCGGAATGACGCCGGAGGCATCACGTTAACACCCCCACGATCGCGCCCATCAGGCAGGTCGTCAGCGTGCCCGAGACGATCGATTTCAATCCGAGCGAATTGATCTCGTCGCGGCGCTGCGGCGCCATGGTGCCGAGGCCGCCGACCATGATGCCTAGGCTGCCGAAATTGGCAAAGCCGCACATCGCGTAAAGCATGATCAGCCGGGATCGGGGATCGAGCGCATCCGCGCCGAGTTTCGACAGATCGACATAGGCGATGAGTTCGTTGAGCACGGTCTTGGTGCCCATCAGGCTGCCGGCCGTGACCGCCTGCGGCCATGGCAGGCCCATCAGCCAGCACACCGGCGCCATCGCGTAGCCGAGCAACCGCTGCAAGGTGATCGCCCCGCCGCCAATATCTGGCAACAGCCCGAGGATTGCATTGGCAAGATAGACCAGCGCCACCAGCACTATCAGCATCGCGACGATGTTGAGCAGGAGTTCGAGCCCGGCGACCGTGCCCTTGACGATCGCGTCCATGGTGGAGGAGGCGTGCAGGTCGGGGTCCTTCATGGCGCCGCCGGTCCTGACGTCGCTGATCTCCGGCACCATGATCAGGCTGATCAGGATCGCCGCCGGCGCACCCAACACCGAGGCGATGACGAAATGCGCCGCCGCATCCGGTATCAATGGCGATAGCAGCGTGGCGTACAGCACCAGCACGGTGCCCGCGATCCCGGCCATGCCGCCGGTCATGACCAGGAACAATTCGCTGCGCGTCAGCTGCGCCAGATAAGGCCGGATGAACAGTGGCGCTTCCACCATGCCGAGAAAAATGTTGGCGGCGGTGGAAAGCCCCACCGCGCCGCCGACCCCGAGCGTGCGCTCCAGAACCCAGGCCATGCCGCGCACCACCGGCGGCAGCACGCGCCAGTAAAACAACAGCGTAGTGAGCACGCTCATGATGAGCACGACGGGCAGCGCCTGAAACGCCAGGATGAAATCCGCGCCCGGCGCCTTCAGATCGAACGGCAGCGCGCCGCCGCCGAGATAGCCGAACACGAAGGAGGTGCCGGCGCGGGAGGCGGACGCAATTGCGCCGACGGCGTCATTGATCGCCCCGAACGCATGCGCGACCACGGGCAGTTTGATCAGAGCCACGGCGGTGAGGAGGGTGACGGCGAGGCCGATCGCCGCCTGCCGCAGCGAGACCTCGCGGCGGTTCTCGCCAAACGCCCAGGCGAGAGCGAGCAGCGCGAGGACTCCGATGGCTGATTGCAGTTGAAGCATCGTGTCCCCGCCCGCCCACATCTCTCAAAATCGTCGTCCCCGCGAACGCGGGACCCATAACCACCGATATTGATTGTGGAGAAAGGTAACTACCCCAGCGCTCCATCGACAGGACACGGCGTATGGGTCCCCGCGTTCGCAGGGACGACGAGAAAGTCTTTGTCCTACCCCCGTCCCACGAACGGCATCTTGCTCGCCATGACAGTCATGAACAGCACGTTGGCGTCGAGCGGCAGGTTCGCCATGTAGGCGACCGCGTCGCCGACTGCCTTGGCGTCCATGCGCGGCTCCGGCATCTTGCGGCCGTCCGGCTGCAGCACCCCGTCGACCATCCGGTCGGTCATCGGTGTGGCGGCATTGCCGATGTCGATCTGGCCGACCGCGATATCGTAAGCGCGGCCGTCGAGATTGGTGGCCCTGGTCAGGCCGGTGATGGCGTGCTTGGTCGAGGTATAGGCCGCGGAGAACGGCCGTGGCGCATGCGCGGAGATCGAGCCGTTGTTGATGATGCGGCCGCCGCGCGGGGTCTGGTCCTTCATGATGCGGAACGCGTGCTGGGTGCACAAAAACGGCGCGGTGAGATTGGTCGATACCACCGCCTGCCATTGTGCGAGACCGAGATCCTCGAACGGCACCGGCGGCGCGCCCATGCCGGCGTTGTTGAAGAGCACGTCGAGCCGGCCATAGACGTCCGTCACCTTGGCGAACAAGGCGGCGATCGAGCCGGGATCGGCCATGTCGGCGGAAACTGCAAGGCTCTTGCCGCTGCCGCCGAGTTTTTGCGTCTCTTCCAGCTTCTCCAGCCGCCGCCCGGCGAGCACGACCGTGAAGCCGGCATTCATCAGCGCCAGCGATGCTGCGCGGCCGACACCGGTGCCTGCGCCGGTCACCACCGCGATCTTGTTTTTTGCTTCGGTCATTTGTTGCTGCCTTATGTTCTTGGTTATGTTTTGGGTGTTTCGGTCTTGTAGGGCGGCCGGGGAATATTCTGATGGGCCGCGCGCAGCGCCGCAGACCAGCGCGAGCGCAGATCGTGAAAATACGGCTCGCCGGCCTCGATGCGGTGATTGAGATCGGCCTCGCAGGCGTCCGATCGCACCACCAGCACGTCGATCGGCAGGCCGACGCCGAGATTGGAGCGCATGGTCGAGTCCATCGAGATCAGGCTGGTCTTGAGCGCTTCGTACAGCTCGACATCGTAGTGCATGGCGCGGTCCAGCACCGGCTTGCCATATTTGTGCTCGCCGATCTGCAAGTACGGAGTGTCGGTGGTGCATTCGATGAAATTGCCGGCCGGGTAGACCATGAACAGCCGCATCCGCGACCCCTTGATCTGGCCGCCGAACAGGAACGACACGTCGAAATTGATATCCTCGGACTGAAGCGCGGTGCCTTCGGTGGCGTGGACGGTGCGGATCGCCTTGCCGATGCGCTGGGCGGCCTGGAACATGGTCGGCGCGTTCAAAAGCGTTTCCAGCTCGCCGGTGTGCGGGTCCTCGAGGCCCTCCGTCAGGGTCGAGAGCACCGACTGGCTGATCGCGAGATTGCCGGCGCTCGCAATCGCCATGATGCGCTCGCCCGGCTTTGAGAAGATATGGAGCTTGCGGAAGGTCGAGACATTGTCGAGCCCGGCATTGGTGCGCGTGTCGGCGATCATGACCAGCCCGTCCCGCACCAGCACTCCGCAGCAATAGGTCATTTCCGGTCCTCAGAAACTTGTCCGACGGCGCAAATTTCTAGCCAATTTTACTGGGGGCGTCCAACCCGATTCGGTGGTTCTGCGTGTCATTGCGAGCGCGAGCGAAGCAATCCGTGGTCGATACCCGCGAATACGCAGCCTGTATTGCTTCGTCGCTTGCGCTCCTTGCAATGACGAATGTTACGCGTACTCACGCGCCCTTGCCGGGACGACTGCGCGTGACGTTGGAAAGAGAGTCGTTTCGTAAAAATCACGACTGGCTCTGCGACTGTCCCTGCCGTCCGACCTGGTCGACCCTGACCGCCACCGTCAGCGTTTCGGTGCCGCCGCCGTAACGGGTGCCGCGCACCGGTGCGGCGCCGAGATAATCCAGGCCGATGGCAACGCGGGCGTGGGCATCGGTGGTGCAGATGGCGTTCGCCGGATCGAACCCGATCCAGCCGAGATCAGGCACGAAGGCTTCGGCCCAGGCGTGCCCGGCCTGCTGATGGACCTGGCCGTCGGAACGCAGGAAATGCCCCGAGACGAAGCGCGCGGGCACGCCGGCCGAGCGCGCACACGCAATGAAGATATGCGCGTAGTCCTGGCACACGCCGCGCTTGAAGGCGAAGGCTTCGACCGCCGAGGTGCCGCTGTTGGTCGGATCTTCATCGAAGGTCATGTGATCGTTGATCTGCAGCATCAGCCCGTGCAGGAATCCGAGCACGTCGGCTTCCGATTCCGAACGCAGCTCGCGGGAGAATGTTGCCATCGCCGGATTGACTTCGGTCATTGGCGTCGCGCGCAGGAACAGGCTCGGCGGAAACCGCTCGTCGGTGCCCCGCAGCACGCCGCCGGTGTCATGGGTCTCGATCAGGCCTTCGACGGCGACGGTGAGATCGGCGATCGCTGCCTCGGTCAGCACATGCGTGACATTGCCGAACGCGTCCTGATGCACTTGCAGCCGTGAATCCGTGGAAACGTCGATCTGCCAATCGGCGACATATTGGCCGTCATGGCTGCCGGGCGTCATCCTCAGGATCTGAATGACGCCGGTTGCCGCCGGCTGGTAGCGATAGGTGGTGGAATGGGCGATGCGTAGACGCATGAGGGACCGGGTTTATTGGTGCAAGCGAAGACAAAAGGTCGTCATTGCGAGGAGCAAAGCGATAAAGCAATCCATCGCGCGGCAAAGTAAGTATGGATTGCTTCGCTGCGCTCGCAATGACGATGTTTGGTTGCGCTCATCCTACATCCATCAAATCAGATACTGCCGCGTGATGATCTCACCAAGTCGTGAGTTGTCGGCAATGAATTCCTGGATGAACTCATGCACGCCGTGCTGGAAGATGTCATCCATGTGGCTGTGTTCCAGACGGTTGCGGACGCCGCGGGCGTGGCGCTGGGAGGCGCCCTGGCGCCCATAGGCAACCCCGATCTGGTCCAGATTGCGCACCAGATTGCCATAGCAGCTTGCCAGCGAACGCGGCAATGAGTCGTTGAGGATCAACAGGTCCGCAATCAGCCACGGTTTTAGCGTCTCGCGATAGACCCAGTGGTAGGCGGTCAGCGCCGACACCGAGCGCAGGATCGAGGTCCATTGATAATAGTCGAGTGGCCCGCCGACATGTTCTTCCTCGGGCAACAGCACATGGTATTTCACGTCGAGGATACGGGCAGTGTTGTCGGCCCGCTCCAGATGCAGTCCGAGCCTCGAGAACCAATAGGCGTCGTTGCGCAGCATGGTCCGGTAGGCCGAGCCGTCGAACCGCAGCGAGGTCTCCTGCACGAAGCGCAGGAATTTTGTGAGTTCCTCGCGGGTCCTGGTGCCTTTGCCCCAGACCTCCTGAAGATCGATCCAGGCGGAGTTGATGGTGTCCCACATCTCGCTCGTCAGCGCGGTGCGTACCGACCGGGAGTTGAGCCTGGCGTTTTCGATACAGTTGCGGATCGAGGACGGATTGGCCGGTGAAAACGACAGGTAATCGACGACGTTGTGTTCGTCGGCTTCATCATGGACCTCGTAAAAACCGGCGCTGACGCCGGCGGTCATTAGCGCCGAATCCCATTCGTTGGTCTTGCCGACATAGGCGTTCGGCAACGCGGTGACGCGCAACGTCGCCTCGATGGTCCGCGCCAGATATTCCGCGCGTTCGACATAGCGGGCGAGCCAATAGAGGTTTTCAGCGGTGCGCGACAGCATGCGTGGTCTTCAGTTCGTTTCAATCATCCAAAATCCAGGTGTCCTTGGTGCCCCCGCCCTGGCTCGAATTCACCACCAGCGAACCTTCCTTGAGCGCCACCCGCGTCAGGCCGCCCGGCACGATGGTGACGTGATTGCTCCCGGTCAGCACGAAGGGGCGCAAATCGACATGGCGTGGCGCCAGGCCGGCCACGGTGCAGGTCGGGCAGGTCGAGAGCGCCAGCGTCGGCTGGGCGATAAAACCTTCAGGCTCGCGCTTCAACTTGTCGCGAAACGCTTCGATGGTCGCCTTTGTCGCGGCCGGTCCAATCAGCATGCCGTAGCCGCCGGAGCCATGCACTTCCTTCACCACCAATTCGCTCAAATTGTCGAGCACGTAAGCGAGATCCTTGGGCTCGCGGCAGCGCAAGGTCGGCACATTCTTCAGGATCGGCTCTTCGCCAAGATAGAATTTCACGATCTCTGGCATATAGGAATAGATCGCCTTGTCATCGGCAATGCCGGTGCCGACCGCGTTGGCGAGCGTAATGTTGCCGGCGGCATAGGCCGACATCAGCCCGGGCACGCCGAGCGCCGAATCCGGGCGGAAGGTGAGGGGGTCGAGGAAGTCGTCGTCGACACGACGGTAGATGACATCGACGCGCTTCAGCCCCTCGGTGGTGCGCATGAACACCTCATCGTCCTTGACGACGAGGTCGCGGCCCTCCACCAGTTCGATGCCGAGCTTGTCGGCCAGGAATGAATGTTCGTAATAAGCGGAGTTGTAGACGCCGGGCGTCATCAGCGCCACCGTTGGCTCGGCCGCGGCGCCGAGCGGGGCGACCGAGCGCAACGCCGACAGCAACTCGTCGGGATATCGTTCCACCGGGGCGACGCGGTGGCGGGCGAACAGGTCCGGAAACAGCCGCATCATGATCTCGCGGTTTTCCAGCATGTACGACACGCCGGACGGCGTGCGCGCATTGTCCTCCAGCACGATGAAGTTTTCCGCGTCGACCCGGATGATGTCGATGCCGGCAATGTGGACATAGACGTCGTGCGGCACGACCTGGCCGTTCATCTCCGGGCGGAACACGGGGTTCTGGAAGATCAGGTCTTCGGGGATGATATTGGCGCGCAGGATGTCGCGGCCGTGATAGATGTCGCGCAGGAACATGTTGAGCGCGCGCACCCGCTGCTTGAGGCCTTTTTCGAGGACCGTCCATTCCTTCGCGGACATGATCCTGGGAATCACATCGAACGGGATCAGCCGCTCCTGGGCTTCGGCATCGCCATAGACTGCAAAGGTGATGCCGATCCGGCGGAAAAGCAGCTCCGCCTCCTGCCGTCGATATTCCAGGGCGTCCGGCGGCGTCTCCTTCAGCCAGAGGGAGAGCTCCCGGTAGGCCGGCCGGAGGTCGCCGCCAAGCCCGTTCATTTCATCGAACGCAACTGCCATAAATCCGGACTGCCCTTCGAAGCCATACGACACAGTGCATGACTCAACGGGATGGTAGCAAGGCTCGGGCCAGCGCGATATGCATTGGCCCTGAGCATTTGCTAGGAATGAGTGGATGCTGCCCGAAAAAACGGCTTGCCGCTGCTCATTTCGGAAGCAAAACCCGGCGAATTTCAATGTGTTGCCGGGGCAATGGTGCGAAAGCGTGCAGGTCGGCCAGAAGTAGTCCGCGCCCTTGCGGTTTTTAGGAGAGGTCATGAGTGAAATCGTCACGGCGGGAATCCTGGTGATCGGCGACGAGATCCTGTCCGGGCGGACCAAGGACAAGAACATCGGCTTCATCGCGGAATACCTGACCAATATCGGCATCGACCTCAAGGAGGTCCGCGTCGTCGCCGACGAGGAGGCCGAGATCATCGCGGCGCTGGACGCGCTGCGCCATCGCTATACGTACGTCTTTACCACCGGCGGCATCGGACCGACCCATGACGACATCACCGCCGACAGCGTCGCGAAGGCGTTCGGCGTCGGCATCGACCATCATCCGGAGGTGGTCGCGCGGTTTCGCGAGCGCTGGGGCGCGGCTGATTTGAACGAGGCGCGGCTGCGCATGGCGCGAATTCCCGACGGCGCCGAACTGATCCAGAGCGCGACCATCCTCGCGCCGGGTTTCAAGATCGGCAACGTCATCGTGATGGCCGGCGTGCCCTCGATCATGCAGGCGATGATGGATATCGTGACCCCAAAACTCAAATCCGGCGTCCGGATGCTGTCCGATGCCGTCCGCGCCGATGCGCGGGAAGGCGATATCGGCGGTCCCTTGCGCGAGATCGCCAATGCCCATCCCGACACCATCATCGGCAGCTATCCGTTCGTCGACGAGGACAAGAAGCCGAACACCAATCTGGTGGTCCGCTCGCGCGATCCGGAAAAACTCGCCGCCGCGATGGCCGCGGTGAAGGAGATGCTGGCGGGATTGAACGTGGTCCGCTAGAGCGCGTCACTCAGGGACAGGAAGCATCATCTTGGACAAGAATTCGTTCTTCTGGAAAATAGTCGATGGCAAAATTCCGCCTCCGCCATGTGCGAAGACGCTCGGCCTTGGCTTTGTCGAGATCGACGGTGAGCGCGGCACCATCGAAACCCGGTTTGAAGCGGTCGACAATTTTCTAAATCCAGCGGGAAACGTACAGGGCGGATTCCTCGCGGCCATGCTCGACGACACCATGGGCACCGCGCTTTCGGCGACGCTCGACTCTGGGCAGTTCGCGCCGACCGTCAATCTCAACGTGCAATTCCACCGGCCGGCAGTGCCTGGTCCCGTAAAGGGGTTTGGCCGGGTCGTGTTGCGCGGCCGGGAAATGTGCCATGGCAGCGCCGAACTCTGGCAGAACGACAAGGTCGTGGCGACCGCCACCGGTACCTTCGTCATTCGCAAAATATAGGGAGAACCATAATGGCGGAGCATCCGGAACTGAGTGCGCAGGAGCGGGCGGGCAAGGCCTTTCCGGTCTCGTGGGATCAGTTTCACAGGGATTGCCGGGCGCTGACCTGGCGGCTCAACGAGGTCGGGCCGTTCCATGCGGTGATCGCGATCACCCGCGGCGGGCTGGTGCCGGCGGCGATCGTCGCGCGCGAACTCGGCGTTCGCATCATCGATACCGTGTGCATCGCCAGCTACGATCATACCAAGCAGGGCGATCTGAAGGTGCTCAAGAGCATTTCGGCCGACACCGCGAAACTCGGCGGCGGCACCGGCAAGGGACTCCTGATCGTCGATGACCTCGTCGATACCGGCAAGACCGGGCGACTGGTGCGCGAGATGATGCCGGATGCGCATTTCGCCACCGTCTACGCCAAGCCGAAAGGACGGCCGCTGGTCGACACCTTCATCACCGAAGTGTCGCAGGACACCTGGATCTTCTTTCCCTGGGACACCGCGCTGTCGTTCCAGCCACCGATCCGCGCCGGCTCGGAGTGATAGGACTGTCATTCCGGGGCGATGCGAAGCATCGAACTACGATGTGCAATTGCACATCGGAGAATCTCGAGATTCCGGGTCTGGTGCTTACGCACCAAACCGGAATGACGACGTGATGCCCCTGCAAAACCGCGTCACGCCGTCGGGCGACATCATCGCCACTGTCCATCGCGGGATGTTCACCGGCAATCGCGGCATCATTCACGATCCAGCAACGAAGACGCTCCTGAAGCGGCGCTGGGCGAGCCGCGCCTGGCTCGCTTGCGTCTGCGAATTCAAGGGCAGGCGGCGGGATGTAATGGGGACGCGCAGCTGGACCGAGCTGTTCTTTCTCGATGAGGCCACCGCGTTCGCCGCCGGTCACCGCCCGTGCTTCTTCTGCCGCCGTGACGACGCGAACCGGTTTCGCGCGGCGTGGGAGGAGGGCAACGGCGTCTCAAAGGTTCGTGCAGATGACATCGACGTCGTGCTGCACCATGAGCGGCTCGATGGGAGACGCAAGCGGTTGCACGCGCTGCCGATGCGGCTGTCGGAATTGCCCGAGGGTGCGATGGTACAAGCTGGCGAGGACAGTTTCCTGACGGCGCAGGGAAGGGCGCTGATGTGGTCGCCGGCCGGTTATCGCGACGCGCAAGGCATGATCGAAGGCGCGTTGCTGCTGACGCCGCCTTCGACATTGCGCGCGTTTTCAGCGGGGTATCGCCCGGTGCTGCATCGAAGCGCGAAGGAGTTATAGGCCGCGTCATTCCGGGATGCGCGAAGCGCAGACCCGGAATCTCGAGATTCCGGGTCTGGTGCTAACTAACGCACCATCCCGGAACGACGGCCATTCAATCTCACCCCAACTTCTCCCTCGCCAGTTTCGCGCCGGCGCCGAGTGCCATCAACTTGGCTTCCGCGATATCCCTGCGCATCGGGGCCATGCCGCAATTGGTGGTCGGAACGATGTTGCTCTTCGGCACGAATTTCGAGACGGCGTCGATCACCTGGACGACGTCTTCCGCGGTCTCGACGGTGTCGCTGGCGACGTCGATCACGCCGGCCTGAACGACCTTGCCGGTGAGCAGGCCGAGCAGTTCCAGCGGCACCTTCGAATTACGGCATTCGATCGCGACGTGCTGGATCGGGCTTTTGGCGATCGCCGGGAAAATATCCTCATACTGCCGCCACTCGCTGCCCAGTGTCTGTTTCCAGTCGGTATTGGCCTTGATGCCGTAGCCATAACAAATGTGCACCCCGGTGGCGCAGGTCAGCCCCTCCGCGGCGCGTTCCAGGGCCTTGATGCCCCAGTCGGCGACCTCGTCCATATAGACATTGAAGGCGGGCTCATCGAACTGGATCACGTCGACGCCGTCGGCCTGCAACGCCTTGGCTTCCTCGTTGAGCAACTCGGCAAAGGCGAACGCCATCTTGACGCGGTCGCCGTAATATTGGTCGGCGATGGTGTCGATGATGGTCATCGGGCCGGGCAGGGTGAACTTCAGCTTGCGCGTGGTGTGGGTGCGCGCGACGCGGGCCTCGTCGGCATGGACGCGGCCCTTCAGCCGCAGCGGCGCGACCACCTGCGGCACCATCGCCTTGTAGCGGTCTTTCCGGATTCCCATCTCGACCTTGTGGGCGAAATCGATGCCCTCGACCTTCTCGAGAAAACCGTGGACGAAATGCTGACGCGCCTGTTCGCCCTCGGTGACGATGTCGATGCCGGCATCTTCCTGCAGTTTCACCGCCAGCAAGGTGGCGTCGCGCTTGGCGCGCGCCAGTTCGTCGCCTTTGGACCTCCAGGGCGCCCACAGCGTATTGGGCTCGGCCAGCCATTCCGGCTTCGGCAGGGAGCCGGCGATCGTGGTTGGAAACAGCATGGGGGGCCTCCCGAGCAATGGTAGTTTCTGATTGCGCGTCTCTCTGCCATGTCTTGTGCTCCGAGTATATATGTTCGTGATGCCCGGGCTTGACCCGGGCATCCACGTCTTTTCTCGGCCGCGGGACGGAGACGTGGATGGCCGGGATAGGCGAGCGGAAGCGACGCCGTCCTTCGGACGGCTATGCCCGGCATGACGGTCGGAGACTTCTATCCGGGCGAACTCTGCTCTACGGTAATAGGATCAGAAAATGAAGCTACCCATGATCGACCTCTATTATGCGCCGACGCCCAACGGCTGGAAAATCTCGATCATGCTGGAGGAACTGGGCCTTCCCTATACGGTGAAGCCCGTCAACATCCGTTCCGGCGAGCAGTTCAAGCCGGAATTTCTGGCGATCAGCCCGAACAACCGGATTCCGGCGATCGTCGATCACGCGCCTGCCGATGGCGGCGGGCCGTTTTCGGTGTTCGAGACCGGGGCGATCCTGATTTATCTCGCCGACAAGACCGGGCGTTTCCTGCCCAAGGAATTGCGGCCGCGCTCGGTCGTGCTGCAATGGCTGATGTGGCAGATGGGGGGCTTAGGCCCGATGCTCGGCCAGCACGGGCATTTCGCGCTCTATGCTGCGGAAAAAATCCCCTACGCGATCGAGCGTTACCGCGACGAAGCCGCGCGGCTCTACCACGTGCTCGATACGCAACTCGGCAGGACCGGTGCCTACGTCGCCGGCGACTATTCGATCGCCGACATCGCCTGCTTTCCCTGGACCATGACCCACAAGGCACAGGGCTTTACGCTCGACGATTATCCGAACATCAAGCGCTGGTACGCCGAGGTGCGCGCGCGGCCGCAGGTGCAGGCGGGACTCGCGATCGGCAAATTCGTCAAGGAGCCGTTTGACGAGGAAGCGCGCAAGAACATGTTCGGGCAGCGCGCGAAGGAGGTGGCGGGGAAGAAGTGAGTGTCGCCCCCTCATGGTGAGGAGGCGCAAATGCGCCGTCTCGAACCATGAGGCCCGGAACGATAGGCCCCACGCTTCTCATCCTTCGAGACGCGCGCGAAAGCGCGCTCCTCGGGATGAGGGTCAGGCCAAGAACTACAGCACAAAAGGAAACGCCATGATCGAGTTCTTCTTCGACTGCTCCAGTCCATGGACCTATCTTGCTTTCCACAACATCCAGCCGCTTGCAAAGGAAGTCGGCGTGGAGATTTCGTGGCGGCCGATCCTGGTCGGCGGCATCTTCAACACGGTGAATCCGAGCGTCTATGCCTCCCGCGAGACGCCGGTGCCGTTGAAGGCGCGCTACATGAAGAAGGACCTCGCCGACTGGGCGCGCTCGGCGGGGCTTGAGATCAAGATGCCGCCGACGGTGTTTCCGGTGAACAGCGTGAAGGCGATGCGCGGCTGTATCTTCCTGGGCAAGGACATGGTGCCGTTCGCGCGCGCGGTGTTCAGGGCCTATTGGGGCGACGACAAGGACATCTCGCGCGATGAAGTGCTGGCCGAACTCTGCAAAGGCCTCGGCATCGACCCGCAAAAATTCTTCGCAGGCATCACCGAGCAGACGATCAAGGATCAGCTCAAGGCCAACACGGATGAGGTGATGGCGCGCGGCGGGTTCGGCTCGCCGACCATCTTCGTCGACAAGACCGACATGTATTTCGGCAATGACCGCTTGCCGCTGATCCGTGAAGCGCTTCTGCGGCGGAAGGCGAGCGCGGCCTGATGCCGAAGGCCGTCATTTGCCGTGAGCTCGGCCCGGTCGAGCGGCTGCGTCTGGAAAGCTTTGCCTCCGCGCCGCTGGCGCCCGGGCAGGTGCGGGTTGCCGTGCATGCCGCTGGCATCAACTTTCCCGACATCTTGATGGCGGCCGGCCAATATCAGCTCAAGCCCGAACTGCCGTTCACGCCGGGGGTGGAAGCGGCCGGTGAGGTCTCCGAGATCGCCGACGGCGTTGCCGGCGTCACGGTCGGCGACCGGGTTATCCTGAAGATGCGGTACGGCGGCTATGCCGATGAGGCCGCCGTTAGGCCAACGCAACTGACGCCGCTGCCGTCGAACTTCGACTATGCGGAGGGCGCGACGTTCCTCTCCGCGCACGGCACCGCCTATCACGCGCTGGTGGATCGCGGCCAGCTTCAACGAGGCGAAGTGTTGCTGGTGCACGGCGCCGGCGGCGGCGTCGGTCTTGCCGCCGTCGAGATCGGCAAGATGTTGGGGGCAGTCGTGATCGCGGCGGCGTCGTCGGAGGAAAAGCTCGCGGCCGCGCGAGCCAAAGGCGCCGATCACCTCGTGCTCTATCCGCGCGAGCCGTTCCGCGACGCCGTCAAGCGCATCACCGACGGCCGCGGCGCCGATGTGGTGTTCGATCCCGTCGGGGGTGAGATCTTCGAGAACAGCCTGCGCTGCATCGCCTGGGGCGCGCGCATCCTTGTGATCGGATTCACTGGCGGTATCGGGCTCGCCCGCACCAATCTGCTGCTGATCAAGGGAGCGAGCGTGCTCGGCGTCCGCGCCGGCGAGGCGGTGCGGAAGAATCCTGTTCTTGGCGAAGTGCGGATCAAGGCGCTAACGGAATGGGCGGAAGCGGGGAAAATCCGCCCGCACATTTCGCATCGTCTGCCACTGGAGGATTTTGCCCACGGCATGCGGCTGTTGGTCGACCGCAAGGCGATCGGGCGGGTGGTGTTGATGACGCGGTGAATGGCTGCGTCATTCCGGGATGGTCCGAAGGACCAGACCCGGAATCTCGAGATTCTCCGATGTGCAATTGCACATCGTAGTTCGATGCTTCGCATCGCCCCGGAATGACTCCCTCCTACCGATACTCCCGCTCGTCCCACCACGGGAAATAATCGGGCATGTCCGACGATACCTTGTTCTTGAAATCGGCCGGGCGCTTCTCCAGAAACGACATCACGCCTTCCTTCACATCCGCCGAGCGGCCGCGCGCATAGATGCCGCGGCTGTCGACCTTGTGCGCCTCCATCGGATCGTCGGCGCCCAGCATGCGCCACATCATCTGGCGGATCAGCGCCACCGACACCGGCGCGGTCTTGGTGGCGATCTCGCGCGCCAGCGCACGGGCAGCCGGCAGCAATTCATCCGCCGGCACGACCTTGCTGACGAGGCGGCCGGCGAGTGCCTCCTGCGCCGGGAACACCCGTCCGGTGTAGCACCACTCCAGCGCCTGCGAGATGCCGACGATCCGCGGCAGGAACCAACTCGAGGCGGCTTCCGGTACGATGCCGCGCTGGGAGAACACAAAACCGAAGCGCGCGGCCTCGGAGGCGATGCGGATATCCATGGCGAGCTGCATGGTGACGCCGATGCCGACTGCCGCCCCGTTCACCGCGGCGATCACGGGTTTCAGGCATTTGAAGATGCGCAGCGTCACCTGGCCGCCGCCGTCCCGGATATTGGGATCGCTGTAATCGACCCGGCCGTCGGCCAATCGTTTGACCGGTCCGCGCCGGGCGTCGCGGTCGAACGTATCGGCACCCGAGGCAAGGTCGGCGCCGGCGCAGAAGGCGCGGCCGCTGCCGGTGACGATGATGGCGCGGACATTGTCGTCCTTGTCGGCGGCATCGAACGCCTCGATCACTTCGCGCTGCATCGTGGCGTTGAAGGCGTTGAGTTTGTCCGGACGGTTCAGCGTGATCGTGAGGATTTGCTCGGCGACCTCGTAGGTGATCGTCTCATAGGCCATCGGGGTTTCCTTCCGATTTTTCTTATTCGTCATTCCGGGGCGCGAGTAAAAACGAGCGAACCCGGAATCTCGAGATTCCGGGTTCGTCGCTTCCGCGACGCCCCGGAATGACTACAAATTATTTTGGCACTTTCGGCCACGGCCGTTGCGCGCCCCGCAAGCCTTCGAACGCTTTTGCCATGCCGAGCACGCCAATGTCGTCGAAACGCCGGCCGATGATCTGCACGCCGATCGGAAAACCTGTGGCGTCGTATCCGCCGTTGATCGAGACGGCCGGATTTTCCGCCATGTTCCACGGCACGGTGTAGCAGATGTGCTCGAACGGCCGGTCGGGGTCGTTGAGTGGGGCGGCGAGTTCGGCTCCGAATTTCACCACCGGCGAAACCGGCGAGATGACATAGTCGAGTTCGGCGAATAGTTTCCCCGCGGCTGCGCGGATCGCCATGGTGGTATTGAAGCCCCTGATCACATCGACGCCCGACAGCTTTGCACCGGCTTCCGCCCATTTGAGGATATACGGCAACGCCTTCTCGCGTTCAGACTGCGGAAGTTGCGAAAGATCGTCCCAGAGGCGCGCGCGCCAGAAATTGTCGAGACCATCGAGCATCTCGCGCGTCAGGATGCCATCGACTTCGGTGACGACAGCGCCCGCGGACTCGAACGCCTTTGCCGCCTTCACCGCGACCTCGCGGACGTCCTTCTCGAGTGCCTGCCCGGCACCGAGATCGAGCATGAGCCCGATGCGCAATTTGCGCGGCGATTTGTCGAGCGCCTTCCAGTTGATGGTACCCGGGGGCAGGCTCATGCTGTCGCGGCGATCGGGCCGCGACAACACGCTCATCATCAGCGCGGCGTCATCGACGGTCCGGGTCATCGGACCGGCGACGCGGCCGACATAAGGCGGATCGATGGGAACACGTCCAAGGCTGGGCTTCAGCGCGACGAGGCCGCACCATCCGGCCGGCAGCCGCACCGAGCCACCGATATCGGTGCCGAGATGTAGCGGGCCATAACCTGCGGCGCCCGCCGCGCCCGCGCCGGCGCTGGAGCCGCCGGGATTCTTGCTGAGATCCCAGGGATTGCGGGTGAGGGGGTGGAAGCTCGACAGGCCTGATGACAGCATGCCGTAGTCCGGCATGGTGGTTTTGGAGAACATCACTGCGCCGGCTTCGCGCAGGCGCGCCGCCGGCGGCGCATCCACCGCTGCCGGCACCAGTTTGGTGGTAGCCGCGCCCAGCGGCACCGGCACGCCTTTGGTGGCGATGTTGTCCTTGATGGTGACGGGGACGCCGTCGAGCGGGCCGATCGGCTCGCCGTTTTGCCAGCGCTCGGTCGATGCGCTGGCGACCGCGCGCGCACTTTCCGGATCGAACCCGTACAGCGCCTTGATGTGCGGCTCCCACACCGCAATATGGGCCAGCACGTCCTCCAGCACCTCCGTCGGCGAGAATTGTTTCGCGCGAAATCCCGCGATCAGGTCGACGGCGGTCAGATCGTGCAGCGGCGAAACCGCATCCGGCGTGCCATTCTCAAGCATGGCTGCCTGCCGGCAAGCGGGTCTCGATGATGCGCGCGAACATGCTGGCTCCCACCGGCAGAATCTTGTCGTCGAGGATGTAGCCTGGATTGTGCACGGGCACCGAGCCGTCATGGCCGAGCCAGAAATAGGCGCCGGGCACGGCCTGCAGCATGTCGGCGAAATCCTCGCTGCCCATCTTCGGTTGCGACCGGGTCGCGACATTTTTGGGGCCGACGACCGTCTTCGCCACTTCCGCGACCACCCTGGAATGTTCCTCCTGGTTCACCAGCACACTAAAGGTGTCGCGGATGTCGACCGCGATCTCCACCTGGAAGGCGCTGGCGATGCCGGCGCAGATCGCGCGCATCCGCTCGCGGATCAGCGCGCGCACCTCGTCCGAAAAAGCCCGCACCGTGCCGGCAAGTTTCGCTTCGCCGGGGATCACGTTGTAGGCGGAGCCGGCGTGAATTTGCGTGATCGACAGCACGGCTGCTTCCGTCGGCGAGACGTTGCGGCTGACGATGGTCTGCAGCGCCTGCCCGAGCGCCATCGCAATGACCACGGGGTCCCTGGAGCGCTCCGGCATCGCGCCATGCGCGCCATAGCCATTGATGGTGATGTCGAAGAAGTCGGCGCCGGCCATGGCCGGTCCGGGAAGAATTGCGAGCTCGCCGTAATTGAGGTCGGGCGCGTTGTGCAGTCCGTAAATCTCGTCGCAGGGGAATTTTTCGAACAATCCGTCCTTGATCATGGCGCGCGCGCCGCCGAGACCTTCCTCGGCGGGCTGGAAGATGAAATGCACGGTGCCGTCGAAATTGCGGGTCTCGGCGAGATAGCGCGCGGTGCCCAACAAAATGGCGGTGTGGCCATCATGGCCGCAGCCGTGGAACCGGCCGGGAATGGTCGAGCGCCATTTCAGATTGGTGTTCTCTTCCATCGGCAGAGCGTCCATATCGGCGCGAAGCCCGATGCGCTTTTGGCCCTTCCCCTTGCCCTTGAGCACGCCGACCACGCCGGTGCCGCCGAGCCCGCGATGCACCTCGATGCCCCATTGCGCGAGTTTTTCGGCGACGATGCCGGAGGTGCGGACTTCCTCGAATCCGATCTCGGGATGGGCGTGCAGATCCCTGCGGATGGCGGTGAGTTCGTCGGCAAAGCCGTCGATGCGATCGATATTGGGCATTTTTGTTATCCGATGACGGGAGAGTGGGAAGGTGATCTGACGGATGAGGCGAAGGTGGGGCCGTTCGGCTTGAGGCGAATACCCGGACGGAGTTTTTTCCAGGGCAGGGCGGCGGTGTCGGCGGGCATCGCGCCGGGGGCGGCGCAGATCAGGAGCTTTTCGGCAATCGGCTCGAAATCGGCGCGGAAATGCACCGAGCTTTTGTTGACGAGGATGGATTGTTCGGTCGGCTCGATGCCGACATAGCGGAACATCGACTGGTCCGCCAGCTGCGCCTTGTGCGAACTCACCACCACGCGGACGTCACCGATCCGCAAACACGCCGACGGCCCCATGTCCATGTCGCGGTCGCCGTAATAGGGACCAGGTGCCACGAACTTGCCGTCGGACAATGTCTCGACGGTGAAAGTCTCCTCGTAGGGTGAATCGCCCTTGATGCCGGACTTGCCGCCGAGCGCGATTCTGACGGTCGCGCCGACGCCTGCGGCATGGGCAGCCCTGGCGGATGCTGGATCATAGATCGCACCGATCGCGGCCTTGATCGCCCTGTTGCGAACCAGCGCGCGCAGCATGCCCGTGGTATCGGAATCGCCGCCTGCGCCTGGATTGTCCTGGGTGTCGGCGATGATAACCGGCTTGGTGGCAGTCTTCGCGAGTTCCATTGCGAGTCGCACGCCTTCGTCGGGGGTGTGGATGCGACCGTCGAAATCGCTCTCATGGCTTTCGATCAAGGCGGCAAGCTTGTCCGCAGCCGCGTCGGCATCGGCATGGGTCACGCCATAGGCGAACACGCTTGGCCCGCAGTAAAAAAAGTCCGCCGCCGGAAATCCCGGGCAGAACGACAGCGTCGGCACCGCCTCGCTCTGCAGCGCCGCCAGTTTTTGGTAGATGTCCTTGGCGGGCTGATCGTTGGTGCATTGCCAGCTGAGCGGAATCAGGAACGGCAATTGCCGGAACGCCTTTGCCAATTTTCGCTTTGTCCCCAATAGCAGCCCAAGATGACGCGCGGCGGCGCGGCCGGTGTCGGCCATATCGATATGGGGGTAGGTGCGATAGGCAATCAGTGCATCCGCTTGCTCCACCATTCCGGGCGTCACATTGGCGTGCAGGTCGAGGCTCGCTACCAGCGGCAGGTCGGTGCCGATCGCCGCGCGCACACGGGCGAGGATTTCACCTTCGCCATCGTCGAGATGCTCGGTGACCATCGCACCGTGCAGATCGAGATAGACTGCATCGATCTGTCCAGCATTTTTGATGCCGTCCACGATCACCTTGGCAATGCGCTCATAGGCATCCTCGGTCACATGGGCGGAGGGGCTGGCTGCGGCAAAAATCGTCGGCACCAGCTCCCAGCCTTGGGTTTCCGCCTGTTCGACAAAACCGGCCAGACCGACATTGATGTGGCGCATGGTCTTGAGCACATCCCGTCCTTGCGTCATCGAAGGCCAGCCGCCGCCATGCACGAAGGCGGCATAGGTCGCCTTGGTCGGCGCGAAGGTGTTGGTTTCGTGCAGGAAGCCGCCAACGGCGATGCGGGTCATCATTGTCTCGATCTGAAATTGCTTATCCCGTCATTCCGGGTTCGAGGCTTCGCCTCGCCCCGGAATGACGTTGTCTAGAGCCTTCTCGGCCAGTGTCAAAGGGCCGGTGCTGCTGCACCCGTAACCGGTCGAAAATTCGCAAAATCCCACCCCCGTCCGGGGGCGGCGTCAAGCAGCGCGCGGGTATAGGCTTGTTGCGGATTTGTCAGGACTAGCGCCGCCGGACCCTGTTCGACGATGCGGCCGTGCTGCATCACGGCAACGTCATCGCAGATTTGAGCGGCGACACGCAGATCGTGGGTGATGAACAACAGCGCGATGCCGAGCCGGGTCTGGATTTCGTCGAGCAGCGCCAGCACCTGCGCCTGCACGGAAACGTCGAGCGCCGAGACCGCTTCATCGGCGACCAGCACGTCGGGATCGAGCGCCAGCGCGCGGGCAATCGCGATGCGCTGGCGTTGGCCGCCGGAGAACTGGTGCGGATAGCGCGAGATGGCGTCGATCGGCAGATCGACCAGCTCGAGCAGCTCGCGGGCCTTCGCGAGCGCATCGCTACGCGACATGCCGTAATTGACCGGCCCCTCGGCGATGGTCTCGCCGATGGCGATCCGCGGGTTGAGCGAGCGATAAGGATCCTGGAAAATGATCTGGACCTTCTTGCGGTGCGGCTGCAGCAGCCTTCGCGACAGGTCGGAGATTTCTTGGCCCGCCAGCCGGATGCCGCCGGAGGTCGGGTCGATCAGGCGCAGAATGCAGCGCGCCACCGTCGACTTGCCGGAGCCGCTTTCGCCGACGATGCCGAGCGTGCGGCCCTTGCGCAGCGTCAATGTGACATTCTGGGCCGCCGCAACCTCGCGGGTGCGACCAAAGAAGGAGCGCTCGCGATAGATCTTGTCGAGTTCATTGGTCGCCAGCACCACGGGCTCCCCCGACTCCGGGCGCGGTTCACGCGGCACCAGGCTCGGCACCGCCGAGAGCAAGTCGCGGGTATATTCCATCGTGGGCGCGCGCAGGATGGTGGGAAGCAGCCCGGTCTCGACCAGCCGTCCCTGACGCATGACGGCGACGCGGTCGGCGATTTCCGCAACCACGCCCATGTCGTGGGTGATGAACAGCACGGCGGTGCCGTGATCGCGTTGCAGGTCACGGATCAGCGTGAGAATTTGCTTCTGCGTGGTGACGTCGAGCGCCGTGGTCGGCTCGTCCGCGATCAGGAGTTTTGGCTCCAGCACCAGCGCCATCGCGATCATGATGCGCTGGCGCTGGCCGCCCGACAGCCGGTGCGGATAGGAGGCGAAGATGCGTTCGACCTCGGGCAGCCGCACCTGTTCCATCATCGTGAGGATGCGCTGGCGCCGCGCGCGGACATCGAGCGAGGTGTGGACGCGCAGCACCTCGTCGATCTGCCGCCCGACCGGCACCGCCGGATTGAGCGCGGTCATAGGCTCCTGAAAGATCATCGCCATGGTGGTGGCGCGCAACTGCCGCAGGCGGCGGCGGCTCGCGCCCAGAACCTCTTCGCCGACGAGTTTGACGCTGCCGCCGGTCGGCACCAGCGACCCCTTTTGCAACAGTCCCATGATGGTGAGCGCCGTCACCGATTTGCCCGAGCCGCTCTCTCCGACCAGGCACAGGGTTTCGCGCTCGCGCACCTGTAGCGAGACGCCATCGAGGATGCGCGGGCTTTGCGGAGTCCTGCCGAGGCTGACGACAAGGTTTTGGATGTCGAGGACGGGGGCGGTCAAATCTCACCCTCCGCCGTCATTCCGGGACGATGCGAGGCATCGAGCTATGATGTGCAATTGCACATCGGAGAATCTCGTCATTCCGGGTCTGGTGCTGACGCACCATCCCGGAATGACGAGGGAGAGATTGCTTCGCTCCTGGCAATGACGTGGTGAGTGTCTCACTTCCCGCCCTCCCGCTGTTTCATGCGCGGATCGAGCGCGTCGCGCGCGGCGTCGCCGATCAGGTTGACGCTCAGGATCGCGATGGACAGCAACAACCCCGGCCAGAAGATCAACGACGGCTTTATTTGAAAATAGGCGCGGCCCTCGGCCATGATGTTGCCCCAGGTCGGGGTCTCCGGGCTGATGCCGGCGCCGAGAAACGACAGGATCGCCTCGGTGAGGATCGCCGACGCGCAGACGTAAGTTCCTTGCACGATCAATGGCGCGATCGTGTTCGGCATCAGGTGCCGCCACATGATCTTCGGCAAGGACGAGCCTAAGGAAATCGCGGCTTCCACATAGGGCTCCTCGCGCGCCGACAGCACGACCGATCGCACCAGCCGCGCCACGCGCGGAATCTCGGGGATGGTGATCGCGACAAGGACCGTCGTCAGGCTTGCGCCGGAGAGCGATACCACGGCGATGGCGAGCAGGATGCTCGGGATCGCCATCAGCCCGTCCATCACGCGCATCATGATCGCGTCGAGCCATCTGAAGAAGCCGGAGACAAGCCCGATCGCAAGCCCAACGCCGATGCTGACGATGGCCGATCCAAGCCCGATCAAGAGTGAGATCCGTCCGCCATAGAGAATGCGCGACAGCACGTCACGGCCGTAGCCGTCGGTTCCGAGCCAGAACTGCGCGCTTGCGGGTTTGAGCCGCTGGGCCGGGGCGAGCAGCAGGGGATCGTGCGGCGAAAGCCAGGGCGCGAAGATAGCGGAGGCGATCACCACTGCCAGACAAATCGTGGCGGCGGCGATGATCGGGGTCGCCGTCAGGAATCCGAGCCCCGGCCGCAATGGCGTCGTGATCGGGATTGTCGGCTCGGGGAGTGTCTCGACCGCCATCTGTCGAACCTCAGTACCGAATTCGGGGATCGAGCAGCGTGTAGGCGACGTCGATCAGAAGGTTGACCGCGACATAGATGCCTGACGTCAACAGGATCATCGCCTGGATCACCGGATAGTCGCGCGCCAGTACGGCATCGACGGTGAGGCGGCCGACGCCGGGCAGGTTGAACACGCTTTCGGTGACGACGACGCCCGATATCAACAGCGCAAAGCCGGTGCCGATCACGGTGATGACGGGCACGGCGGCGTTGCGCAGGGCGTGGCGCAAGAGCACGCCGCTCTCGCCGATGCCCTTGGCGCGCGCGGTGCGGACATAATCCTCGCCCAACACATCCAGCATGGCGGCGCGGGTCATGCGCGCGATCAGCGCGACGTAGATGAATGACAGCGTGCAGGTCGGCAGAATGATACGCTCGAGAAACGGCGAAAGCCCGGTCGTGATACTGCGAAATCCCTGCACCGGCAGCCAGTGCAGGTCGATGGCGAAGATCTGGATCAGCAGGTAACCGATCACGAACACAGGTACGGAGAATCCGACTACCGACAATCCCATGACAAAGCGGTCGATCCAGGTGCCGTGTTTCCAGGCCGCGACCACGCCGAGCGGCACCGCGACCAGGATGGAAAGGATGATGGTTGAGACCGCGATCGAGATCGACGGCTCAACGCGCTGGCCGATCATCTTCAATACCGGCACATTGGAGATCAGCGACACGCCGAGGTCGCCGTGCAGGAGCTTGCCGATCCAGGTGAAGAACTGGGTGTAGAGCGCTTCATTGAGACCGAGCGAGGTGCGGATGCGCTCGAGCTGCTCCGGTGTCGCATTGTCGCCCGCCAGGATCGCGGCGGGATCGCCGGGCGTCAGCCGCAGCAACAAAAACACGAATAGCGCGACCACGCCCATCACGGGAATGGCGGCAAGCACACGGCGAAGCAGGTACCCGATCATCAGCCCCACCGGTTGCGTCGTCGCTGCGAAAGCAGGGACCCATACGCTGCGGCCGCTCGTTTGAGAGACGCTGTTCGACGGCTTTGGCGCAGCAATTGACGGCCGTGGTTATGGATCCCTGCTTTCGCAGGGACGACGGATAGCGTTCGCGGGAAGCTGCAGAATTCCGTCATGAGGCTACTCCCGCATTCTGTCACCCCAGGCGCTGCAAGCAGCGTGCCATGATAGCACGTCACGCCGCGTGGTTCTCGCCGATTGACATCGCGCAGATGCGCGACAGATGCAGGTAAGGCAATCCCGTCTCGGTCGCCCAGGCATTGAATTGCGCCTGCACCTTGGCGAGGTCGCCCTTCGACTTCACTTCCTCGGCGATATCGAGCCCCGCATCGCGCAGGCAAGCTACAACGTCCTGCGACGTCACAAATCCATCCCAGCCCAGAAAGCGCAACAGCATCTGTCCGGTATTGCCGCCGAGCCGGCTGCCGCGCCTGGCGAGCAGGTTCAAAAGGCCGATCTGATCGGAGGAGGGCCACTTCGCCAGGAACTGGCCGAAGCTGCCGTGTTCCGTGGCGATCTCCTGCACGAAGGCGGCATTCTCGCGCACCGACGCAATCTTCGCGCCGTTCCGCACGATGCTTGTATTGGACAACAGGCCGTCCCAGAAATCGTCGGGTTGAAAGGTCAGCTTTGAGGGCTTGAAGCCGAGGAATGCTTTCTCGAAGCCCGGCCACTTCGCTTCGATTACGCTCCAGGCGAACCCCGCGGAGAACACGCGTTTCGTCATCTCGGAAAGGATACGGTCGTCGGGAATTTTCGCCAGCGCCTTGATGTTAGGTTTCCGCGGCAACAATTTTTCCAACTCCTTCGGGCCGCCCTTGCGCTTCTCGGCCCTGGCGCGAATAGTCTTGAACGGGATGCCGCGGGATTTGTTTGGCGCTTTCGGCATGGGATTTCACTCCAGCGTGGCCAATAGTCCCGCCATCAGGCGGCCGCGTTCGGCGAGGCTGTCGACTTCGATGTGTTCGTTGAGCGTATGCGCATCGGCGCCGCGAACGCCCAGCCCATCCAGCGTCGGGATACCCATCGCGCCGGTAAAATTGCCATCGGAACCGCCACCGGCGCTGCCATGGGGAAGATCGAGGCCGATCGCCTCGGCCACGCCGCGTGCCTTGTCATACAAGGCCATCGTGCCCGCGTCCGGCTCCCACACCGGCCGTGTCACGCCGCGCGTGACTTTGAAAGTGACATCGTTGGCGGTGCCGGACAGCGCCAGCATGCGCTCGACGCCGCGGTCGAGATCGGCCTGGCGCTTGGCCATGCTCAGCGCTTCCGCAACGCAGGTGGTGGCGACGCAATTGACCCATTGGCCGCCATGCACGATGCCGACGCTGAAGGTGCAGTCTTCCGAGGTCATGCCGTCGATGACGAGGATCTGGCGCGCCATCTCGCGAATGGCCGAGCGGCCCGAGGACAGTGTGGCGCCCGCATGGCTCGGCTTGCCGATGGCTTCCAGGTTGAACCGCGCGATCGCGTAACGGCCGGTGACAACGCCGTTGTTCGGCCGTCCCGGTTCGGGCACCAGCACATATTTATTGCGCGCAGCTTCGGCCTCGATGATGTCGCGCGTCGACGGCGTGCCGACTTCCTCGTCCGGCGTGAACAATACAGTGACCGGCAGCGGCGTGGTGAACGACGCCTGCGCCAGCTGCCTGATCGCTTCCAGTGCGAGGTAGTTGCCGCCCTTCATGTCGAAGATCCCGGGGCCGAAACATTTGTTGCCCTCGCGCCGCCACGGCAGTTTTTCCAGGGTGCCTACGGGATGAACGGTGTCGAGATGGCCCGCGATCAAAATCCCGGGCTCACCCTGTTTCGGATGCGGAAATTTTGCGCGGACGCAGCCGCCAAAACCCTGCCGCCCGGCGATGCGCTCGATCGATGCGCCCATGATCGCCATGTCGCGCGCGGCGAGATCGAGCATTCGCTCCACCGCGCTTGCATCAAAGGTCGGGCTCTCACATTCGACCCAGCCGCGCAACCCCTGCAGCATGGCTTCGGAGTCAAAGGGAAGGTTGGCGGGGTTCATCTGGATTCTCTCACATTTGAGACGGCGTCATCGGCGACGCTTGGGCGCCCCCGGGAGCTACGAGAATGAGCGGCGATGAATTTGTAAAGTGAAACATGGCGAAGCACTGCGCAGCCGCTTCCCTCCACAACCCGATTGACGGGCAAGGCGCCCGGTGCAAGTCTCAAATATTCAGGAGTTACAGCGGCTTACTGCGCCCAAATAACGTACCGCATGCATAACGAATGACCTGCCTTTGACCGGTTTCACGTCAGGAGACGAACACATGTTGCGCATCTCAAGCTGGAAACGTCCCATGATCGCCTCACGCACCACCTTGTCGGCGCTTGCGCTCTCCGTGGCGCTGGCGGCGGCCCCGCCGGCCGATGCCAGGACGGTCACCGCGGTGATGCATTCCGACCTGCGCGTGATCGATCCCGGCTTCACTACCGCCTACATCACCCGCGATCACGGTTACATGGTCTATGACACGCTGCTTTCGGAAGATGCCAACTTCAAGATCCAGCCTCAGATGGCCGATTGGAAAGTCAGCGACGACAAGCTCACCTATACTTTCACCCTGCGTGACGGCCTGAAGTGGCATGACGGCGCGCCGGTCACGGCGGAAGATTGCGTGGCCTCGCTCAAGCGCTGGGGCCGCAACGACGGCATGGGTCAGAAGCTGATGGATTTCACCGCCAGCATCGAGGCCACCGACGCCAGGACGATCACGCTGAAACTGAAGGAACCTTACGGGCTGGTGCTGGAATCGATCGGCAAGCCGTCGTCGCTGGTGCCGTTCATGATGCCCAGGCGCATGGCCGAGACACCGCCCGGCCAGCAGATCAAGGAGCAGATCGGCTCCGGTCCCTTCAAGTTTGTGGCTGCCGAATTCCAGCCCGGCGTGAAGGCGGTTTATGTGAAAAACGCCGACTACGTGCCGCGCAAGGAGCCGCCGAGCTGGACCTCCGGCGGCAAGGTGGTGAAGGTCGATCGCGTGGAATGGATCACGATGGCGGATGCGCAGACCGCGGTAAACGCGCTGCAGTCCGGCGACATCGATTTCATGGAAAATCCGCCATGGGATCTTCTGCCCGTGCTCGCCGCCAACCAGGAGTTGAAGGTCGAAACCCTGAACAAGCTCGGCTTCCAGACGCTCGGGCGAATGAACTTCCTTTATCCGCCCTTCGACAACGTGAAAGTCCGCCGCGCCGCCTTCATGGCGATGAACCAGAAGGACGTGCTGGACGCTCTCGTCGGCAATCCCGAATACTACAAGATATGCGGCGCGGTATTCGTCTGCGGCACGCCGCTGGCGTCGGATGTCGGTTCGGAATCGCTGGTGAAGGGCAACGGCATGGCGGAAGCGAAAAAGCTGCTCGCGCAATCCGGCTATGACGGCACGCCGGTCGTGGTCATGGCGCCCGGCGATGTCGTGACGCTGAAGGCGCAGCCGATTGTGGCTGCGCAATTGCTGCGCGCCGCCGGCTTCAAGGTCGATGTGCAAGCCACCGACTGGCAGACCGTGGTCACCCGCCGCGCCAGCCAGAAGCCGCCGAAGGAAGGCGGCTGGAACATGTTCTTTACCAATTGGGTGGGCGCCGACGTGGTGAACCCCGTCGCCAATCTGTCGATCAGCGGCAAGGGCAAGAATGGCGGCTGGTTCGGCTGGCCTGAGGACGCCAGGATGGAAGCGATGCGCGATGGCTTTGCGCGCGCATTCTCGCCCGAGGAGCAGAAGCAGATCGCTGCCGACATCCAGAAGGAAGTCTACGATCAGGTGATCTACATCCCGCTCGGGCAGTTCCTGATTCCGAGCGCGTGGCGCAAATCGCTCTCCGGCGTGCTCGACGGTCCCGCGACCCCGATCTTCTGGAACATCGACAAGTCGGAGTGAGGGGCGGGCGGCGATGTCGCGCTGAAACCTCCTTGAAGCGTGAGAGACGGCGCCGCTATACCTCGACGAATGGCTGGCTCGTCGCAAAATCGCCTTCAATTTGCGGACTGATGCCGGCCGATTCAGCTATCCTCAAGGCGGCCCCGCTGGCCACGGCCGAGCGCGGTTCCGGGTTCCTCCAGGAAGGTTGTCAAAATGTTTCTCGCAAGCCGATTTGCTGCTGCTGCGACGGCCTTGTTCCTTTTCTCCACCATGAACTCACCGGCCGAAGCGGCGTCAGGCATCTGCGCCGACGCGGTTGATCTCTCGGTTTTGTCCTCGCCGCTCGCGCCGTGGAAGGGCGCGCCGCTGCGCGTCATGGTCGTCACCGAAAAGCCGCTCGAGGGCGTGCTCTCGCTGATCGCGCCCGATGGACGCGTCGCGGCCAAATCACCGGACCGCCACGGCGGGGCGCCATATTCCTGGTTCGCAGAGGTCGCCGAGCCGGCCGCGGGCATGTGGCACGTGACGCTGGCACTCGACCACGCGACGGCGGAATGCAGCACGATTACACGCGACGTCACCGTGGGCGCGCGCAAACCGGAGCCGCTGGCTACGTCGTCGGGAAGCTTCTGGCAGGTGCGCAACAGTTGGAACAACACAACGGAATCCCTGTTTTCGGCGTGGATCGAAAAGCTGTTCGACGCGCCACCCGACCAGGATCTGTCCTGGAAGGCGTGGCACGAAGTACTGCGCGATCGATCGCGCAATTTCCTGTTCAACTATTTGGGTCGCGGTGAAGACAATGCGAAGACGGGCCTGCGGCCCGACTGCGCCGACTTCGCTTACTTCCTGCGCGCCTATTTCGCCTACAAGATGGGGCTACCGTTCGGGTATTCGAATTGCTCGCGCGGCACCGGCGGCAAGCCGCCCAAATGCTACCAGTGGTTCGACATCGAGCATCCCGAGGTCACGCGTCCGCCGGCGCCGCCCGAACTGGAAATCGCATCGGCTGCCCCCGCCGCCACGGCGCCTGAGCTAACGCCGACGCTTCTGCAGTTGTTTACTCAGCCGCAGTCGGCCGAGGCGCCAGCGCCGCCGCCGGCCACTCTGCCGCCGAAGCCGAAGCGCCCGACGACGTTCGGCGAATATCTGCGGGATGTCGGCGACGTCGTGCATACCGGCGCCGTGCGCGTGGCGGGGAGCGACGACAATACCGATTTTTACACCGTCTCGCTGACGCAACAAGCGCTTCGCCCGGGCACGGTGTACGCCGACCCCTACGGCCACGTGCTGATGCTGGTGCATCGCGTGCCGGAGTTGAACGGCATGCCCGGCGTCTTCCTCGCCGTCGACGCCGAGCCCGACGGATCGATCACGCGAAAGCGATTCTGGCGCGGCAATTTCCTGTTCGTGCACGATCCCGCACTCGGCAGCCCCGGCTTCAAGCATTTCCGGCCCATTCTGCGCGACAAAAACGGCCCGTTGCGGAGGCTGGCCAACGCCGAAATCGCCAAAAATCCAAGCTACGGCGACTTTTCGCTCGATCAATCACAGATGAGCGCCGAGGATTTTTACGATCGCATGGATGATGTGATGTCGCCCGAGCCGCTCGATCCCGTGAAAGCGATGACAGACGCCATCGCAAGCCTCAACGAGCAGGTGAAGACCCGCGTCACCTCGGTCGAAAACGGACGAAAATATCAGGAAAAACAGCCCGGCGAGGTGACGATGCCGAACGGCCCCTCGATCTTCGAGACGACCGGAGCCTGGGAAGATTATTCCACCCCGGCGCGCGATTTCCGTCTGCTGATCGCGATCGATGTGGTGCGGGGATTTCCCGATCGCGTCCTGCGGCGGGCTGAGCGCTACGCGATGCCGAACGGCAGGAGCGTCGAGGACGTGAAAAGCGAGTTGCGGGGTGTGCTCGCCTCCGAGCTTGCCTCGCGCAAAATATCCTATACCCGCAGCGATGGCTCGCAGTGGACGCTGTCGCTGAAGGACGTCATCGATCGGACGCCGGATTTCGAGATGGCCTACAACCCGAACGACTGCGTCGAGCTGCGCTGGGGCGCGCCGGAAAACAGCGAGGAGGCATCGACGTGCAAGCGCCATGCGCCGCAGGCGCAGCGCGCGAAGATGTCGCAGGACTACCGCACCTGGTTCCGCGAGCGGCACTGGCCGACGAAGACGTAGCGGGCCCGGAGTGGAGCAGCCACGGCCAGGCGGGAGATCGGGCTATGGCGACGATCATCACGCCCAGTGAAGTGCCGAAATATGTGCCCGGCGCAGTAACGGTTGCTAGCGACGATCTCGGCTGGAATGGGGTTTGGTTACGCGGCTATCGCTACGCGGGCCTCGATGTCCTCGTGCCGCCGGTCCGGGATTTCACAATCGTATCGTACTGCCGAGGCACGACGGTCATGGAGCGGCGGTGTGACGGCGCATGGACCAAGACTCATTGCGCGCCGGGCGACGTTTCGCTGTTGACCAGATCGCAGCTTTCGCATTGGCACTGGACCGAGGAAATCGATGTTAGCCATGTCTATCTGACCGAACATTTTGTGTCTGGGATTTGTGCTGAGGTAGCGGATCGATGCGTCGCCGATGTTCGATTGCACGACGTATTAAAATCGCACGATCCGATCGTGACGGCGGCAGTGGCCGCCATCACGGGCGAGGCCCAGCAACAGGCGTTGGGTAGCGCCTTATAGGTTGAAGCTCCGGCGACACAGCTCGCAGTGCACCTTTTGCGCAATTACGCAGCCGCGACGTTCCACGAGCCGAGCGGCAAAGGAAAGCTGTCGCCGGGGCAAATTCGCTGGCTAACCGAGTACATCGACAGCAGGCTGCACGAGTCGCTCAATCTTGAAACGCTGGCGGCGGTAGTGGGATTGGGAACGTGGACCTTCACCCGCCACTTTCGTGAATCATTTGGCCGAACCCCGCACGCTTACGTGATCGAGCGGGGTATCGATCGGGCGCAACGCTTGCTGGCACAGAGCTCTCTGCCGATTAAAGAGGTAGCCGCGGTTTGCGGGTTTGCTGATCAGGCGCACATGACGCGTGTCTTCCAGACGCACTTGCACATTACGCCAGCGGCGCTGCGGCTTTAGCGCGCGGAGCACCGTTTCTTTCAACACATTGCCTTTTTCCTTCAAGACACGCAGGTGGCTCAAATTTCAAGATGCCACGGCGTACTTTCTGTTTCGCGATATGCGCCGTCACATCAATCGAGTGGAGGTCTCCATGAAGGTATTAGAGGCGCTTTCGGCCGCCATTGCGGCCGAAGGCATCGATCACATTTTCGCGGTCATGGGCGATGCCAACCAGGACATCATTGTGGAGCTGTGTGAAAAGCACGGGCTCAAATATGTTCACGCCCATCATGAGACCGCGG